>CEPX01198125.1_pt1 | contig 20708 bp, 20 predicted proteins | sample 361361 | NCBI WGS metagenome assembly CEPX01 (sample SAMEA2619974, study PRJEB7988) | marine metagenome | biome: marine biome (ENVO:00000447); feature: mesopelagic zone (ENVO:00000213) & marine oxygen minimum zone (ENVO:01000065); material: "saline water (ENVO:00002010), including plankton...
TTTTTTTTGTATCATTTTGACATGATCAATAAAATTATTAATTTTTGTTCCAAAAATTCTTGGAAATGGATCATTTGATTCTTGACGAATATAATGGTAGCATAAGCTTTGAAATGCTGATGTCATTTTGTAACTATATCGATGTTGTTTAAAACACGTTCTATTTTATTATAATTATTTTTCCTTTTTTTGAGGATTCTTTCATAGCTAAAGCAATCCGTAATGTTTTTTCTCCCTGAGTTAAATCATTAATCGTTTTTTTTCTTTTTTTTACACAATTCATAAAATGTTTAATTTCTTCTACATACATCTGATTTAATCTTTTATCTGTTATTCCAGTTGTAATTCCACCTGTAACTAATTTGTAATTATTATTTATAACCACTTTTTTCCATTTTTTTGTTCTCATATTGAATACATTTACATTATTTTCAATTGATTCCCATTCAATAATTCCTTTTGTACCTTTGATTTTACAACTTCTAAAATATGGCCGTTGAAAATAACTAATATGTATCTGTCCAATAATTCCATTTTTAAATTCAACTAAGCTTGTTGACATATCATCTGCAGTTACATCTAGATCACTAAATTTATCTGTAAAAGACGAAACTCTTTTTACATCGCCAAATAACCAGTATAAATAATCAATTTCATGAATCTGAGTTAATACAGCACCCCCTCCTAAATTTTCTCTTGCAGCATATCCTTTTCTATAATCTTCCCAAGGATGATAATCTGGAAGATATGAATTGTTTTCTACTTGTACTGATATAATTCTACCAATTGTATTGCTGTCAACTAATTGTTTAATTTTTTCGATTGGGGGAAAAAATCTAAAATTACAACCCATCTGGGTTATCAGTTTATTTTTTTTAACATATTTTTGAAGTACATCTATATTCTTCAATGAATTTGATATAGGTTTTTCAATAAATAGATCCATCCCTTTCTGTGCTAATTTTATTGATATAGGTACATGAAATGCAGATTCATTTGTTATGAATCCTATGTTTGGATTATTATCTAAACACTTGTCTATTGAATTTAAAACTATAATATTTTTATTATTTTTAATTTCTTTTGGAATGTTTTTCCTTTTTGAGAATATTATTATTTCATATTTTGGAAAATGTCTTGAAATATTTCGAACATGACGCAGTCCAATTGATCCTAATCCTACAATAAGAATTTTATTCACAGATGATTGAATTTTTTGTATTATTAGAAAGTTATTATTAATTTATTTTTTATCTAGAAATTTTTTATCTTCTTCCAAAGATTTTTGATATCCTTCATTTGGTGCGTGATTCTTGTTAATTTGTAGTAAATTTGGCTCTCTAGCGAATAATTCTAGTACATCTTTCATCTGAATTGGATTTTTCTTAATTTTTTTTATTATTTCTCGAATTAGTCGTAAATCTTCCTCATAATCTAACGTCCATCTTAAATCTGATAAATTAACATCGTTTTCAACATTTTTAATTCTAAATTTTTCTTTATTATTTTTAAAATAAGATGTCACGTGTTCTTTTTCAGATGGCAATTTTGCATTTTTCCAAGCGATTTCTAATGAACTAAATCTAATCACTTCGGTTTCCAATCCATCAGGAAAAGTTCTTGGAAATACATTTGGAACATAATCACATCCACTATCAATAAAAACTTGAATCACTTGATCTGTGATGAACGGATCTATCAATGGACAGTCTGCAGTTATTCTTACTATGCAATCAAATCCAAATTTTTTTGCACATTGATAATATCGATCCAAAACATTTTCTGCATTACCTCGAAAATAATCTAGATTTTGTTTTTTCGCAAATGTTTCAATTACATCATCTTCAGTTAGGTCTGTTGTAGCAATTACAATTTTATCAATATTTTTTGAAAATTTCAATTGATTAATTGTATACTGCAAACTAGGAATATCTTTATCAACTTTTTTTAGAATTTTTCCTGGTAATCTAGTTGAACCCATTCGTGCTTGTATAATACAGCCAATCATATTCTATTTTATTTTACAGCTCTACTAAATTTTGTTCTTTCTTGTCTCCAGACCATCCTGTTTCTGATGAATATTCTTCTAAATAAATTTGAATTGCACGTCTTTCCACATCTTTATCCACCTTCCTTACTCCATGTGCTGCGTAAGGTCCGTCTTGAAAAATCATGGCAGAATTATCTAAATTATATGGTTCAAAAACTAATTTACTTTCATCTTCTTCTGTAGCAACGTACGTTCCACCAGGATCACCTTTATTCCAATTTTTAGAAAAATAGACCATAAAGATTAGTGTACTAGGTCCTACATTATGTATATGCGGCAACTGAAATCCATTTTTTTTAATCATAACAAATTGAAAATGTTTTATCTTTGTAACCGGAACTCCTGAAAACTCTCTAATTTTTTTAATAAATTCTTCACCATGTAAATATTTCACAAGTTCATTCCATTCTTTTGAATAATAAGAATCTTCATCTTGTTCTACAATCTGTTCACTATTTTCTTTTCCCCAAAATTTTCGATACGACACTTTATCAAATGAATTCATTAGCTTCCATGTATCATCATATTTCGGATATGTATTGTATAATTTTTCATAAAATTCTTTCTGAAAAAAGTTTTCTATGAATATCCATTTCGCTGGTTTTCTTGATTTAAAATCTTCTGAATGACTATTGACATTCTTCCAATCTATTATTTCATCCAATTACTTCATCTCGCAAATTTTTTTCCATAGCTAAATTATCAATCTTATAAAAAATACCTGTCAAGAAATTTTTATAAATTTTTTTTATTATTGGAAGAAAAACCTTTGCTTTTAGAATTAATTTTAAATCAACACCTACTGAAATTTGAGTATGTTCATCAATCTGTTTTAAACTTATGTTGATTATTGAATTCTTAGCTGGTCCAGAAAGGATTTTTGTATTTATGTTATTTTTTCCAATTTTATGATGACATTGTTGAATAATCTCATTTTTAATTATTGTTTTAAAAACTAGCGTCTCTTCAGTTATTATATCACTCCCCTCTTTTTTGATAATTCTAACATTTTTTATTTGTCTAGGAACTATATTTGGAAATTCCTCAAAGTCAGTCAAAATATCAAATAATTCTTTAGGTAGTGATTTTAACTGAATTGAAAAATCCATATTATCTAGACACATCTAATTGTATTTTTAACCTTTCTTCAATTTTCATAAATTAGTAATTAATTTTTAATAGTTTTAATTAGATAGAAAATAGCTTTTCCTGAAGTAGCGATTACTAAACTCCATGCAACTCCACCCATTCCAATCCAACTCCCAAGTACAATCATTCCTACAGTAAGAAAAACTAATGAAATTCCTGTTCCTATTATTACGATTTTACTTTTTTCTTGGCCTAAAAGCTGTGATTCAAGAACTAATGATAAACTGCCAGGAAAAACAGCTAAACTCATTATCCTAATTGCATCTGTGGCTTCAATAAATTTAGGAAATAAATTTTCAATTAAAAGTGGTGCAACAGTCACACCAAGGATAGATATGCAAATGGAAAAAATTATTATAAAAATTTTTACTTGCTTATTTCCAACTCCTGTTGATTCTTCAGGAAGTAAATATTTGTAAAAAATACTTGGAAGTATCATCATAATATTAATTACTTGAAGCGCAAGATTGTAATTGCCTAAAATTGCAAAACCTAAAAGTGGCGCTATAATAATTTTATCTACTTGACCTCCTCCAACTGCACCTGATAAAAGGTACGCCAAATAATTATTTGTAATGAATCCTATTTTTTGTTTAACTAATTTAAAATTAATTTCTATTTCTTTAAAAACTGAATATATCCTTTTTATGAAGAACACATATGAAATTGCAAGGGCAAAAATTATTGCTTCATATCCAAAAAAATAATAAAATGAAATTCCTAATATCAGCGTGAGTCCTTTTTGGATCAGTATATACTTTGAATAATTTACATACTGTCTCCTTCCAAGTAAATCCCCAATAGCTAAAGTATTGATTACATACGCAATCAAAATTATTCCTACATCTATAGTATAAAATGATGGAAAAATAATAATTACAATAAAGGAGAATATTGCACTAGCTGCTAACGAAATAGTGTAAAGCGATGATTGAATTCGTATATTTTTTGCTGTAAAAACTGTGATTGTGTTTACGGTACCAAATAATGCTATTGTGCTAAAAATACCTGCAATTCCTAAAAACCAATGAATCTCACCATATTGCGCAGGTTCAATTTGTGAAGCAAGATAAAACCAAAAAATTGCAGACATTCCACTTCCAAAAAGATCTCCCCCACTAATTGCTCCAATATCTTTAATTTTCTTAATTGTATTCATGGCGATTTGGTAATTCTATTGTAATGAAGTCATTTTGTGAGTATATTTAGATGAAATGGTGATTTTTTTTGTAGAATCATACAGAATTTTTTTGGTAATCAAACAAAAACGTTTGTAATCATTCATCACTGGTATTTTTTAATAACAGATTAATCAATCGACTAACCTAAATATAAAAAAATTAAAAAATTCATAATTGATGAAACCCAAAGTTTTATTCTGGCTTAGCAGTGATTACACGCATTTTTGTATATCATACTATTTACAAAGATTGTATGACTGTGAACTTTATGGTGTTATTGATGTTCCAAATAAACATGAAAAATTTTTCAATACACAGAATTTAGTTGATTTTAAGAAAACTTGGTTCACATTTGATAACATTCTAAAAAATCATAAGCACAATATTGAAAATTTAGTTCGTTTTGAGAAAAAATATAACATCAATCTTTGGAATTTGGCAATTAATGAGAGACATTTCTATCGTTTTAATTTAGAAGAATTTGAAGATGACAAAATTCTCTCAATTTTAGAACAAGAGTGTATGTTGTTTGAAAAAATCATTGATGAAGTCAAACCTGATTTCCTTATTACCAAATGGGCATCACGACATTATCATCAATTACTAATAGAATTATGTGTGAAAAAAGATGTTAAAGTTCTTCAACTAGGACAACCTAAAATTGGGTATAAAATGTTAATCTCTCAAAATCCTGGAGTTATTGATGGTGTAGAGAACTTAGATAATGTCTTAAGCAAAAATAGAAACTTTGAAGAATTACAAAACTTTGTCAAAAAATTTGATATGACTAAACATCAAAAAGAATTTGATACAAAAAAACAAACTAAAATTGGTTTTATTTCTACTGGTTTGGAATATGTTTTTTCAAAGAACAATCTTGAAGAGAATCATTATGATTATTTCTTTGGTAGTGGAAAATGGAAAAATATTAAATACTCAATTACTTCTCCAAGTAAAAGAAAATCACGGAAGAAATTCCTTGATAGTTTACCTACCCTTCCTTCTAAACCATTTGTTTATTATCCATTAGCTGTAGATATGGAACGTAATCTGCTTATCAATGCACCATATTATACAAACCAAATTGAAATAATAAGACATATAGCAAAATCTTTACCAATAAATTACACATTAGTAGTAAAAGAAAATCCTGCACAGGTTTCACGTGACTGGAGAAGTATAAGTGATTACAAAGAAATAATGGAAATTCCTAATGTCAACCTCATTAGTCCTAATGTTTCTTATGATGAAATATTGAAAAAGTGTTCATTAGTTATATTGATTGGTGGAACAACTGGTTTTGAGGCAGCATTTTATGGTAAGCCATCAATAACGTTCTCTGATATGATATATTCACTTCTTCCTTCAGTATTTAGAGTTAAAAATCTTGAAGAATTGCCTGATTTGATTCAATCTGCTTTGATGTTTAAACCCAAATCAGATTCACTTGACAAATATCTTAATCTTATTGAAAAACATTCTTTTGATTTTGACTATCTAAATTTTTTGAATCAATTTAGTAATACATTCTATCGTGAGGATCGACTATCAAATGTTAATATCCCAGAATCAAAAATGAAGGAATTTCTTGATAGGAATAAATCAATATTGGAATTAGTGACAAATGAGTATATAAAAAAAATGGAGTGGCATAAAAACGATGGTTAAAATTAAAATTGGAAATTTCACAATTGGGGATAATAAACCCTGTTTTACAATAGCAGAGGCAGGTGCAAATCATGATAGTGATGTTAAAAAAGCATTTAGATTGATTGATGCTGCAAAAGAAGCCAATGCAGACAGTATCAAATTTCAGACCTATAAAGCATCTAAATTAACAACTAAAACCGCACCAAAATACTGGGATGATGGTAAAGAAAATGAAACTCAATACGATGTTTTTAAAAAATTAGATAGTTTAGAAAATTCCGATTGGAAAGAAATCTTTGATTACGCAAAAAATAAAAACATCATGTGTTTCTCAACTCCTTTTGATAATGAAAGTGCTGATCTTTTATATTCATTAGATGTACCTGCGTTCAAAATTGCATCTGCCGACATTACTGATTTACCATTAATCAAACACATTGCTTCAAAGCAAATACCAATTTTCATTTCTACGGGAATGGCTTCAGAGGACGAAATTTCTTTTGCAATAAATACAATCGAAGATCAAGGAAATCAGCAAATTGTAATCATGCATTGTATCACTTCATATCCAACACAACCAGAGGATGCTAATCTTGAAATGATTTCAACACTTACGAAAACATATCCAAATTATGTGATTGGTTTTTCCGATCATACAATTGGAACAATTGTATCTGTATGTTCAACATTTTACGGTGCCAAGTGTATTGAAAAACACTTCACATATGACAAACAACTCAAAATAAGTCCCGACCACAGATTATCCTTAGACATTAATGGATTTCAACAATTAGTATCTCAACTAAGAATATCTGAAATTTCTCGAGGTTCTGGAATAAGAAATCAATTTAATTCTGAAGTTGAAGCAGTAAAATATGCAAGAAGAAGTATTGTTTCAAAAAATTTTATTCCAAAAGGAAAAGAAATTACAGAAGATTTACTTGATGTAAAAAGACCTGGAACAGGCATATCTCCGAAATTTTACTATAAAATTATTGGATGTAAGGCTCTTCGTGATATAGAAGAAGATACTCCGTTTCAGTGGGATGATATTTCATACAATGAAAAATAAATTATTAATTTTAATAATGGCTAGAAGAGGAAGCCGTGACTCTATATCAAGACAAAATCTTCGTTTAGTAAAAGATAAACCTTTGATACACTATGTTCTCCAATCCTCTCTACAGTTTCGCCAGGCTGATGTTTTTGTTAGTACTGATTCTGAAGAGATAGCAGAATATTCTTTAATGAATGGGGCTCAAGTTATACATAGGCCTAAGTATTTAACAAAAAATTCTACATCTATTAAAGAAATTTGTTATCACGCATTAAAACATCTTAAAAAAAAAGGAATTGTTTATGAAAAATGCCTAGTTTTACATCCAAAATTCCCTCTAATCGAACAAAAAACATTAAAAAAATTTTTTACATATTTGAAGGATGACGTTCAAACAGTATTTGGGATTACCAAAATTATTAATCCAAAATTAAATTACACGGCGAAAATTCATTCAAGATCACTTTTAGAATTAAAACCTCTAAAAAAAAATTCTGTATTATTAAATAGAGTTGTATCATTTAAAATAGAAAATTTTCTAAAACAAAAAGGGAAATTTGTAGGATCATATCACGGTTTACATCTTTCTAACAACGAACTTCATTCTCTTTCTAGCTATAATGATTTTAAAATATTTGAACAAGTTCTAGATCGAAAAAGAATTCTTGTTAGAATTGATGCAACTGTTGAAATTGGTTTAGGTCATGTATATAATATGCTTACAATTCTAAACCATTTACGAAACGAAGAAATTCTAATTGTTATGAAGAAAAATAAAAATATTGGTTCAAGCAAATTCAAAGAACAGCTATATAATGTAAAATTCTTTTCTAATGATTCTCAATTAAATAAAATAATTTTTAATTTTAAACCTGATATAATTTTCAATGACATTCTTAACACTTCCAAATTATACATGAATAAATTAAAACAATTCAACTCAATGATTGTGAATTTTGAAGATTTAGGAACAGGAAGAAAACATGCCGACTTGGTGTTTAATCCTATATTTAGTCAAAAGAAACCATTAACAAAAGAATTCTACGGAGGAAATTATGCTTGTGTAAGAGATGAATTTAGAATTTGGTCAAACGATATATTTAGAAAAGATGTAAAAAAAATTCTAATTAGCTTTGGTGGAACTGATCCCGTAAAGATAACTTCCAAAGTCCTGAAAAGTATCAAAATTGATTCATTTAAAAAAATTGAATTTACAGTGATTCTTGGATATGGCTTTCAGCACAAAAATGATATTAAAATAAAATCTGCTAATTTGAAAAAAAATGGATTCAAAATAAAACTTGTTGAAAAATCTGATTTTCTAGCAAAATATCTACGAGATACTGATTTTGCTATAATTTCTAATGGTAGAACTGTTTTTGAAGTTGCATGTATGACTGTTCCTGTTTTATCAGTAGCTGTTAACGAACGTGAAAAATCACATTCATTTGTTAAGGATTATAATATTGGCAAGCATATAATTTTTAATAAAAACACATTCTCCAAAAACATATCAAGTGATATTCAATATATGCTTAAATCAGAAAATAGAAAAAAGTACAAATCAAATTTGAAGAAGTTAGAATTATTAAATGGTGTTGAAAGAGTTATTCAAATTATAGACGATGAATATAGTAAAAGAAAATGAAAAGAAAAATTCTAAAAAGCAAAGATCTTCCTATTTATCGATACACAACTAATATTTCTGGCAAAAAAATTTCTAGAGATATTATACATAAACAGGATATATCTATAATTATTGCATTTAAGAACAACTCTATTGTTATTGTATCACAAAATAGATTTCCAAATGGAAACAGTTTAGAACTTCCCTCAGGTCTTGTTGAAAAACATGAAAAGCCTATAGACGCTGCATATCGAGAATTTTCAGAAGAAACTGGTTATAAAGCTAAAAAAATGATTCCTTTCTTTAGTTTTTATTCATGGATAGGGTATTCTAATCAAAAAGTTTATTGTTTTATTGCTAAAGATTTTACAAAATCTGGAACACTTGATTTAGATAAAAATGAACTTATCTCTCCAAAAATTATCAACTTTCAAAAATTTTTAAAATTGGTTAAAAATGGTAAAATACATGAACCTTGTACAATTATTACTACGTTAACCTTTGCAATGAAAAAAAATTTAATTTAATTTATTTTAACTCTCTAATCCAAGTTCGTAATAGGCTTCTTTTTTTATTTTCTTCGTCAAAATCTTCAAAATTATTTCTATCATGAATAAGCCATTTATTATTACTAAACATCATATCGTAAGGATTCAAAAGATAAGTAACAATAAAATCTTCATTTGCTAAAACTCTATCCAATGCATTTAATGCATCTTTTTGAGCATCTGTTAAGTGTTGATTCATTTTCTTATGCCCTGCTTCAACTAACTCTCTCTGATATCTGAAAACTAGGTTGTTGTTTTCATATTCAAAAATTGGTTCATACTGAGTTAGTGGCTCATTAATTTCATGTTCATTTCTTCTATCAATATGAAATTTTTCATATAGAATTTTTAAGAGATTTTTTTGTTCTAAAAGTTGATTGTGTATAGTGTATGAACTTGCAAATTTACTTTCACCCCCACTTTTAGCTTGATTAATACAAAGTAATCCAATATAGTGTGGAAAATCATGATAAATATGACATCCATCTGTATGGTATGAACCTGCTTCTTTAGTATGATGATACCTAGCTCCTCCATTCATAGTTTTTCCTAAATCTTTTATCTCAACCAGTTTTTCATGATCTTTATTTTGTTCTAATAATTCACCAATTATTTTTGAAACTATTTTTAGAATTGATTTCATTTCATCATGGGAAAACTCATTAAATTTTGAACCGTTAATTACAAAAAACCCGCAACCATTAATCAATATATCATGTTTGAAGATTTTGATTTGGTTTGTCAATATAGGAAAGTCCATTTCATTCTCATTATGAATTTCCATTTTTTTACTTCTAATTTCATTAATTACTTCGTCATTCAAATCCACTAAAAATTTATCAGTATCCTTCTCAAGTTCTTGTCCCCACACTTTGTTTTTATCAGCAATTATTTCTTTAAGCATTTTACCATCTTTGGCTTATAATATCGGAAAATTTACTATTATTAAATTCATAGTACAATTCTAAAGTAAATATTAAATCAAGACAAATTTCTTTGAATATATATCGTAACAGAATGAATTCCAATAAAAAAAATGTAATAATGATTTGTATTGATGGCTGCAGATCTGATAGAGCTAATAACTCTAAAATTTTTACGGATTATCTTCCTGGAACTAATTTTTGTTCACAATCAATTACTTATGCTCCATATACCAACTCTTCAATATATGCAGTTTTTAGCGGTGCGTATGGAAATCGAAGTGGTTGTTTTAGTTATTGGCATTCATTAAAATTCAAAAACGATAAATTCAAAACAATCACAAAATATTTAGCCGAACAAAATTATTACACATATGCTGATATTCATTCTAAATTAGCATTACCTGTTTCAGAATTTGAAAAATTTGAAATTTATGATGAAAAAAGTTCTGACTTGATCAACAGGCACAAAAATTTGATTAAATTAATGAAAATGAAATTTTCTAAAGGCCAAAATTTTTTCTTATATCTCCATTATGAAAAAATCCATACGGGAATTATAGACCCTGTGTTGAAATCTTACACAAATTTCAGTGAAGAGTATTTCAAAAATAAAGATAAAAATGAAGAAAGATACAACAAGTTATTCAAAGAAAGTGAAATCTACTTAAAAAATATTTTAGATGAAATAAATTTTCAGGGTTTAACTACAGATACATTAATTATAATTTTTTCAGATCATGGAATGAGTCTTGGTGAAAAAGTTGGCGAAAGAGCCTATGGTGCATTTTGTTATGATTATACAATTAGAACATTTTGCTCATTCATAGCTACTGAATTTCAATCACAGTTCATAACACAACAAATTAGGCACGTTGATTTCTTACCTTCAATTATAGATTTTTTGGGTATTCCATTTGATGGAAAATTTTCACATTTTGATGGTAAATCTATAATTCCTTTATTCTATAACAAACAAATTCCAGAAGAAATTGCTTTCACTGAAACGGCAAATCCATTATCAGAAAAAATGCCACCAAAAAAACCAAATACAAAATCTGTGCGTACATCTAATTGGAAATTAATTTTTAATGAATATGATGACACCAAAGAACTTTACAATCTTAAAGACGATCCTGAAGAATTAAACAATCTCATCGGAACTGGATTAGAAATTGAAAATAAATTATGGAATGAATTTTTAAATTTACAGCGAAAATAATTTTTATGATTTAATTTAGCTGAATATATTTTTAGCTATTTTCAGATCATCTTCTGTATCTATCTCAACCCATTTTCCATTAACAAATGTTGGTGATATTTCTTGTTTTGATTGAATAATCTCTTGTAAAATATCAGTTAATTTAGCAGATCTAAAATTTATCGAATCATGAAATTTACCAACATGATCTTTCATTTTTACAATAGTATCGACCAAAATTCTTGAACCGTTTTCTGTTAATTTCAAAACTCCTAAAAACTCTGCAGTTTGTTTAGATGTATTTTTTTGTTTTTCCGTTATTGAGATAATTTTACCATTTTTAATTTCAACCAATGCTGGAAATTGTTTGTTTTCTTGTTGGTTATATCGTGTTTTCCAATTTTGATCTACTGCAACGGATATATCTGAATTTGAGTTTATTATTTGCTCCAAAATTTTTTGCTCAAAGATTATATCAGCAAACATTATCAATACATCGCCTGAAATTTCTTTTAAAACACAAATTAAACTGCCTAATTGATCATGTGTTGAATATTCATCATCATCTATGTATTCTACATCCTTGATGGAAAATTGTTCTTTTTTATAACCCCTAACAACAATTATTTTGAAAATTTTGTTCTTTTTTAATAATTTAATTTGTAAATCAATTAATGATGAATCGTTTATTTTAATTAGTGCCTTAGGTAAATTTTGAGTATATTTTTCTAATCTTCTTCCTGAACCTGCTGCCAAAAAAATTACTTTCATTATAACCTTTAGATAGTTACTTATTAATAGAATTATTCGAACAGATTTCTATGTCTATGGTGATGCAAATCTCCAACCTTTTAGACAGATTCATCGACTTATCTAAAAAATCAGTCAAAAGCCATCCATTTATTGTAGTTTTTTTAATGCACGAATATTTTAGAAACATCTGGCCAAATGATCCTTTTATTGAAAAAAAATATTCCGTAAACAAAATAGAAAATACTAGAAAATGTTTAGAAACTTGTATTACCATTTTAGAACAGACACAAAAAATTGGCTCATATTTTGACACTCCAAATAATTTGGTAAATTTTTTCGAAAAATATCAAAAAAATACAATTAGTGAAGATGAAGAAACTCAGAATGTTTATGGTAATCTATGGAAAAAATTAGATGAAAAATACTTGATTGATGAGACAAAAAATGAATTATCAAATATTTTTGAAAAAAACGGAAGAACATTAAATGAAATAAAAGGAAAAACTGTTTTGGATATGGGATGTGGTTCGGGCAGATTTACCCTAGCCTTGGCTAGTTTAGGAGCCTCTCATGTAACTGGAGTTGATTTAGGGAAAACAGGTATAGATCTTGGAACCCGTATTGCAAGTGAATTACACCTTGAAAATATTAAATTTGTTAGAAATTCGGTTTTAACATTACCCTTTGATGATAATTCCTTTGATTTTGTTTTTTGTAAAGGTGTTTTACACCACACTGGAAATTTAGAAAAAGGTTTAACTGAACTACATAGAGTTTTAAAAACAGGAGGAACATCATTTCTTTATCTATATGGAAGCGGTGGCATTTTTTGGAATTCACGAAAAAAAATGAGAGAAGTTATGAAAGAAATTCCTTTGAATTATACGATGAAAATTCTGGAAATGATTGGAACGCCTGGTGAGAGATATATTTTTTCTGATAGTTGGTATGTGCCTATAGAAGAACATGTAAAAAGGGATTTTCTTGAAAATTTTTTGCATTCATTACATTTTTCAAAAGTTAATAGAGTTGATGTTACAAACACCACTGGATTAAATGTAATGTCTGATAAAACCAAATTAGATACAAAGATTTGGGGCGATGGAGAATTAAGATATTTTTTAACTAAATGACATGTATGTTTTCTAAACCTAATATTTTATTTTTAATTGTGGATTCTTTTCGAGCTGACAAATTTTTTGGAAAGGACCGTACATGTAAAACCCCTAACATTGATAATCTTGTTAAAAATGGAGCATATTTTCAACAAGCTATTAGTACCTCAGATGCAACTATTCTTAATTGGGCAACTATTTTCTCAGGTTTATTTCCTCCAAAAACAGGAGTACGTTCTGAGCAATTTAATAAAGTAAACGATAACATCGAAACTATTTTTGACGTTTTACAAGAAAATAACTATAATTTCTATTCATACTTAACTAATATCTCTGAAATTTTAGGACTTTTTCCAGAATTTCAGAACAAAGATTCTTTTGAATTTTCTGAACCACGATTAAATGATGGTGTAGGTAACAGAATTATCAAAAATATTGGTTCTGGAAAATTAAAAGAACCTTGGTTATTTATCATACACAGCATGGACTTGCATTTTCCAATTATTCTCCCAGATGAATATAGCACATCTGAATTTGGTCAAAGTACATATGAAAAACAAATATCATCAATTGATTCTTGGATTGGAAAAATTTCAGACACAATTGATTCTGAAAAAACACTATTTGTGATTACGGCAGATCATGGTTCTTATATTAACAGTGTAAATATCGATGGTAAAATTATTTCAACTGAAGAAAACTACTCAAATGAGACACTGAAAAGAAAAATTGGATTTAAAATCCCAAAATTTTTGGATCCTGTTAAAAAAAGAGCATTTTTTCATACAGAAAAAAAATCTCAAGAAAACAGGCTCAAAAAAATTGAAAATTTTGATCTCAAACCGCATCAAAAACGTAATCTTCTTTCAGGAAAATTTGAAATAAATCATACACTGTTTGATGATAAAGTAAGAATTCCATTACTGTTTTATGGTAAAAATATTAAATCTGAAAAAATTATCGAACAACAAGTTAGAAATGCGGATATTTTTCCAACACTTTTAGATTTAATTGAATTAAAAAATTCATTAAAACTTGATGGTGTATCTTTAAAGCCTCTCATGGAAGACAAAATTTTTGGTGAATTGCCTGCATATATTGAAAGTACGCCTTTAATTCAAATAGAATCAAATGATGTTGTTGGAGTTCGTACTGAAAAATACAAATATTTTCGTGATTCCGATGATTCACAAAAGCGAATACATCTCTATGATTTGAAAACAGATCCATACGAGGATAGTAATGTACATGAAAATAACCCTAAAATCATTCTTGAAATGGAACAAATACTATCATCTTTTACAAAAAGAATTGATGCTAGTAACGATGAATTTAGTGAGGAAGAAACTGAGATGATCGAAGATGAATTACGAAAAATGGGCTATGTCTAGATTTTATATGAATTTATTAATATCTAATACTGGATTTTTAAAATTATCCTCATCTAGAAATATTTGATGCCATATTTCCAAATTAAATAAAAACATAGTTTGTCTTAAGATATTATCATCAATTTCTTTATCTTTTGAATTTTTAATATTTGAATTATTGATTTTATTTGTTAATGATTCAAGTTTAGCATATTCCATGTTTATGTAATCTCGTTTATTTTTCACTGATTTATCAATAACATTTTGTGCTATCGGCAAAAATTCTTTTTTGAAATAATCATAAAAAGGAATACCCCATGGAAATTTCTTTCTTTTTACAATTTTCTCAGGTAATAATTCACTTGCAATTTTTTGTAGAATATATTTTTTAGTAAAATTCTTTTTTTCATTAATTTTTAAATGTGAAGGAACCGAAGCACAAAACTCTACTAATTTATAATCTAAAAATGGTTCTCTTAATTCAATTGCATGTGCTGATGACGTTCTATCAATTCTCCAAGTTTGGGCACCTGGAATCTCTGTTTTTAATTCGAATAGAAGTGCATTATTTAATGCACTATGATTGATATTACTTTGTATACTTTTTTGAAAAATGTTTGATGGATGATTTTCATTTCTATAATATTGTAATACATTATTTGAAAAAATCTCTTCTCTTAATTCTTTATTTTTAAAAAAACCTGATGAGATTGATTCTAGATTATTTTCCTTTTTAAAATATTCAGGATCTTTTGCATATGGTACATATCTGTTATATCCTCCAAATAATTCATCTGAGCCTTCTCCTGTGTATGCAACGGTAACGTATTTCTTTATGGCTTCTGAAACCATATAGTTTGAGAGTATAGATGGGCGACCAAAAGGAAATTCCATATGCCACAAAATCTTTGGAAGTGATTTTGTTAAATCTGAAAAATCAATCAAAATTTCTGTATGATTGGTTTTACAATATTCTGCAACAATTTGGGCCTCATCGAATTCATCTAATTCATTCCCAAAACCTGTAGTAAACGTTTGAACTGGACTATCAGTTAATTTAGTTAACATTGCTACCATAACGCTAGAATCTAATCCTCCTGAAAGTAAAGCACCTATTGGGGCATCACTTACTTTTCTTTTATTCACTGCATTTTCAAGTAGTTTTTTTACTTGATCAAAATTTTCATTTTCTGCAAATGTATTTTTTTCTAATCTCAAATCCCAATATTTCTCAATTTTTAGTGATTTTTCTGAAATATCATATGTTAATCTGTGTCCTGGGAGTAGTTCATTGATATTTTTTAGTAATGTTTGTCCATCAATTGTATATGCATAAGTCACAAATTGACATAAACCACTAAAATTTAGTTCACGTTCTACCTCTTCATACTGTAAAATTGATTTAATCTCTGAAGCAAAAATCAAATTATTATCTTTGAACCAATAATACATTGGTTTTACACCCAATCTATCTCTTGCAATAATTAATTTTTTATTTTTTAAATCCCATATTGCGCATGCAAACATTCCATCAAGATGATCTACAAAGTTTTTTCCATATTCTTCGTACAAATGAACTAAAACTTCAGTATCTGTATTAGAATAAAATTTATGATCTTTTTCTTCTAATTCTTTTTTTAATTTTTTAAAATTGTATATTTCGCCATTTTGTATTGTCCAAATTGTTTCATCTTCATTATGAATTGGCTGTCCAGCAATATCACGCAAATCCATCACACGTAATCTTTCACAGTAAAGTGAAACGTTATTATCTAAATAGAATCCCTCTTGTTCAGGCCCTCTATGTTTACATGCATTTCCCATCAATTTGATTAAATCCTTGTCAGTCCATGTGATTCCACCAATTCCACACATTAGCTCAAGTCACCTCTATCATGAAAAATCTTTTGTGATTCTTCAAATTCTCTTTCTTCATCTATATCCATCCATGATAAACCATTTGTTATTTGATAACCAACTTCTACATTTTTCTTAATTAAATTTTCAATGCCCAATGTGTAATAACCATCTATGTTTTCTGTTATTAGATAATCAATTTCGTTAAATAATATTTTTAAAACATTTTTTGAAAATTTTGCCATGCCTATAAAATTCCCGTCAGCAATTTTATGGTCAATTTTTTTGTTTACAGCAACTATTTTCTCATTTTCAATTTTTACTTTCATTGTTTCATAACGAGTATTAGTTTCCACCATCAATCCAATTTCGCTCTTAATTTCTAAACATTTTTTGAGAATTTCTTCATCAAACATAAGATCTCCATAAACACATATGAAATCATCTTGTAATTTTTGAATTGCTAGCCAGACTGAATAAATATTATTCATTTCGTTAAATTTTGAATTATGAACATATTGTACTTGGTCATTTAGTAAATCATGAATCATTTCTGATTTGTATCCTGTTACAACAATTACGTCGTTTATTCCATTTTTTTTAAAGGCGTTTATTTGATGTTTGATTATTGGCACTCCATTAATTTCAAGTAAACATTTTGGTACCTCAATGCCTCCCATTCTTGTGCCTTTTCCAGCAGCTAAAATTAGACCTTGCATGAACTTAATTGGGATTAATTGCTGGTCTAAGTGATTGTTTTGAATCTAGAGCTTTGAAAGCATCTTCCAAGCCTTTTGCAGAAAATTCAAAACTTGGCCCGACCAATTTTTTGTAAGGATGTTTGTCTTTAGTTTTTAAAACTAATTCTATAGCAGTTTTGAGATGTTCAGGATTGTAATTATGCATTCCAACTATTTTTAGACATTTTGTTATAACATCTGAACTATCTAATGTGACATGGTTGTTTGGATAAATTGCACCCAACAAAATGTATGTGCCTCCAATTCTAATCATTTTTATTCCTTGATTGATTACAGATGGTTCTCCTGTTATCTCAATTACAAAATCTGCTCCTCTGTTTTCAGTAATTTTCATAATTTCATCTGTAAGATTTTCTCCTATCTCTTTTGCATTAATTATATAGTCTGCACCAAATTGTTTAGCCAACTCTAATCTATCAGCAATCACATCTATTGCAATTACCTTCTTCGCACCTAATTGTTTTGTAAATGCACACGCATACATTCCTAATGCTCCGCATCCTTGAATAATTACATAATCACAATCCTGAAAGTCTCCATAATCTAATCCACTAGTAATTGTTGACGCTGCACACATTAATGGTGCAACTTCTTCATCACTGAGTTCGGATGGAACTTTGAAGATATAACTTCCTTTTTTTAGGTGAATATATTTTGCAAAACCTCCTGTAAAATATGGTTTTTGATCACTTTTTACATGTCCATACTTGAACATTTTGGTACATTTTTGTGGAAGTTTTTTCTCACAAAAGAAACACTTTCCACATCCAACTGTCATTGACCATACAACTTTATCTCCAATAGAAAGATCTTCTCCATTATAATCTGCTGATAAATTTTTTCCAATATTGATTATTTTTCCTACCATTTCATGGCCTAGTATGCATGGTGTTGGAAATGGTCTATGACCCAACCAGGTATGCACATCTGAACCGCATACTGTTGATAATGTTATTTCTACTACTGCATCATCATCTCCAATGTCATCATACAATGGAAATTCTTTTTTTTCTAATGGTAATTTTGGACCATTAAAAACTACTGCATCACCTATACCAGAATTCATGAACAAACCATTCATCAATTATGATATTAAAAATATTTCTACTTTTTTGATTAAATCATTGATTCCTGAAATCTAGATTTAATTTCAATTGGTTCTATACTGATTCTTTTTCCTATTTTTGTTGTTTTAGAAATTTTGATTTTTAGCAAGATTGGCCCTTTCCCAAATTTAATATTTTTCATTATTTTTTCTAATTCATTTTCATCCTTTGCAACAAAAGTTTTGTAATTAACACATTGAGCAATTTTTCCAAGATCAATTTTTTTTGAATTTGTAGGTTGACCACCAGTTGATTCATGAATGCTATTATCAAAAATTATGTGTACAAGGTTCTTTGGTCTGATTGTACCAATTGTAGTCATCGAACCCAGATTCATTAGTATGTTTCCATCTCCATCAAAAATATAGATAGTTTTTTTAGGATTTCTTAACGCAACACCTAAACCAATTGATGATGCTAAGCCCATAGAACCTAACATGTAAAAATTACTCTTTTTTTCATACGTGTTGAATAATTCTCTACTAATGAATCCATTCGCCGAAATAATTGGTTGATCATTTATGATCTTTGTAATAATCTGAATAGCTTTTTTTCTATCCATCTTGCATTCTCCGTATTATTATTGCGCATGATTGATTTTTCTTAATTTTTTGTATTGCCCAATTACAATTCTTTTCCCAATTCTCATCAGTGAGAATTTTTGTTTGCAGATCTAATGCTTTCAGTAATTTTTTTTGTATTTTACCAATTTTCAAATGTTCTGGGGCATCTGTTTTTAAATATCCCCTCCATCCAATCAAAAAAATTAGTGGAATTTTATATAGATCCACAAGTGATGCTATAGTGCCTATTGAGTTAGCAAATCCTGCATTTTGCATGAATACTAATGATGGACTGTTTGATAACTGCATACCACATGCAATTCCAATGGCTTCTTCTTCTCTTGTAGAAATAATTACTTTCTTTCTTTTAATTCCTTCACTGATAAAATATTTTAATGTTGAATCTGGAACACCGATAAAGTTCTCAATTTTTTTATTTAAAAGATAATTGAAGATTTTTTTTTGTATGATTTCCTTCAATCTATGTAGCCCATTTTTTTTAACTCAGCTTTAATTTCTTCTTCTTCTTCTTTAATTTTATATGAATGCTGTAACTGAAATATGTCTTCCATGGACGATATTTTATCATTGTTGTTCTTTAATTCATCATTTTTAATGATTTGTAATATTGATTTCATCGATGTATACGAAGCTCTTAATGTTTGATTTGCATAAATCACCATTTTGATTTTATGATCAATTAATTCCTCCAACCCCACATTTGGATATGTAGTTGGTACCACAACTAATGGAACATTTCCTCCCCATGAATCTGCAAATTCAAAAACTTCTTCTGGAGAGTCCTTTTTTGAATGAATTAAAATTGCATCTGCTCCTGCTTTTTCATATGCCTTTGCACGTTTCTTTGCCTCCTCAAGTCCTTGTTCGGCAATTAACGCTTCTGTTCTGGCAATTATCAAAAAATCTTTATCTTTTTTTGCTTCTCTAGCTGCAATAATTTTTGCAACAAATTCTTTCTCTCCAATTAGTATATTATTTCCATTTTTTAAAAGACTATTTTCCTTTGGAAATATTTTATCTTCAATACAAATTCCAGCTATTCCAGCTTTCTCATATTTCTTTACTAAATGACTTACATTACTTGGACCTCCAAATCCTGTGTCACAGTCAGCTATTACTGGAATATTACAGGAGTCTGCCATATTTTGTGTAGCATGCAAAAATTCTGTCATAGTCAGTATGCTGGCATCAGGTAATGCATGTGTGGCAGAGATTGCAAAACTACCTGCCCACACTGCATCAAATTCACTAATTTCCACTAGTTTTGCTGACATTGCATCAAATGCTCCTCCAACTTGTATGATTGATTTAGAATTCAGTTTTTCACGTAATAATTTTGATTTATTGTTCATGACTTTCTTTTTTGGTTTTATTATTTATAATAAATCTTCTATGAATTGTTATTATCATCTTTAACTACTGTAACTATTGAAAATAAAATCACTGCAGTCATTAGAAACACAGCCCCTAGAACTATTCCACCTATTCCAATTAATGCGATATTTGTGATGATTTCTTGTTCTATCGAATAAATCTGTATTGTCCATGCAATAAATATTAATCCTGAGATTAGAAAAATCAGTCCTGGAATTCCATAGAATTTTAATGGATTATGTATTGATATATGCTTCAAAGTACTTAGTATAACAGATGTACCGTGTGAAACTGGATTTTGTGTTGATGTATCTCCATCATAATGTACCTTAATTGGAACTTCTGCAACTTTTAGTTCTAAATTACTAGCCTTAATCAGAATTTCAGTGGAAACACCCATAC
>CEPX01067293.1_pt1 | contig 20698 bp, 24 predicted proteins | sample 361361 | NCBI WGS metagenome assembly CEPX01 (sample SAMEA2619974, study PRJEB7988) | marine metagenome | biome: marine biome (ENVO:00000447); feature: mesopelagic zone (ENVO:00000213) & marine oxygen minimum zone (ENVO:01000065); material: "saline water (ENVO:00002010), including plankton...
ATAAATTTAGTTTTAGATAATACAAAAGAAATGCAAGACAATGAAATAAAAAGAAGTATTGGGTTAACTTTTTTAAGAGGAGACACAATAATCTTTATTTCTCCAGCATCAGTTGCTTTGAAAAAAGAATAATTTTCATAACTTATATAAATTAAAATTTCCTTCTTGTCGAATGATAAATATAACTTTTTTGGGAACTTGTAGTGCAATCCCTACACTTAAAAGAAATACCACATCTGTTTTATTAACATACAATGGAGAAAATATTTTAATAGATTGTGGAGAAGGTACTCAACGACAATTTAGAAAGGCAAAATTAAATCCTTGCAAAATAACAAGAATATTAATTACTCATTGGCATGGAGACCATGTTTTAGGAATTCCTGGAATATTACAAACATTGTCTTTAAGTGATTATAATAAAACATTATTTATTTATGGTCCAGAAGGAACAAAAAAATTTATGAAAAATCTTTTGAAAACTTTTATTTTCAAATTAAATTATAAAATAGAAATTAAAGAAGTTAAAGGCAGGTTTTTTGAAAATCAAGAATTTTATCTTGAAGCTAAAGAAACCTATCATGGAATTCCTTCTAATGCTTATAGTTTTGTAAAAAAAGGGCAAGTAAAAATAAATAAAGAAAAATTGAAAAAAACAAAACTTCCTTCAGGTCCATTAATTAAAAAATTAAAACAAGGTAAAAACATCACATATAAGGGGAAAAAATATTTAGCAAAAAATTTAACTTCCAGAGAGAATGATGTAAAAATTTCTTTTGTATATGACACTTTATTTAATAAAAAAATTCCTTTATTTGTAAAAAATTCAAAATTATTGATTTGTGATTCTTCTTTTCATTCAAATATGGAAATGAAAGCTAAAGAACATAAACATTTAACTGCAAAACAAGCAGGAGAAATTGCAAAACAATCAAAATCAAAAAAATTAGTTTTAACTCATATAAGTCAGAGATATGAAAAAAACTTTAACAAAGTCTTAATTGATGCAAAAAAGGTTTTTAAAAATACTATATTAGTTAAGGATTTTGATGTTATTGAAGTTAAATAATTTCTTAAAACATAAAATAGCAAAACATTTTAAATACAATTTATTCTTCTTTTTAATAGCCTCTGTAACTCAGCGGATAGAGTGTCAGCCTTCTAAGCTGAAAGTCGCAGGTTCGAATCCTGTCAGAGGCATGCGGAGGTGGCACAATGGCACTGCATTCGGTTGCAACCCGGATTTTCGTGGGTTCGATTCCCACCCTCCGCTTAATAATAAAGTAGTGCCTAACGAAAGATTTAAATATTCTTTTGTAGTGCCTAACATATGGCTTTTATAGTAAAGAAAAAAATTCATGGAAAAGAGTACTATTATCTTAATGAAAATAAGAGAGTTAAAGATAAGGTTAAAACAAAAACTCTTGCATATTTAGGAAAAACAAGAGAAGGAGCAGAAAAAAAAATGACTGAAATTTTAAAGAAAATAGAAAAAGAATCTTTTAAAGTAACTAAACATAAAGAAAAGACTTCTGTATTAAAACATGAGAAAATTTCCATAGAAGATTTAGCCTCTTTTTGCAAGAGAAAAGGTTTTGTTTTTCGTTCAAGTGATATCTATGGAGGTTTTGCTGGATTTTGGGATTTTGGACCTCTTGGAGTTGAATTGTTTAATAATATTAAACAAGATTGGTGGAATTATTTTGTTCAACAAAAAGATAATATGGTTGGAATTGATGCATCTGTAATTTCACATCCAAAAACATGGGAAGCTTCAGGACATTTAGATAGTTTTAATGATGTTTTTGTAAAATGTAAAAAATGTGGAAAGACAAATAAATTAGATGAAAGTGAACTTGGAAAAGTTAAGTGTGAATGTGGAGGAGAATACCTTAGTCAAGGTAAATTTAATCTTATGTTTAAGACAAATGTTGGGGCTATTGATTCTGTAGATGCTTATCTTCGTGGAGAGACTGCTCAATCAATGTTTATGAATTTTAAATTAATTAAGCAAACTTCTAGAATGCAATTGCCTTTTGGAATTGCACAAATTGGGAAATGTTTTAGAAATGAAATTTCTCCAAGAGATTTTTTATTTAGAGTTAGAGAATTACACATCGGAGAGTTTGAATTTTTTATTCATCCTGAAGAAAAAAAATGTGAGCTTTTAGATAATAAACATTTGAATGTTAAATTAAAATTATTGGATGAAGAAACTCAGAAAAAAGGTATGAATAATTTGAAGGAAACAACAATTGCTGAAATTATTAAAAAGAAAAAATTAGGAGAGTGGCATGCTTATTGGTTAGCTGAACAAATATTATGGCTTGAAGAATTAGGTTTAAATGAAATTAAAATTAGAGAACATACAAAAGATGAATTAAGTCATTATTCTTCTGCTACTTTTGATATTGATTATGAATATTCTTTTGGTAGTAAAGAAGTTGCAGGAATTGCAGATAGAGGTCAGTATGATTTAACTCAACATCAAAAAGTTAGTAAAGAAAACATGGAGATATTTGATGAGAAAACAGGAAAAAAAGTTTTGCCAAAAGTTATTGAGCCTACATTTGGGATGGACAGAATTTTTTTAGCTTTGTTAACTAAATCTTATTGTAAAAATGAAAAAGGAGATATTGTTTTAAAAATTCCAGCAAAACTTGCTCCAATAAAAGTAGCTGTTTTTCCCATAGTGAAGAAAAAAGAATTTGAAAAAATAGCAAGAAAAATTTTTTCTGAGTTAAGAGAAAGCTTTAATGTTTCTTATGATAAATCTGGAAGTGTTGGAAAAAGATATGCACGTAATGATGAAATAGGAACTCCTTATTGTATTACTATTGATGAAAAAAGTGTAAAAAATAGTGATGTAACAATAAGGGATAGAAATACAACCAAACAAATTAGAATTAAAATAAAAGATTTAAAAAATATTTTAAGAGATTTAATCGACGGGAAAATTAAATTTAATAATGTTGGAAAATTAATTTAATTTTATTTTTAGAAAAACTTTATAAATAATCTATTCTTAACATAAATAATTAAAAAAGAGGTAATAACATGGCTAAACCTAAAACACCAAAGCAACTTGCTTTGAAAATAAAACAACTTAGAAAACAAGTAACAGATTTAGAAAAGAAAAAGAAAAAAGCAGTTGCTTCATCTAAAAAGAAACCAAAGAAAAGAGCAGCGAAAAGGAAAAAGGTAACAAGAAGAAAACCAGCAAGAAAAAAAAGAAGAAGATAAGTTTTTAAATTATTTTTTATTATTTTTTTAATGGAAAATTGTATTTTTTGTAAAATATTAAATGAGAATTCTGAAAAAAAGATTTATGAAAATGATGGTTTTTTTTCAATTCCTGATGTAAATCCTGTTGCTGAAGGACATAGTTTAGTTATATCAAAAAAACATTTTAAAACTATTTTAGATATTCAAGATAGTTTAGGTCCAGAACTTTTAGATTGTATAAAAAACACTGCTTTAAAATTAATCAAAGAAACAAATTCAGAAGGTTTTAATGTAATGAATAATAATTTTGAAGTTGCAGGACAAGTTGTGAATCATCTTCACTTTCACATTTTACCAAGAAGGAAAGATGATGGTAAAATATTAGATTTCTTTGATAATGAATAATGTCTCTGGACTAAAATTATAAATTTTGTCTTAGAGCTTTAAATAAATTTATGTCTCTGGAGGGATTTTAACCCTCGACCTCGGCCTCATGAGAGCCGCGCTCTAAACCCTGAGCTACAGAGACTATTTAACAAGAAAAAAACGATTTAAAAGTTTTGAGTTTTTAAATTTTAAAATAAGAAGAAAATTTAAATTATTTTTTTACCAAAGTTATTTCAATTATAGATACATTAATTTTTTTACCCTCTTTGTTTTCAAGTTCTTCACTATCAATTTTCACATTACTTATATCTAGATTTTTATCTTTTAGAAATCTTTTTCTTACTGCTTCTACAACATCAACAGCTCTGTTTATGGATTTTCCCCTTGCTTTTACTATTACTTCATTCATTCCTTTAGTAGTAAATTGCATTGCCACACTTGTTACATAATTCATAAAAGGTTTTACACCAATAAAAACTACATTATCATCTTTTTCATTCATTATTTTAAGTCCTTTGTTTAATTTATGATTCTTTTTTTTCTTTTTCTTGCTTTATTATTTTTGCCAAAAGACCAGCTGTTTGATTTCTTATTTTTCTGCTAGGTAATGTATTTACCAGTAATTTCTTATTTTTTTCAAACTTTTCTGTAAATTTAATATCTTTTTTTAAAAGAGTATTAGCGGTTCTTCTTATGAGTTTTGATTTTATTTTTCCCATATTCCATTATTGGGGAAAAGGTATTTAAGGATTTTGGTATCTTTTATTCTAATTTTCCTATATTATCTAGATTTATGAGTGCTTCTTTGAAATCAGATATTTTTTTTGGCAATGTTCCTAGAAAAAAAATTGAATACTTTAAATTTTCTTCAGAAGCTTTTTTTCCAGCCTTTATAATTTCTTTTTCAGTTATTCTTTTTTTATTGTATGCAAAAAGAAGTTTTTCTTCTCCTCTTTCCTTTATCTTTAACACTAATTCATTTTTTCCTATATTTTCTATGCTGTTAATTTCTATAAAGGATTTTATTAAAAAATCTTTGACTTTTTTTAAGAATTTATCATTTTGTTTAGAATTCTTTATTTTTACAGATTTTTTTGAAACTTTTTTTATTTTTTCTTTTGGTTTTTTTAAGATTTCTTCTGTTTTTTCTTTATTTACTAAGGATTTAACAGGTTCTTTTAGTGTTTTTCCTCCTTCTACAAAATCTTTTAATTCTGTTTCTGGGATGTTAAGATATTTCCAATAAATTTCTTCATTTTTTTTAAAAGGTATTGCAAAATCTTTTAACTCTCTTAAAGCAACTCTTATTGCTGGCTCTTGCTTAGAATCTTTTAGAAATTTTTTCTTTTTCAATAATAAAAAAGCATCTTTTTCTTTGCTTTTTAAATACTCAGAAAATTTTTCTAACATAATTTCTTGCCCTAAAATAAAGTAAATAGGAGAACTTCCAACCCTCATATTGCTTATTTTTATTTTTTTTTCAGCCAAAAGTTCAGAGAGAAATGCTGATGCAAACAAAATGCTTAATTCAGTTTCTCTTGCAATATGAATTGGGAGAGATGGTCCCCTTCTTTTAAAAATAGAAATTATTTTTTCTTTTATTTCAAGAGCATCTCGAACCATTAATTAAGTAAAAACAATTAGATTATAAATTTTCTGTTATAATACATTTTAAATAAATTTTTTCAAGGCTTCAACCAAGAAACTTCATAATAAGTTATATCTCCTTCTTCATCGACAATTGCCAAAAGCAAGTTCTTTTTTGTAGAATGTGCAACTCTGTTCTTTGCAGAAAATTCATGCCATGTTAATTTTTTTGATTCATGATCAACAAAAACAATCCATTTTGCATGTTTCCCCCCAGGTTTTGCACTTTTATCATAAACTCTGAAATCTGCTCCAAATTTTAAGGCTGTTTTTACAACATACCCTTTTTGCCTTAAATTTTTGAAAACAGGATATTTTATTTGAATTTTTTTATCAAATCTTTGAAATTTTTTTATCAATTCTTTTTCTGAAATTTTTTTATGTCTTGAAAAAATATCTATTTTTTTCTTTTCAATAAGAAATAATGCTTCTGAAAAAGAGTATTGAATTTTATCTTCTACTTTTTCTCCAAAATGACTTTTTTTATATAATGAATAAGCTTCAGTTGAATTGCTTGAAACAATTTCTCCAATAATATAAGCTTGAATTTTTCCCATAAAAAAAGATGGAAAAGTAATATTTAAAAGTTGCTGAGTAATCTTTTTACTATGACTCATAATTTCAAGAAAATAGAAGGTAAATGGCAAAAAAAGTGGGAAGAAAAAAAAATATTTGAAGTTAAAGAGTCTAACAAAAAAAAGAAGTATTATGTTTTGGAAATGTATCCTTATCCTTCAGCTTCTGGATTACATATAGGTCATGCCTTTAATTATACAATTGGAGATATATATGCTAGGTTCAAAAGGATGAATCAATTTAATGTTTTACATCCTGTTGGTTTTGATTCTTTTGGTTTACCTGCTGAAAATGCTGCAATAAAAGCCAAATCTCATCCAAGAAAATTTACTGATACTGCAATTAAAAATTTCATTAAACAACAGAAAAGAATTGGATTAAGTTATGATTGGAGTAGAAAACTACAAAGTCATGACGAGGAATATTATAAATGGAATCAGTGGATTTTCCTTAAAATGTATGAGAAAGGTCTTGTTTATAGAAAAAAATCTCTTGTTAATTTTTGTGAAAAATGTAACACTGTTCTTGCTAATGAACAAGTTAAAGATGGTAAATGCTGGAGACATACAAATACAGAAGTTTCCACAAAACAATTGGAACAATGGTTTATTAAAATAACAAATTATGCTGAAGAACTTTTGAGAGATATAGATAATCTTGACTGGCCTGAAAAAATAAAAACCATGCAGAGAAATTGGATTGGAAAAAGTGAAGGAACAGAAATTATTTTTGAAATCAACAAAAAATCTTGGAATATTTTTACTACAAGACCTGATACAATTTATGGTGTTACTTTTATGGTTATATCTGCACAACATCCTGATTTAATGAACCTTGTTACTAAAGAACAAAAAAAAGAAGTAGAAAAATTTATGAAAAAAATTAAAACAACAAAACAAGAAAATTTAGACAAATTTGACAAAGAAGGAGTTTTTACAGGAAGTTATGCAATTCATCCATTAACTAAAGAAAAAATTCCTGTTTGGGTAGGAAATTTTGTTGTTGCAGATTATGGTTCTGGAATGGTTATGGGAGTTCCTGCACATGATAAAAGAGATTTAGATTTTGCTAAGAAATATAAAATTCCTGTAAAAGTTGTTATTCAATCAAAGAACAGAAAAATAAATGAAAAAACAATGAGTGAAGCTTACTTAGAAGAAGGTATATTAGTAAATTCAGATAAGTTTAATGATCTTAATAATAGAGAAGCAAAAGAACATATAACACAATTTCTTAAGAGAAAAAATTTAGGGAAAAAAACAATTCAATATAAATTAAGAGATTGGCTTGTTTCTAGACAGAGATATTGGGGAACACCAATTCCAATATTATATGATGAAAAAGGAGGGATAATTCCTGTTGATAAAGAATCTTTACCTGTAAAACTTCCTAATGATGTTAAATTTGGAAAAGGAAATCCTTTGAAAACTTCTAAATCTTTTGCAACATTAAAAAAGAATGGAAAAATTTATAGAAGAGAAACAGATACAATGGATACTTTTTTTGATTCTAGCTGGTATTTTTTGAGATTCATAGACTCCAAAAATAATAAGAAAATTTTTGATTCAAAAAAAATTAATCATTGGATGCCTGTTGATTTTTATACAGGTGGAGCAGAACATGCTTGTATGCATTTGATTTATGCAAGATTTCTTACAAAACTTTTAAGAGGTTTTGGAATTATTGATAAAAATTTAAATGAGCCTTTTAAGAAATTATTTAATCAAGGGATGGTGCATGGAGAAGATGGTTTTGTGATGTCAAAATCAAGAGGAAATGTTATTGATCCTTTAGATATGGCTGAAAAATATAGTGTTGATTCTCTAAGAATGTTCTTAGTATCTGTGGCTTCACCAAATAATGATTTTGTATGGAATACAATTGGATTGGAAAGCACTCATAAATTTCTGATTAAAATTCTTAATTATTTTTCTAAAGTTAAAATTGGGAAATCTGACAAAAAAATTCAAAATAAAATAAATAAAACAATAAAAGAAGTTACAGAAGAAATTGAAAATTTGAAATATAATCTCTCAATAATAAAATTAAGAGCTTTATTTGATTATTTAAATGGAAAAGAAATAAGTAAAAAAAATTTAGAGTCTTGTGTTAAATTACTTTCTCCATTTTGTCCACATATTGCAGAAGAACTTTGGGAAAAAATTGGAAATAAAAATTTTATCTCTTTAGAAAAATGGCCTAAATATGATGAAAAAAAGATTGATGAAAATTTAGAAAAACAAGAAGAAGCTGTTGAAAAAATTATTAGTGATATTAATCATGTTGCAAAATTAGTAAATAAAAAACCAAAAAAAGTTTTTGTTTATGTTCTTCCAAAAGAGAATAATTTTTACACTAGTAGTTCTGATGAAATTCAAAGAAAGACAAATCTGATTGTTGAGATATTTGCTGTTAACGATAAGAATAAATATGATCCTGAAGGAAAATCGAAAAAAGTAAAACCTAATCGTCCTGCAATATTTTTAGAATAATGATAAAAAAGTTTTTATTTTTTTTGTTTTTTAATCAAATATCAATAAATTATTTAGTAAAACATAATTTATTCTAAAACAGCTTTTATTCTCCTAATTCCTGCAGCTACTGATTCTTCTTTTATAATTTTAAATTTTCCAAGTTCTTTTGTATTTTTTACATGAGGTCCAGTACAAATTTCTTTTGAAAAATTATCTATTGAATATACTGAAACTTTTTCTTTATATTTTTCATCAAAAATTCCTGCAGCTCCTTGTTTTTTTGCTTCATTAACAGATAATTCTTGTTTTTTTATAAGAACTTTTTTTTCTATAATTGAATTTACAGAATCTTCTACTTTTTTTATTTCTTCAGGAGTTAATTTTCTATCAAAATTGAAATCAAATCTTAATCTTTTTGGAATGATGTTACTTCCTCTTTGTTCAATATTTTTTTTCAAAACTTTATTTAAACTTGCTAATAATAAATGTGTTGCTGTATGAAGTTTGGTTGTTTCCTCGCTGGAATCTGCTAAACCTGATTTAAATTTTCCTATTGAAGCAGTTCGTGAAAGTTTTTGGTGTTTTTTTAATTCTTTTTCAAATTCTTTAATGTTAACAGAATTTCCCCTTATTTTAGCCATTTCTTTAATTAAAACCAATGGAAAACCATGTGATTGGTTTAGAAGGAAAGCGTCCTTTCCAGAAATTTTCTTATTTTTAGAAGATATTTTATCAAATATTTTAATACTTCCTTCAATAGTGGAATTGAATCTGTTTTCCTCTTTTTCCAACTCTTCTATGATCTTTTTTTTGTTTCTTTTTAGTTCAGGATAATCTTTGTAGATTTCAAAAACAGGTTCTGCTACTTTAACTGCTAAATTTTTAATTTTTTTGCTTCTCCCATAGTTGACTGCTCTGCTTATCAATTTCCTTAATACATGTCCTTCTTCTTCTTTGCTTGGAGTTACACCATCAGCAATCATGAATACTGAAGCTTTAATGTGGTCTGCAATAATTCTCATTATACGGTTTTGTGATTCATTTTTTCCGTATTTTTCTTTGAATAATTTTTCAATTTTTTCAATTATTGGTTTGAAAGAATCTATTAAATAATCATCTTCTAATCCATTTAAAATAGCAACTGTTCTTTCAACACCCATTCCAGTATCAATATTTTTTTGCTTTGCTTCATTATAATTTCCTTTTTCATCTTTATTATATTCCATTAAAACATCATTCCAAATTTCCACCCAATTTTCATCATTTGGATTGAATTTTTTTGGAGCTGGTTTGTTATTTAATTTCCAGTAAAACATTTCTGTGTCAGGTCCACAAGGCCCTGTTTCTCCTGCAGGCCCCCACCAATTATCTTTCTTTCCAAGAAAAGCAATTCTTTCTTTAGGAATTCCTAATTTTAGCCATATATCATATGATTCTTTATCTTTAGGAGCATCTTTATCTCCAGCAAAAACACTCACTGCCAATCTTTCTATAGGAATTTTTAATTCTTTTGTTAAAAATTCAAAACTCATTTCAATTGCTTCTTTTTTCCAATAATCTCCCAAACTCCAGTTTCCAAGCATTTCAAAAAAGATATGATGTGTTGAATTTCCTACTTCGTTAATATCTCCTGTTCTGATGCATTTTTGAACATCTACAATTCTTTTTCCTAGAGGATGTTTTTGTCCTAGTAAATAAGGAACTAATGGTTGCATTCCTGCAGAAATAAATAATGTTGTTGGATCATTTTCAGGAACTAATGATGCAGATGGAATTACCTTATGTCCTTTTGATTCAAAAAATTTAATATATTTTTTTATTAATTCTTTTCGAGTTATCATAATTTTTTAAAAAGAACTAGAGTTTTAAAATTATTTGGTTATTTTTGCAAAGCATTAAGTTTTTCTTGAATATCTTGAAGTTGGGATTCAATATGATTATTATCTTTTTTCTTTTTTGGTTTAATTTCAATTTTTTCTTTAGTTTTGTGGATTTCTTTTTCTATTATTTTAGGAACTTCAATTTTTGGAACAATTTTTTGCAGTTTTCTTATTGTTGTAATTATTCCCCTAATTTTTTTGTGAAGTTTTATTTTTGATTTTAATTCCTCTTCTCTTAAAGACATATAATTGTTTATTTTTTTTACAATAACCATTAAATTTTTCTCAGAATAAAGTATGTATCTTTTTGATTGAAGAGCTTCATCATATTCAAATTTTAAATGGATTAAATCTTCATTTTTCATTTTAAACTTTAGAAAAAATTTCTTTGTCTATTTTCTCAAATTGTTCTTTTGTTTCTTGAATTTCCTTTTCCCATTCTTGCAACTCTCTTTCTTCTTGCTCTTTTATTCTTTTTATGTCTGCAAGTACTTTTTCTATTTCAGAAATTTTCTTTTTTGCATTTTCAAAAATCTCTAAACTTTCTTCAAATCTATCAAGTCTAATAAATATTGGTTCAGCTTCTTTTACTCTTGGATTTTCAAAGAATTTTTTAGGTTCTTTTGTTCTAATTTGGGGTAAAACTCTTTCTTTTTTAGAAAAAGGAATTTCTTTTGTTAATCTTTTTTTAGATTTTTGAATAAAATCTTCATGAAAAGGCTCATCTGCAAAATTTTTTTCACCTTCTTTTCCACCACCAACCGCATCTTTTATAGCACTTTGAGAAAATTTTTTCCCAAAATCATCATGAGGATAAGATGGAAATTTATGAATTTCGGGGCGTTCAATTTCATTTATTTTAGGAAGCTCAGGAAGTTTTGGCAGTTCTGGTAATTTAGGTAATTCTAAATTTTCCTTTTTATCTTTTTTTCCAAACCACCCCATTTTTTTTATTTTAAAGTATATATTTTAATATATATAAAATAGAATATAAGTTTAAAAACTTTTATTTTTTCAGTTTAAAATTAACTAAAATTTAAACCGAAAGGTATTTATTTAAAATGTTTTTAATACACAAATGCTAAAAAAATTTCTTGAAGAAATTGTTGTTGATATTGCTGGAAAACAAGCAGAAGAAATGATTGACTTATTAAGTACTCCAAAGTATATTAATGAGTTTATTATTGCTAAAAAATTAGATATTACTGTAAATCAAGTAAGAAATATGCTCTACAAGCTTTCAGATCATGGAATAGTTACCCACATAAGAAAAAAAGATAAAAGAAAGGGATGGTATACTTATTTTTGGAAGATTGAAATTTTAAGAGCTCTTGAATTATTAAGTGATATTTTTAATAAGAGACTTATTCAAATAAATCATCAAATAAAAAATAGGGAGATAAAAGTTTTTTATGTTTGTAAAAGATGTAATGTTGAATTTAATGAAGAAAATGCACTTCTTCAAAATTTTACATGTAATGAATGTGGGAATATTTTTGAAATAAAAGATAATACAAAACTTTTGAGAGAATTAAAAAAGAATTTAGTGAAAAACGAAAGAAAGTCTTTTTTAATTAATGAAGAAATAGTTAAAGAGAATGAAAAAGTGGAAAAAAATAAAATTAAAATTAGAAAAAAAGAAGAAAAAATAAAAAAAGAAAAAAAGATGAAGCAGAAGATAATAAAAAAATCTATTAAGAAACCAGTAAAAAAGAAAATGGTAAAGAAAAAGAAAAATGTTAAAACAGCAAAAAAAACTTTAAAGAAAAAAATAGTAAAAAAGAAAATTATGCCCTCTAAAAAAGGCAAAAAGAAAGTAACTAAAAAAGTTGCAAAGAAAAAATCTAAGAAAAAATTGAGAAAATGATTTTTTAATATGGCTTATAAAATTTATCATGGAAAAAGAGATTTTTTTAGTAATCTTAGCGCAACCAACCAATTAATTTTAATTAATATTATTTTTTACATAATTTCTATATTTATTTTACGTATTTATGGGCAAGAATTTTTTTATAATAATTTAGCATTAACACCTTCATTAGATATTTTTTATGGGAATAAAATTTGGACTTTTTTAACAAGTATGTTTTTTCATGGACCTTTTTTTCATATTTTTGCAAATATGTTTTCACTTTTTTTTATAGGGAATTTTCTTGAAAGAATTATAGGAAAAAAGAGATTTATTTCAATTTATTTAGTTTCAGGAATTTTAGGAGGGATATTTTTTGTTCTTTCTGGAATAATTTTTTCAAATAATATGCCTGGAATTGGAGCAAGCGGAGCTATCTTTGGAATTTTAGGAGTTTTAGCTGTTTTAGTTCCTTATTCAAAAATCTATTTAATTGTTGGACCTTTAATTTTAATTCTCGCACAAGTTATTATTTCACCATTTGTTCCAATAAATTTAATCTCAATTTTTAGTTTCATTATTAATTTATTAATTATCTTGATGATATTTTCAATATTTTCTTTTAATCCTTCCACAAGAAAATTCGCAGTTCCTCTTGAACTGCCTATGTGGCTTTTGCCAATAATTGCAATTGTTCCTTTAGTTATAATTAATTTTATCCCTCAGATTCCCAAATTACCAATAGGAAATAGTGCACATATTGGTGGATTGGTTCTAGGAATATTTTATGGATTTTATTTAAAAAATAAATTTCCGAGAAAAACAAAAATGATAAGAAGGCATTTTAGATAAAATGAAAAATAAAAAAAATTTTAATTTTATTGAAGAATATAAAAAAAGTTGGAATTTTATTAAAGAATCAAAAAATTTTATTTATTCTGTTGTAGGGATTTTTTTCTTTTTTTCTTTAATTGGTTTTTTTATTACTACTCCTGCTTCAATAGCAGAACAAATATTAAAATTTATTGAGGAACTTTTGTTGAAAACTCAAGATATGGGGCACTTTGAACTGATAAAATTTATTTTTTTTAATAATATCCAAAGTTCTTTTTTTGGAATGATTTTTGGAGTTTTTTTAGGAATTTTCCCTATTATTGCAGTTGTTGCTAATGGTTATGTACTTGGTTTTGTTTCTTCATTAGTTGTAGATAGTGAGGGAATTTCAGTTTTATGGCGTTTATTTCCTCATGGAATTTTTGAACTTCCAGCAATTTTTATTTCTCTTGGATTTGGATTAAAAATTGGAACTTTTATTTTTCAGGAAAAAAAATTAGAATCATTAAAAAAATATCTTTTAAATTCTTTAAGAGTATTTTTATTTATTGTCTTGCCACTTTTAATTATTGCAGCAATTATTGAAGGGAGTTTAATTTATTTAGTTGGTTAGAGTTAATTTTATATACTTATTTTTCTTATTATTCTTATCAAATTAAATTAAAAAAGGAGGTAAAAAAATGAACGATTGGAAAAAATGGGTGATTGTTGTCGGGGGTGTCGCAGCAGCAGTTGGACAATTCTGGGGAGCTAATTACTACTTACCATTAGTTGGTGGAGCAGCTGCAGCTGTTGCTGCATTAGTTCCTGAATAAATTTATTTTTATTTTTTTATTTTTTTGAATTTTTATAAAACAAGTAGAGAGAAATATCATAAAAATTTTATTCTTTTAAATCATTAATTCCTAAAACAATTAGAAGAAGTCCAATCATAAATGCAAACCAGAATATTCCTCCTTTAAGAAATATCCATGCAGGATTTAGGAAATTAAAATTTTTACCAAATAAAACCCATGAATATGCTGAAGACATCCATGCAACTAAAATTGCACCTATTAAAATAACTAGTCCTACTAAAAGTTCAGCCCATTTATTCATTGTATTATTATTCGTTATTTATTATTTAAAAAGATTTAGATAATGTATTAGTTAAATCCAAAAATAAGTTAACTTTAAATATTAATTTTAAATACCTTTAATCTACTAAACTACCATGTTAACTAAAGAACAAATTCGTCAAATTAAAGAACATTTGAACAAAGCTCAAAATCCATTGTTTTTTTTTGATAATGATTCTGATGGTTTGTGTTCATTTCTTTTATTGCAGAGATTTATAGGAAAAGGAAAAGGTGTTGCAATAAAATCTTTCCCAGAATTAACAGTGGATTATTTTAGAAAAGTTCATGAATTAAATGCAGACTATATTTTTATTTTAGATAAACCTCTTGTATCTGAAGAATTTTTTGAAAAAGCACACCAATTAAACATACCTATTGTTTATATAGATCATCATGATATTGACAAAACAAAAATTCCTGAATTTGTTAATTATTACAATCCTTTTTTTAATTCAAAATCATTAGAAAATAGGCCAACAAGTTATCTTTGCTATCAAATTTCTGAGAATAAAAATGATTTATGGATTGCAATTGTAGGATGCATTTCAGATAGATTTTTTCCAGAATTTTATTCTGATTTTAAAAAAAATTATCCTGATTTGTCTATTGATTCAAAAGATGCTTTTGAAATAAGATATAGGTCTCAAATAGGAAAAATTACAAACTTATTCAGCTTTGCATTAAAAGATAGAACAACTAATGTTGTTAATATGACTAGATTTTTAACAAAAGTAAAAACACCTTACGAAGTTTTGGAAGAAAACAATCAGAATTACACAATGCATCAAAGATTTGATCAGATTAATTCAAAATATCAGAGATTATTAGAGAAAGCAAAATCTTTAACTAGTTTATCAAATAAACTTTTATTTTTTCAATATGGAGGGGATTTAAGCATTAGCAGTGATTTATCAAATGAATTAAATTATTTATTTCCTGAGAAAATTGTTGTTGTGGTTTATGTTTCAGGAATTAAAGCAAGTATTTCTGTAAGAGGAGAAAAAGTTAGAGAGATGATCTTAAAAATAATTGAAGGATTTGAAGATGCAAGTGGAGGAGGACATGAAAATGCTGTCGGAGCAAAAATAAAATTTGAAGATTTAGAAAAATTTAAAGATAAATTAAAAGAAGCTCTTGAAATTTTATAAAATATAAAACAATAAAATTTATAAATTCCTTTTTCTTAATAAAAATATGAAAAGTATGTGGCTAAAAAATACAAATCCAAATTGTATGTTTAGATTAGTCACAGCTATAATTAAATATTCTTAATTAATTCAGATCTCTTTTTTGTCTGAATTGAATTAAGATTTTTTCTATAATTTAGTTTAGGCTGAGGGATTTCTATTTTAATTAAGTTTTAAAATGAACAAAAAAATGGAACATGAAGCAGTAAAACAAGAATTAAGTACCTTATTAGAAGCTACTTTGAGATTAGAAGATGAATTAAATAATGTTATTGGAGATTATAAAAATTAATCACCATAATTTATAAAAATGGAAAAAACTTATTTAGGACAAGGAACAATGAGAAGAAACTTTCATGAATTTGCGTCAAGTGACATAAATAATTCTAAAAGTCTTGCTGATAAAGTTGGAGGAACTTTTTTGAAAATAGGAAGAGGAGTAACTAAATATGGTACAGCAATAGCAGTAGGTATTGGAACATTAGGATATTCAAATTATGCAGAAGCACAAACGATGTGTGGAAATCGTACAGATGTGCTTGGTAAATTAAGTAATGGTTATAGTGAAAATGCTACTGCAATGGGTCTATCAAGTAATGGAGGGGTGGTTGAAGTTTTGACTTCTCCAAAAGGAAATACATGGACAATTATTATTACAATGCCTAATGGTGTGAGTTGTTTAATTGCTGCTGGAGAATCTTGGGAAACTTTACCTCTTGTAATAACAAATGAAAAAAAAATTAAATATAAACAAAAATAGAATATTATATTTAAATTAATAACTTTTTCCAATATAAACAATTTCTTTTGCTTTTTTATTACAGATTAAACATTTTCCAGAAGACTTTTCTTTTTTATTAGCAAGAATTCCTCTAACTTCTGCATGAAGTTCTTTTTCAATATATTCAGCACATTTTTCTCCTTCTTTATCTATTGAACAGAAATTTACTCTTGCTATTTTTTTACTTTCCATTGCTTTTTTGATCTCTTGTTTTGTTTTACAATTTATTATTTTTCCTTTCATTAATCTATCTACTTTTTCTTTCAATCTTTTGTCAAATTCTTCTCCAAATTTTTTTATTTTTGAAAAGTTACTTGTGCTAATATCTTGTTTTTTACCTATGTCTCTTGTAAAAAGAGTTAATTTTTTATTTTTAATTTCTTTTTCTCCAATTTCAATTCTAAATGGCACACCTTTAAGTTCCCATTCATAATATTTTTCTCCAACACGTTTGTCACTTACATCAATTTCTGTTTTTATTTCTAAAGATTCAAGTTTTTCTTTTATCTTTTCTGATTCTTTTATTATTTTATTTTTGTTTTTCTTGTCAAATACAGGAACTATAATAATTTGTATTGGAGAAATACAAAAAGGAATTACAAGTCCTTTATCATCTCCATGATTGGAAATTACCGATGCAAGAATTCTTGAAATTGCAGGACCATAACAAGTTTGCCAGACATGTTGCTCTTTTCCATTTTTATCTTTGAATTTTACATTAAATGCTTTTGCAAAATTTTGTCCTAAAAAATGAGTTGATGGTTGCTGAATAATTTTTCCGTCAGGCATTAAAACATCAGAACCAATTGTATAAACAGCTCCTGGAAACTTGTCCCATTCAGGTCTTTTCATTGCTAAAAAATTAATTCCTAATTTTTGATGCATTACTTCTTCTGTAATTGAAATGTCTTCTTGAACTTGTTGTTCTGCTTGTTCTTTTGTTTCAAAGCAATCATGCCCTTCTATCCAATAAAATTCTCTTCCTCTAATTAAAGGACGTGTTGATTTTGTATCAAGTCTGAATACACTTCCTCTTTGATAAATCTTTAAGGGTAAATCTCTGTGACTTCTAATCCATAAAGCATACATTTCATACATTGAAGTTTCGCTTGTAGGTCTTAAAGCAAGTTTATCTTCTCCCTTTATTTTTTCTAGCCAAAAAACTTCTGGAGTAAATCCTTTTACATGAGATGCTTCTTTTTTGAAGTTTTTTTCAGGGATAACTGTCGGAAAAAAACTTGGTTTATGTCCTTTTTTTTGCATTTCTTTTTCATATAAATTATACATATTTTCAAGAATCATCGCTCCCCAAGGTCTTATGACAATAAAACCCTTGACATTATTTCTTATATCTGTTACTTCAGCTTTTTCCAAAACTTGAGAATACCATTCACTAAAATTTTCTTTTTTAACTGTTAAACCTTCTTTTGATTTTTTTGCCATTTTAAATTAAAGTTTCATTGAACGCTTCGAAATAAATTTCATTTATTGAATTAACCATGGAGTTTGATTCAAGTGCAAATCCTAAGTTTTCTCCAGATCCTATTTTGAAATTATTTATCCCTATAACTTTTCCCTGTTTATCAATTAAAGGGCCACCTGAATTTCCTGGATTAAGTGCTGCATCTGTTTGTATATAAGCATTTGTTCCGCTTAAACCTGGCCTGTGAGTTGCAGAAACAATTCCTTCTGTAACAGAAAACTGCAGTCCTAAGGGATTTCCAATTGCAATTACTTTTTCACCAATTTGAACATTGTCTGAATCTCCAAATCTTAAGTAATCATAATCTCCTGAGATTTTTAACAATGCCACATCTAATTCACCATTATAACCTATAAAAGTTGCATCTTTTGTTTTTTGCTCATAATTTATTGTTTGAATTAAATTTGCTAATATGTTATTTTCATCTGCTAATACATGTGCATTTGTTACTAAATAGCCATTGTTAGAAATTATAAATCCTGTTCCCTGAAATCCCGCACTTGTTTTTATTGTCACAACAGATTCTATTGCATTTTCAATTATTCCTGAAAAATCCTCACCAGCAGAGGCTTTTAATAAATCTAATTCTTGGCTTAATGAACCTAGTTCTACATCTAAAACTTTATTTGTTTGAATTAAATTTTCAGTAACATCACTTATTTTACTTTGAGTTTCTATCTGTAAATTAGTTATTTTTTTATTTAATTGATTGTAATTATACTCTTGTTTAACAAATACCATATACATTATAAAACTTGAAGTTATCATAAAAATAATTATTATTGAACTAAAACTTCCTATAATCCATTTGTGATGTCTTTTTAATGCCATTTTTTTATGTAGATATTAACATATAAAAACCTTTTTTGTTTTAAAATTATGGGCTTATAGTTTAAAGGATAGAATAACAGGTTTCGGCCCTGTAGATGGGGGTTCAATTCCTCCTAAGCCCATACTTTTTTATAACTTGAGAATTTATTTTTTTTATGTTTAAAAGAAAATTTTTTGCAGCAGCTTTTACACTTACAGGAACAATTATTGGAGCAGGAATTTTAGGATTGCCTTATGTTTTTTCAAAATCAGGTTTTTCTATAGGGGTTTTTTGGTTAATTCTTTTAGGAATGATTATGCTTTTTGTTAATTTATGTTTAGGAGAAGTTTCCTTAAGAACAAAAAAAATTCATCAGCTTCCAGGTTATGCAGAAAAATATCTTGGAAAAAAAGGAAAAATAATTATGTTTTTTGCAGTAATTTTTGGAATTTATTCAGCTCTTTTAGCTTATTTAATTGGTGAAGGACAAAGTCTTTCCAAATTATTTTTTGGGACTTTAGATTATTCCATTTATTTTACATTTGCTTTTTGGATTCTCATGACTTTGCTTTTACGTGAAGGTTTAAAAGAATTAAAAAAAGTTGAGCTTTATGGTGTAACTATTATTATTGGGATTATTATGGCAATTTTTTTGTGGTTTATACCTCAAGTTAATTTTAGCAACTTAAATTATTATGATTTTTCTAACTTATTTTTTCCTTTTGGAGTTATCCTTTTTGCATTGCTTGGTTTTACCTCAATTCCTGAATTAAGACAGGAAATTAAAGGTGAAGAAAAATTATTCAAAAAAGCAATTATTTTTGGAACTTTAATTCCTGTTTTCTTATATTTTATTTTTACTTTAATTTTTGTTGGGATTTTAGGAAAAAATATTGAACAAGTTGCAACAATTTCTTTTGGAAGCTTTATTATAATTCTTGGAATTTTTACAATGCTTACAAGTTATTTTGTTTTGAGTTTTTCTCTTAAAGATATTTTTATTTATGATTTAAAAAAGAAAAAATTAAGTTTTATTTTTGTTTCTCTTGTTCCTTTACTTTTATATTTGTTTGTTACTTTTTTTAATTTTGCAGACTTTGTAAAAATTTTAGGGATTGGAGGTGTTGTTTCAGGGGGTTTAACAGGAATTTTAATTTTATTAATGAATATTAATGCAAAAAAAACAGGAAATAGAAAATCTGAATTTTCTGTCCCAATAAATTGGTTTATTATAGGAATTTTAAGTTTGATTTTTGTTTTAGGAATTCTCGTAGAATTATTTTGATAATTAAGAGTATTAAAGTATATAATAGAATTTAATAATTTTTATAAATAATTTTTCAATTAATGAATAAAAGAAAATGAAACTAAAATCTAAATTAGAAATGATGGGGGAGTAATTCTTTTATATGCAGGACTTTCTCTTTGTAGTAATCAAGTAGATAGTAAATATTATAATACAAGACAACCTCTTTATCAAATAACAGAGCATATGTTAGTAAGTCAGAGAGATTTAAAACAAAGTGGAATAGAAAATCTAATTAAAAAATAATTTTATTTTAGAAATTTTTCCAAAATTTCCTTTGTTGTTTTATAATCAGCTCTTTTTTTTGAATGTCTCATAACTTGTCCAAGAAGAAAATTTAGTGCTTCTTTTTTCCCTTGTTTATAGTCCTGAACAGGTTTTTTATTTTCTTTTATAACTTTTTCTACAATTTTTTTTATTTCTATTCTTTCTGTTATTTTTATAGAATCTTTGAATTGAAGTTTCCAAGTTGTAGGTGTTTTTTTAGTCCAACTTCGTAGAATATCTTTTGCATTTAATTCAGTTATAATATTTTTTTCAATATTTTTAAGAAGGCCAATAAACCCTTCCACTTTTATATTTGCATCATCTAATTCTTTTTTAGAATAATTTAAAACAGATAATAATTCTCCAGTAACCCAACGAATTGCTAATTTAGGATTTGTTTTTTCAACAACTTTCTCAAAAAATTCAACAATGTCTAAATTTTTTGTTAAGATTTTTGCATATTTTTCTTCTATTTTATGTTTTTTAACAAGTTTTTTTATTTTTTTATGTGGTGTTTCTGGAAGAGATTTTTTTATTTTTTCAATCCTTAATTTTTCTAATTTTATTACTGGTAAATCTGGTTCTGAAATAAATCTATAATCTTCTGTAGATTCTTTTGTTCTCATTTTTATTGTGATGCCTTTATTTTCATCAAACATTCTTGTTTCTTGTATAGTTGGAAGTTCTTTTTTTTGTCTTTGAATCTCATAATTAATTGCTGCTTTAATATTTCTTAAGGAATTTATATTTTTCATTTCAACTCTTTTTCCATTTTTAATTGAAACATTTACATCTACTTTTATTCCAAGAGATTTGTCAATAATTTTTATGTATTTTAAAGTTTCAATTAATTGTTTTAACCATTCAATTACT
>CEPX01009190.1_pt1 | contig 20589 bp, 29 predicted proteins | sample 361361 | NCBI WGS metagenome assembly CEPX01 (sample SAMEA2619974, study PRJEB7988) | marine metagenome | biome: marine biome (ENVO:00000447); feature: mesopelagic zone (ENVO:00000213) & marine oxygen minimum zone (ENVO:01000065); material: "saline water (ENVO:00002010), including plankton...
GGCAAGGAAATCCCCCACAGATGAGGTCGTGTTCTGGTATGGTAGAAGGGTCAACTGCCCTGATGTCCCCTTCGTAGAGCTTTGAGGGTTCGTGCCAGTTCCCATCACCCACTTTGGGTGGTTGTCCACTATGTCGCTTATTGCGCTTGGTTTCATTATGTCCTTGCCCTGCACACCCGACATCTTCGCATCCTTCTTGCGGAAACGTATCTTGTGGGGTAGATTCACTTGTTCTATCCCCGAACCTTTTTCTGTAGATTTGGGCTGCGTACTTGTCCCACTCGTTGGCCCAGGCACAACTAAATTCTGTTGGTTGCCCGTTGGTTCTTTCTCCTCCTTCGGTTGGTTCACGATGATATCCTCCTGCTCGCTCAAGCCCATATCTAAACCCTCCTATACCTGCGAATAATTCTATGAATCTCATTAGCCGGTATCCTTTATATTAAATGGCTCATCAATCCCCGATAGTTTATAATGGGTCTGCTCTATTAGAGGTTTTAACCTTTTTATAGCACGATCAACTTCTACATCCTGCCCATATTTTCTAAGATGACGCAGTATTACACCAACACGCAACATACATTGTCCTAAAACCTTTGCCTCATACTCATCTTTATCATAGCTCACTTAAACTTCTACCCTCACTCGTGGCTTACCCTTGCCGTCCAATATAATTAACGGGGTTGTCAGGTCGCTAGGTGGGAACCCCCCAGCTTCGGCATACCCACCCCATTTTAGGAAGGCATTGGACTTTACCTCCATCTTCCTATGTGCCTTTAGCTTGCCCTTCTTGCGACCAGTCTCTTTGTCGATATGGGTTCGATTATCTGGCAACAAGTAAATATCAGGGCTGACATTAACAACATGATCGTGGCTCATTACATAGAAATCAGCGTGTATCCAATACCCTGTCCGCTCTACCTTGACTGCCTTGGCTGCTTTGGTTCTAGCCCCACCATATCCGTGAGTAAAATACCCCCAATAGGCATAGGGCTTTTCAGGATGTCCAGCGTTCCCACCACCAAAGGATATTTTAAGTAACATACCCTCTGCCCGATAAGGGGCATCTAGCTCTTGGGCTATATCACCCGCTACATCAACATCCTCTATCCTTCTCTCATGATTACCTTGAGTCACACCTAAAACCTTGTGCTTGATAGGCTTAAATAATTTGACAATGAAATCCCTTTGGTCGCCAGGCGAGCCAACCTGTTTGTGTATCTCCCCCTTTGAGAACTTAGTAACACTCTCAATCATATCCCCATTCAGAAAGGTGAATACCTCAGGGTTCGCCTTGATGTATTCTATATGCTGATTAAGATGCCTCAAGGAACAGGATGGATTACCATAATGTATATCCGAGGTCGGGGCTATCTTCACTATCTTCAAAGATGAGGATAATTCAGCGACATCATACTCAAACTCCATCTCCCCTATTGGGTCTGGTCTATGCTTTTCCATTATGCCCCCTTAATTTAGCTTTTAACTCAGCTTCCGTTGTCTTGTCATCCCTCTTTTTGTATGTCCTTGACCGGACCTGCAAGTCCTCAAAAGACTTTTGACCCAACCGTTCAATCATATACTCCGTATAATCGCCTCTTTCCTCCCCTTCCCACCGCCTATGACAGGGCAGATTACATAAAAGAGTTACATTATCAGGATCATAGCGTGTCATTTCCCTGCTTCTTCCGTAGTAATGAGACACACCCAAGTTCCTTAAAGATGCGGTATTACTCTCAATGTATTTCCTGCCACATTTCTGGCAGGTATAGTTGAACCTGAATCTGGTCAGTTGGGTGAACAGCTTGTCTGTTACTCTTAGCTTGGTTTTCATTCTACTATTGTGTCCCCTTCCACAAAGTTAACCCCCTGACTTATTGTGAAGTTTATCCTAGTGTGATAGGGGTCAGAGTCTAATAACTTAGGTGCTTTTATCTTCTCAAACTCTAGGTATCCCTTATCAATGCTTAGGTACAGTGTCGGCTCCGCTCCCGTTGATGCCCCACCAAAGGCTATCCTCCGCCCAGGAGGTTTCTGCATTGCTACCACCGCAACCCCTGTGCTTAATTTCTTGTTAATCTCTAGCAGTTTGTTTGTAACAGTATAGGGCTTATCCATATCAGTCCTTAGGTAGTCGATTATATTCAAGCCATCAGGCACGATGACATCGGCAAAGTTATCGAACCTACGGTAAGTCTTAAATGGGGGTGGTTTCTCTAATAAGGGAAGCAACTTTTTGAACTTCCAACTCAATTGCTCCAATCCCTCGCTCGCAAATAAGAACATGTTATCCTTCCACTTATCCATATTCAGCTTAATTATATTTAGACAAAAGGCTGTCTTTCCCTGATTGTACAACCCTGCCACTAGAACTAGCGCTGGTCTTGGGAGATGAGCATACTTGTTAATCCCTAGAGGGAAGGTAATACTATCAGACTCCCCGTCCCCATTTCTATCCCACCATCGCTCTTCCTGCAAATCTAAGTCTGCTTTTCGCCACCACCCATCACGCCCTAACACAGGGTAGGCTAAACCCTTCTCTTTCATCCGGTGCATTATGGTGCGAAGAGTGCCATACAGCTTCCTGTCTATTGTCCCATCCTTGATTTTCGTGTAGTGGAAAGCCCCATCGGATTGAGTCAGCACCCAATCCTCAATTTCTTGCTGGGTTATGTTCATACTACCTCTGCTTATGTTACACTCGTTGCGTTCGTTGCGGATATGTTGCGGATATGTTGCGGGTTTAGGCACGAGATGTTACACGCAACATCGATGTTGCGGGGGTTTATCCGTATCTAGCCTCATATCAAACAACTCTTGTAACCCTTTATAAACTATATATAATTATAAGAAGAAGACTATTCTTCTAAAGTGACCGTATCATACATACCTTTATTATTTTCTTTCTTATCACGGTAATGAGATTCAAAATGCTTTAAGAGTTCTTTACTGTAAACACCTAGGTCGTTGTTTAAGACTTTCATAGTAGAAGTCGTATAAGACCTCTTCTCCCAGAAAGCCTTGTTTAGAGTGCTTATTATGTCCATAAGACGAAGTATTTCGTTGTATAGCATTTCCTCAGTATGAAAAATTCTATTGTATTCTTTCTCAAGGAACGCAACTCTTTCCTCTAGGCTACTTGTTCTCAATTACAACACCTGTATCTAGAAAGGACTCGTAGACCTTCGCTAGCGTTACGATATTAACTGCTAGGGTTAAGATATTACTTGTCGGAGCAATGGCTCCGGCTTGTATCAGAGCTATATACAAATCAGACGCCCGATTCAAGGCTGTTTGCCTCTCTATGCTAGTTCTAGTCGGGTCTTTAATCTCTTTGTTGATTATAGCTTGGTGTTCAGGTAATAACTTATTATCAGGTTGTGGGCTTAACTTAGCCACCTCTGGCGCAGCTTCATTACACCACCTAATCGTTTTTCCGTTCTCCTTGATAGGATGACCGAACATAGGCATTTTGTCAGTCTTAAAAAAATCAGTCTTATGAAGTGTACAATAATGTTCCGCCATTATTTGCCCTCCTTAATTACATCGGATTCTCTGCCAACGCATACCGTTCTTAACTTCGGGGTTATCGCCCAACACCGCCCATCCACGACCACCATAGAATTATTGTGTACCCACTTAACAGGTTCTTGTTTCATTGCTTTCTCCTTATTAGCCATTTAAATATTCCCCCTAATAAATACCAAACACTTGGTTTCTGCTGCCGTATCTGAAAGACTCTTTGTCGACTTATCTTATGCTCTTTGGCAATCTCCCCCCCAAGACCCATCTTGTAGCTTTTCCTTATTCGGATGTCTCTTTCTCTATTTTTTCTCCTCATTATGCCTCATTGTACTACATAAAAAAACTGCTGTCAAGTGCTATTTTTTGCTAGACTTGTACCCACTTATTGACACAATATCATTCTACCGCACACGCCCCCTTGACACGGGTTTACAAAAAAGACAAATAAAAAAGAGAGCCTGAACAGGCTCTCTTTTCATTACTTATAGTCCCCAATCTTCAGCGTTTCTTTTTCAGGTCTCTCAGTTCACGGTCGTGTACTTTCACACGTTCTGCCATAGCTACAATTTTAAGATTAACAGCCTGTAGCCCGTTTTCTTTGTTATCAAGACGATCTAAAATCGCTATCTGGTTAGTCTCCAAGGTTGCGTCTCTAGCCGCCTGAGTTTCAGCGTGAGTAATATCCCGTTCGGCTTGGTGCGTACCGTTTCGTCTCCACGACAAGATTAAACCGAGTCCCGTCATTAACACCCCGATTAAAGCAGCACCCCCAACGATAGCCTCTACACTCATTGGTTTACTTTTTTAGCTACCGCTTTGCGAGATGCGTCAGCTCCAGCCCCAGATAAGTAGGCTAAGAAGCATCCTATAACCGACAAATCAGAAGACTGCTGAACCGCAGAAATTCCAATTCCTGCCACTATTGCTGTTATTACACTCGCTGCGAATTTCCGTTTATCAAATGGCTCACTACTCGATAGCCACCCAAGGATTGCGAGCGTAAGTGCCCCGCCAGCCGCACATAGTGCCGTTATTAGTTCCTGCATATATACCTCCTACATTATAATCAATCTAATATTCTCTAGTACATCAGTAATGGTGTCATTCTGCGGTTCTATGAACCACAGTTTCTTATCCTCATCTACGAAGCAATTCAAGGCATGATTATTAGTCCAGCATATGCCCAGAGCCAGAGCTGCCCAACCTGGAATAGAAAACTGCCCTTTCAATCTGAACGAGAAGTCATCACAGTCAAACTCCTCGGATATGTATTCTACTTTATTAGTCTGGTCTTGAGCAAGGAATAGAGCGACATCCTCATAACTACAAAGGTACTTCCAGTTATCCGCCAAGATAATGTTGGCATCAGGGGCTGTACTCGTTAATAAAGTATGTAGCTCAGCCAGTTCTATTTCTATCGTACTTTGCGGATCAACCGTTTCAGGCTCAACAATCGGCTTCCTATTGAAAAATGATAAGCACATAGCTACCTCTTAGAATGAATCCCGGTTCGTTTAGGAAAGTGCGACTTCCTCAAGTTGTAAAAGGTAGTGTCGCTCAATCCCCCTACCTTTTTCCTTCTTGGTGACTACCATCCGTAAAGGTAAAAACTTCACAAAAATGGTGGACTCGTTTATATCGTAAAATGTAACGGGCCAATTTGCGTTTCTAGCCTCTTCCAACGCAGCTTTAATAGTAGCTGCCTGTCCCTTTTCAATCGTAGAATCGTTTAATGTCATCTCGTCATCGCAGAGAACTTCGCACTCTATAATTCTACGATTCTCTGGATAAAGAATCCCTCGGCAATCATACCCTAGGAGAACGGGGGTCTTTTGAACATCATCTGTTTTGGCTACGAACTTAAACCTAATCATCTCCGAGACGGGGTTGTTAGACCCTGAGTCGGCAGGGATATACAAAGTAGCCGTTCTATTGGTAGCAGTTCCCTTCATATCTCCAGCATCAGTCCAGTCTGTGTCCCCTAAAATCTGGTAATGGCACTCAAAGTAAATATCCGCGTCATAATTATGACCCAACTCGCCAAACAACTTAATAAATGCCTTAGCGTCTGCCCTGAAATTACCGTGCATCCAAGGTGTTATCATATAGGAGTTGGTCTTAAAGCTTCTATTAACATCAGCCTCAAGATTACCATATCCTGTCGGTAGGGGAATGTAATACAAACTATCAGACGTACTCGTTGAGCCAATCCACAATCTTTTCTGGTAGACACTTGAGGTATAAAGGGTTTCGCACCCAGCTAGGGTTAGCTCGTTTATGGGGTGCCATACCCAACTTGTAGTCCCGGCTATAGTTTCCTCCCTGCCAGCAACAATCTCCACTTTCGTAGAATTATCTATAGCAACAAACAACCACTCCTCATCAGCAGCTACGGCAAATATCCTTCCAACAAAATCGGGGAGATTGGTGCAGTAAGAGGATGGATTCAAAAAGGTATTTGTTGTGCCATCTGTTTCTAGCAGCCCCTGAGTCCCGAATGGGATGTATAGCTTGTTCTTCCAAGGAAAAGAATTCTTGCCACTGGTTGAGGCTAGTGCGCTACTCAACTCCGGGGCGAGATCATTCTGAATCGCACCCTCTGAATTGATGTAGTAGGGCATATCCTCTTTCATTATATAAAGTTCCCCGGACTTAGATACTAAATCCGTAATAGAATGGTACGATGTATCAATTACCTCCTGATTACCCCACTCATCGCCCCCGTTGGCGGGGTGCGCTGTAGACCTGATTGTATTAACCCCGTCTACTCCCCACATTGTCGGGACAGCAGCGTCTACTCTTTGGAAGAGTTCAAAGTCTGTAGCAACCTTAGAGCTCTCTGTAAATACTTCGGCTGTGCTCATTGCCCAGTATTTATCAGATGTTCCCAAGCAGAGGTACAGAGCATCATCCGTAAAAGGCTCAAGGTCAGTGATTGCTGCGGGCATTATTTTAACTAGGGCTAACCCATCCCCAGTTGCGTTTAACTTGAACAGGCTGGTGCCAATCCCAACATAAAGCTCATCATTAAAATCAGTAAATGCGGCGGGATAGCCAGCGGTGGGTGCGGCACAGTCGTCAAAGTCTGCGTTATTAACGGTATCACTAGCTAAGATAATACGCAGACGGGTTGCCGCACCATCTAAAGTTCTAGATACAGTAAATCTCTCATAAGTTCCCCCACCTGTATGATACCCACTATAGGTTGTCCCAACACCATCGTTTATGCCTATTCTACCAGTGGTTGCTGCCGAGACATTTATCCACCCCTCTAAATGATATGTCTTGCCTTGATAAGCAGCATCCCAAGCTATGTCCTGATATGCCTCTTTATTGTTTACCCTTAAACACCAATTTCCACTACGCTGGGCACCGCCCCCAGCCCAAGCAGACTCATTCTGCCAAGCAGCGGACTTAAGCTCCATATCACCGTCTACGATTGGTGCTATTATAGTTTCAATTAGAGGTGTTGCCACAGGGCCAGCCACAGCCATACCAGTGAACCTCATATCCATCCCGATAGACGAGAAGTATCTCTTAGGGTCGAGGGCATCATAAACCTCTAACCCAAAACCAGTCCGCCAGTCATCCTGCCTTATTGATAGCTCCTTCTCCGGGGGCAGATTATTGTAAGATGGGTCTCCTGAATAAAATTGTTGGGCTAAATACTCGTCATCTGCTGCTCTATAGATGGGATTGCCGCTCTTATCTCGTGCAAGCCGTAGCCCGACTTGAGTAGAGCCATCTGCCCTAAGAAGCCCTATGTCGTGTTTCGTCTTCACATAATCTGCCACGCTGCAACTCCTCTATTTTGTTGTTTGCCCCAATCCGCGCTCTTTGGAGGCGGTCTATCTTTTTCAAAAGGCGTTTCTTTAGTTCCCTAAGACTCAATTCTTCCTTACTATATCTAATCATTAGCTACCCCTATCTGCGTGCATACCCTTAAACCCCTTGTCAGGCCCAACGTGCTGGGCACTTGTGACGGTTGGTTGCTGAAATATCTGGAAGGTATGATACTTTGATTTATCCGTGTGGAAATTACTTTCAGCTCTGTTTTGAAATGCGTTCCGTTGAAACACTTTTCCAGCCACTTGTTTCACCCCTTCTTAGTTTAGATTCATTGTCCCAGGCAATCCGTTAAGGCTACCCAAATTAAGCACCTCCCCCCACATCAAACCATATTGTTCCGTCAGTAAATAAGAGAAGTGCCTTGTTTGTGCTGTCAAGAGAAATATCGACTCCTGCCTTGAGGTAGATATTCCCCGTGCCGTGTTTAACAACTACTGTTCTATCTGTGTGGGCTGCTCTTATTAAACAAAACTGGGAAGCCCCATTATCGACGATTGTATCAAGATTGTCGGATGCGACATCCCCTTCGGTATCTATTGTGTGGTAGCTTTGAGTTTGGGTAACGGAACCTCCTGAGATAATCAGCTCAGTAGGACTTGTTAAACCGAGTGAAGGGAATTTAGCACTAGGCAGATTTATGATAGTATTATCGTACCCACTATCGGAAACATATGTAGCAGTATCACCAAAGTAGCCCATAAAGTAACAACGATATATACTAGCGGCTATCCTCAGCATAACCCCGGAGGCCTGAGTTCGCCTAAAGCAACTGACACTGAGGAATTTATTTTCGGCGTTTGTCCCCGCACCTTTGGTTAAGGTGATTGCATCAACAGTCCCCTCCACAGTATCAAGAGTAACTGCGGTAAAAACATTGTGGGCGATAGAACCCCCCCCCGAACTATCCAATGTAATAAGATACTCGCTTCGTTGGACTATAAGAGAACTAAAAATATTACCCGACAGTTCTGAGGCGGCCGTTGCCTTAAATCCATACTTAAACCCATTGATTACTATGGAGCCAAATGAGGTGTAAGACAGTGTAGTTCCACCAGGGGAATTAAGCAGTAAGCCTGTCCCAGTAAACCCTGCGGCTCTCCACCCTGCCTGCTCTATAATTATGTTATCAAGCATGCTGATTCTGCTGGTAAATGTAGCCTCACCAACAACGGAAACAGCCGTGCCTGTGTAACCACTGATTACTCGTACCTTTAAGTCATGTAGCCTGCCATCTTCCCCAACTGCTATTTCAGCTGAGCTGTCAGTGAGATTAACTACAGTCCCGCCACCAACATCTGCCTCACCACCCGCAGTTACAGCCCCCATACCTCGTAAAGTGCAACTGCTAATAGTTAAGCTGTCACAACTATAAGAACCTTCCATTAACTGCACACTTCCACCATTCGCAGCGTCATTGGCAGCCTGTATCTCCACATCATCAGCTACCCCATCGCATACATAATCAGCCTGGCTCTTTGAGACGGATGAGCTGTCACTAGCCGCTACTATCTTAGTAGCTGACCTTACCCAAGTTCCATTACCTACTATGTGTGTGTCATTCCAATTTGATGGGCGTACTATCGTGGAGTCCTTGGGGTCATCCGTCTTAGTACTTACAAACCTATGGTTTATCGCCATTAAACTCTCAGGGTTCCAGCAGGTGGCACCATCCTATGCCGTCTTAACAGTCGGATATATTTAGCATATCTCTTAGAACTTTCCCTCTCATACCTCGAGGTGTCCTCTGAACTTAGAGGGGCTTCTTCCATTTCATACATCAAATAGACAGCGTAAGCTACTATTAAATCCGTTCTACCGCCAGCGTCTATGCTTATTGTATCTGTGGCTGCACTTAAAGTATCAAGGGGTGAGGCTCCTATCAGGCGTAGTCTGCGATAATTAGTAGGTAGCCGATCTAGCCTTAAATATTTGTAAGCATCTCCTTCTATAACCTTAAACCCTTCCCTCATCCACTTTCTCGGGTGTAGGTCATAAGCAGCAACATCTTTGGAGTAACTCTCTGTCTGTTTATAAACCTGGCTGACTGTCCCATCTTGGAAAGCATCCGGTAAAAGGTATTCAAACAGGTTCTCCCCGCTAAGAACAGCGTCATCAAAGTAAACATATTTTGTGTTAGTTGCTACTTGGAAGCGAACCTGACATTCAACCAAATCATCGTTTAATACTTGGTCTTCGAGCTTAATTAGCGAGAAATTACCTGCAGGAGTTGCCGTGGTTGAGGATAGTGTCTGTGCCGTGCCGTCAGCCTGTAAGGTGTAAATAATTATTGACGCATCGTTAGCAACTTCGGGTTTAGCCCAGCAGTAAAAGTTAACCGTACGCCCCATTAAATCAAGCAATCTGGGGTAGTTGTCGGATGTAAGTAAGGCATACCCGTCGGCTCCCGTGGCGGTTGCTTTCATTGAGGTTGTACCCATAGGTCCCCTGTAATTATTCCCCGATGTTGTCCGGGCTAATGTTATGTTTGATGTAGTATAGAGTTTCAGAGCAGTGGACGATGTCCACCACTCGAAGGAACCATCGGGTAAAGAATTTCCAGTAATCACGGTTAAATCATCTATCTTGTTGTGTACTGAGGGGTATAACTCTTCAAGGGAACGGTTCAAGGCTTTGTCTATGCTTTGTAACACCGAATGGCGGCACACCCATATCGTAGCCGTAGATGCGCCATCGTTAGACAGGGCAGCACCTCGTACCGTTATCGTCCCAGTTGCTGTAGCGTAGTCTGAAATCTGCCTCTCCACACCAGCGTTGTTCTGGTTAACGATATAGCAGTACCAACCATTAAAATAATCATCAGTCCCGCCATCGTATTCTTTAAGATTAGTAGAGATTACAGAGTTATTGGCGTCTATATCAGTCGTTACTGCTACGGAGATATAATCACCAACAGACTCCAGAGTTCTTTGTCGAAGAACAGCAAGCGTTGTGCTCATTAGCTACTCCTTCCCGCTACTTGGCTGTGCCAGTGTGCGTGTTCGTTAGCAGATAAAATTCTGTTGTAGATACCCACCTCAAAAACAGACCCCTTCCAAAGACTCCAACCACCATTATTAGTTGCACCTATAGTGTTTAGATAGTCAGAAAAATCTCTGTCGAAGCTTACTATCCCATCGGGGGCACCATTAAAGTAATAGCAAAGATTGTTAACCGCCTCGGAATTATCAAAGGAATATCCAAGTGTAGTCCACACATCCTCCGGCATAGGTGTAGACGCTGCGGGGGCGTTAGCTGTACTGGGCTTGGATAGGAGGATGGTCTCGGTGTTCCTGCTATAGAGGGAAGGGGTATCCGCTGATGACCCCCCAACTATAACCCTGTGACTCCCAGTATCCTCTAGGTAACATCTTACCACTACAGAGAAATCCCCAGTCGTGAAGTTTAGAGCAGGGTTGGTTCCGCAAGAGACAAAATCGCCCGTACCATCAAGGTATCTAGCCCTAACTCCTCCAACAGCCTTTACTGTATTAGTTCCTGCAACAGTACACGAATGACCGAATGAATCCATTGACTTAAAGGATGCTTCCTCCAATGTTGGATACCAGAATGGTATCCACAGAACACACCCCTGGGGTAGGGGGTTGTAACTGGGGGGGCTCTTGGAATAACGTAAGGCGGGTGAGGTTAAAATGCTCATTCTCCCCTCCTAATATTGCTCTAACGTCAAATCAACTACGAATTCATCACCAGCGGTTTCTCCAGTTTCAGCGTCTCTTGTTACAAGAATCCCGAAAAGGTCATCGGCGTTTGAAGCGGAATCAACCCACAGCGGTAAATTACCCACAGTAGAAGCTGTGGCAACTGATACTGACATTCCACCCAAATTACTAAGTGCTGGCCAATCTACCTGTCCGACAAACTTAGCCTCATCTGCGTACAGTGGGTTCTGATTGGCCTCATTGTCAGCCATCTTACCCGTTGGGGTTACATTATAAAGATACATAGTTGGTCTGAACGCTAAATCGGTGGTCTCGCTTTTTATAACAGCCGTAGTGATATAGCCGCCCGTATTATCCGCTCTAAATATCCCTGAGAATGTCCACGGTAAAGCATCTCCCGTAGCTGTATCCGATGATAAAACATCCTCAGCAGCATAGTTCCCCTTCGCCTCGATAACCTTCGTAACTGAGATTGTCTTAGCTACACCAGAGACTATGCCGATTTTAACTGCACCCTCAGTTAAAGCCCCTGTTATTGTAACCGCCCTTAAAGTGTCATTATACGCTTTGGCGATTGCCTCTTCCATACTAGGCATTGGATTTGTCATTTGTTACCCCCCTAATAGTATTTTCGAATATCCCCTGATTGCTTTCGCTTTTTGTATTCGTAGTATTCCTTCAGCGCCCCCGATATTTCCTTTTTAGATTTACTGGATTTCGGTTTGCTTGGCATATTTCTAAGTTGCTCTGCTGTTTTTTCTTTATACGCCTTCTCTAGGTAGTCCATTTGGCTCTTGTCTTTCATTTCCTCTTCTGTTCCCACAATCAGAACTTCCTGCTCCCTGTCTCCCTCTTTAACTGTAAATCGCTTCATTAACCACTCCTGCAATTTCGTCTACATCTTCTATCGTCATTGGATACCTGACTATATCAGTAAACATTAACTCTTTACTTACTCTCTCTGTTACACTAAACTCACCCTTATGCCCCCCGTAGAATGGGTATAAATGTAGGGGTTTCTGATCCCCTAACCCAAAGTAAGCACCCTTAGAAATAAGCCTCTCCTGTAACTTACGCTTGTCCCCCTCAACCTTAACTCCGTAGGTGTAATAAACGTGTTTACAACCTCCCGCTACATAAGGTGGGGTTAATCCTTTATTACACCCCAACGCTTCTGTCAAATGGTTGGCTAGTTTAATCCTGTGGGCGTTTCTTTCGTCAAGCTTCCTAAACTGTGCCAAACCTAAAGCTGCTTCCATCTCGCCCATCCGGTAGTTATACCCTAAAATGTTAAGATTAGTGGCAACTTCTCCGTGATTTCTGACTGCGTAACAAATCTCAGCTATCTCGTCATCATCAGTAATCAACATCCCACCTTCCCCCACGGAAATAGGCTTGCTCTGGTTAAATGAGAACACACCACAGTCCCCGAATGTCCCCACTTTCTTTCCGTTGTACTCAGCCCCTAATGCCTGACAGGCATCCTCAATCACTCTCCACCCATTAAACTTTGCTGCGGTTATTATTGAGTCCATATTCGCTGGGTGTCCCATCAAGTGAACTGGTAAAATTGCCTTAACTGAATACGAATCAACGGGCGATATAACCTTTCTTGCATCTATATTAAATGTTCTGTCTTCTATGTCAGCAAATAACGGTCTCGCCTCAACCATCTTTATGCAGGAAGAAGACGCACTAAAGGTAAAAGGTGTTGTTACCACTTCATCGCCACACCCTATCCCACACGCAATGAGAGCTGCGTGAAGGGCTGATGTAGCCGAGCTAAAGGCTATGGCATACTTCGTATTATGGTATGCCTTAAATTCGCTCTCAAAAGCTTTGACTGCCTCGCCCCCCAACCTGTAGGTCTCATTAGCCCGATAGCCTGAGAACAACCCGGATTTGAGAACCTGATTAACAGCCTCAAGTTCCTCCGCCTCAATGACGGGGTGCTGGTAACGATTCACTGAATCTCCTCAACTCCTTAAGTTCCGAAGGGGTCATACTCCATTCTGCGTCCACACCCGTCGTGTGGTCAATGGCGAAATGTTTCTCGATTATTCCGGCACCTGCGGCTAACGCTATCTTACTCGCATCCAGTCCTATCGTGTGGTCAGAAAACCCCCCAAATTTATCCATATCGGTAAGTTCTACTTCTCTGGCTGGGTATTCAGGTACACAATATAGCCTTTGGTAGTTATCCCTCACAGGTATATCGCACGACATTATGATTGGTTTCCCTGTAGAGCGGAGAGCATCAAGTATATCCGTGTCGTGTTGTTTACTAAAGGCAACCTTATACCTCTTAACACCTATATCCTCGCACCACTTGATTCTTTCGGTATCAAACACAGAAAAGAAGACCTCTATCCCTGTGGCATCGCCATACCTGGAGAATTCTAACGCTTGCTCCTTGGAAACCTCTGTGTCCTGATATTCCCCATAAAGCTTCTTGCTATCGTAGAGCTGGAACTTAACCTTGTCAGCCCCGTTTTCTTTTGCCAGACGGATTAGCTTCTTAGCCAGCCTTGAGTCACCTTGAAAATTCTGCCCTATCTCCGCTACTATCATCTTACCACAAAATACCCGTCGTGCGTTTCAGGTTGCTCACCCTCGTTAAACAAGAGTTCGTGTAGTTTCTCCCCGGGTCTTTTGCCTATAAAAGTCAGCCCATTCTCACCCGCCATTTGCTCGGCAAGTTCCATCAGGTTTTCTTCTGGCATCTTGGGTATGAAAACTTCTCCCCCAGTCATATTCCCAACACACTTGGTAACAAAGTCGGCAGCCTTTTCCAATGTTATCCAAAACCTTGTCATTCCCTTCTCAGTTACAGTAATAGGTAAACCTTGCTCAATCTGTTTGTACCAGAGGTTTAAGACGTTCCCCCTGCTTGAACGGAAGTTCCCAAATCTGACACAGCTGAATTTAGTCTTGCCATAAACATTAGCCTGGGTTACTAATTTCTCCATTGTCAGCTTGGTAGCCCCATAAAGGTTTATCGGGTGGACTGCCTTATCAGAACTTATGGCTATGACCCTTTTTACGCCCCTGTCTAACGCTGCATCTATGATGTTTATTGAACCTAAGATGTTTGTCTTAACCGCTTCTATCGGGTTGTACTCACAAACAGGAACGTGCTTTAGGGCAGCGGTATGAATAACCGTATCCACCCTATCCATCGCTCGGTACATTCGTTCTCTGTCCCTTATATCACCTATCAAAAAGCGCAGCTTGGATTTATCGTCCCACTGCTCTGCAACTAACTCAGCCTCGCTGTTGGTTAGAACACGCACAACCCAACCATCTCCGATCATCTTGTCAGCGACTACTTTCCCAAGAGAACCTGTGCCACCTGTTATTAATGCTACTTTATCTTTCACGGAACAACCTCTCAGCCTCTTCCCACTCTTCCTCTGTATCTATATCAATCCCGTCCATCTCGTAGGGTATCCAGTTAGTTCCGTAGAAGTCTTTATCGTACTCCTTGAGAAACCACGACTTCTTAAAAATGTGGAAACCTATATCCTTCCCCTTGTTCATACCTATCAGGTAGTTTGGGTCTTTCTTCTTGAACACATCTCGTGCTTCAACAATTTGCTTTGAGGTTACAAAGGGATTTGTTGGCTGTAATAAGTAGGTTAGCTCCTCCGCTTTGTAAGCCTGCAGGCAGTACCTTACAGCCACCTTTAATGGTATATTATCCGCACAGAGAACGCTCGGTCTTTTATGCGGTTGAACTATCTGTGTGCTGAAGTAGCTGTAAGTATGAGCAAGAATATCCCTATCGTTCGATGAAACAATTATCATTGTAAATATCTTACTGTTTATAGCCGCTCTTAGGGCGTAATCAAATAACGGAATCCCATTAAACAGGCGTTTGTTTTTGTTCTTTACCCTCTTTGACCCACCCCTTGCGGGTATGACACAGGTAAAAAGAGAGTTTGGCTTGGTGTCTTCTACCAATTGATCCATTACATCTCCCCCCTTATGTATTTTACTGAGTCATCCCCAGTATTGAATAACAAGTCAAGGGAAGATAAATATGGCACGAATTCACCTCTTTGCGGATAAACTGGGTGCTTATAGTCGAACCACCTCAGCTTAATTCCAGCTTCTCTGAATTTACTTTCCTCTATATAGCCTCTTGCCCCTACGCTACTTAAATACTCGGTAGCCCCAACCTCTTTGAGTAAGGTTATTATCCTGTCTGTCTTAGCTCCTTCTGTTTTGAACTCAGACGATTTAGCGAACTTCGGGATTTTAAGGTTAAACCCAGACGCCATAACTTTAATTAGATACATCGTCATATCAGCTAGGTAAAAGAACCTTACCCTGTAGAAGTCCTCCCAAAACACGGCGCTCCTCTTAAAAAACGGGGTGTCTGAATATGCCTGCACCATTGTGTCCCAGTGTTTAGCTCGCCAATTATTTAGATAACTTATCTTTACTTCGCTTATCTTTTGCCCGAAGTTTCTCTCAACTGGTACGGTCAGCCACCTGACTCCACCAGAAGTTTTTATCCTGTTCCTCTGCTGCCACGACTGGTGAGAGTATTGAATATCATCGTAAAAGACAAACTTGTCAACCTTGTCCACTAAGGCTAAATACCCTACCCATGGAAGATATGTTGGCTGTGAGACTGCGACTAACATTCCTCACACCTCTTGGCAGCTATTGCACATTGCCTCTCATCAGTGTCAAAACCAATAGCTTTTCTCCCTAACTTCTTAGCAGCTACTAGGCTATTCCCACCACCCATAAACGGGTCTAATACATCCCCATCGCTTTCAACAAGAAGGTTGAGAAATAGTTCAATTGGTCTATCCCATACACCTGCACTTTTCTTAGCAGACTCCGTGTAGTATTCGCCTTTCCCGGGTACTGTAACTTGCCCTATCACTAGCATTAGGTCGTTAGAAACCTTCTTCAAAATGCTATCATCTGAGGGCATAGTCCTCCACCTGACTAAAGACCTGTACTTATCCTGAAACTGTCCCGCATAAAACTCAGCCTTACTACCGCAAAAGATGTAAAGAACCGGTGCCTCAAATTTAGTAGCCTTAACAAGCGGTGCGGGCGGGTCAAGAACTATTATATCACTCTTAAACAAGAACGAGGTACAGTTATAAATTGTGGCGAGTTCGTCCTTATAATATGGTTTCATCTTTTTGACTCAGGTAGCTGTAGTAGGTTGTAAGGGTCGATAACCTTGAAATCTACCCTTGGCTTAAACCCATAAGGCAGACCGTTGGGGGTTTGCAGAATAGTCCCCCCTGGTGCTACGAATATATCCGCTCCACTTTCCTGTAATCGGGCTAACCAGTACTCAACCCCACCCTTCTGCATCATATATTCTTCCTTGCCGTGCATATCAACGCCGTATAAACTTACCTTCGTACACTTCTTGTGCAATGCCCAAGCTAACATATACGAGATCGTACTTGTAAAATACCTTGTTTTGAACTTGTTCGCAATCATCTTGAATGGGTACTTGCTTCCCTTTATCCTGTACTTCCCCAAGCTAAGTTCGTGGAGCATCATAACCTTGGTGTTCATATTCTTAGCAATACGGTTCACTCTGTCTATGTCAAAGTGTAGGTGTCCTTGTGGTGAAAAAAGATAATCGGTGATAAATAATTTATCTAACCTAACTGGCAACTTCTTCAGCGACCTTAATTCTATCTCTGAATAAATCCCGTTTACCCCCCAGACCTCTACGTCGTATGGGCATTGCCCTCTTGTAGAGCCAGTTCCTAGGACTATAATTTCCTTTGAAACCAAAATTCCCCCTTCCTAGCTTCACCATACTTCTTGAAGCCTAAGCCCTCTAGTAGATTTATCGCCCTCGTATTACTTTTTAGTACAGAGGTGTGGGTGTGCTTATACCCGTTCTCTCTGAGCCACTGCAACACAAGGTGAATAGCTTGTTTCCCATACCCGTTCCCCCATAGCGAAACCTCACCTATGGTAAAGCCTATTTGGGGGGAGAAGTCCTCGAGGGGTGCGATCCTAATTAGCCCTATTGGCCTCTCAATATCCTTCTCCACAAGGATAACCATAAATTTCTTCCAATATTCAGTTGTTAAAGTCCACCATCTATGATGTTCTTCCCATATAAGGGGTTTCTTAATTGTGTAAAATCCCTTGTAGACTTCGGGATGAGAGTGCCAGCTCATAACCAGCACCTCATCCCATCGTCCGTTCGTTTCTCGTAAATAAATCATCTTCCCTATAATCACTCCAGCATGATTGGTAAAGTGTTATCTTTTTATGGTGCGAGTGTTAACATAACTGCCCCGCAAGTCCCTGTAACACCAATATACTGTGACATACCAACTGATACACAACCAGCCGATTCATTGTCCACAGTAGACGGTGCGTGAACATCACCACCTCTAGAAGAACCAGTACTAGACGAAAAGAAAACGGAGCGCCCAGCATCAGCTGTCCCGTGAGTCCAGACAGGGCATAACCCCCAAGTCTGTAACCAGAAGTAGTATTCAACCGCAACTGCGGCAGGGCATACACCTACAGGCATAGCCGTTATCGCAGAGTCTGCGTTGTCTGCTACCACGACAGCATCATAGGTGTTCTTGTTCATTGATATCGTGTTTGCTGTCGTTAGAGCAGTGACTAATTTATCCTCAGTGTACAGGTAAACAATCGGAGCGCCAGTCGCTCCTGCAGCACCTGCATTACCAGGGTGAGATTCGATTTGTGCTATTTGACCCACCTCCGAGGTGGTCGTGCCTGCCGTTACCATAAAATACCCGTCTTCAAAGAAGTTAGCGGTAGATAATGATGTGTCAGTAGATAGACGAATTGATGTGCTATTCGTAGTTGGTACAGCCCAGTCTGTGGAGTCCGCTAATTCAGCTGCTACTTCCGAACCAGCAGCTAAAACAACCGATGCCTGTATTAAGTCACCGGGGACTATAGCGGTTGCTCCATTTCTTGCGTACCTGTACACTCGCCCATCACGGGTAAAGCCCCTCGTTCCCAAGGGGTGTAACTTAGCAGCACTTGTTTTGTATATTTCACTGCCGTCTAATAGTAATGTGGCAGTGAATGCCGATGTGCCCATTTCAATCCTCCTTTAGAACTTTAGGGTGCGAGCGTAAGCATTGCTGACCCTGCGTAGCCATCGGTTCCGATGTACTGCGCAATACCAACTATTGCCGCTCCTTTGTCGACTTCTAATGTAGATGATGGTAAAGCCTCACCAAGTCTGTCGTTACCAGTAGCCGAGGCATAGATAATATTGTGCCCCGTATCCCAAGTGTCAGATACCCTCATACAAGCCATACCCCATGTTTGTAGCCAGAAATAGTAAGAAGCAGCTACATCTGTAACCGCTACACCTACCGCAATCCCAGTAGGAGCTGTCTGTAGAGTTCCAATGATACTATCATAAGGGTTCTTCTGCAGAGTTATCGTGTCAGTAGTAGAGAGTGCTGTTACCAGTTTGTCCTCCGAGTAGACATAAATCCTCGGGTTTCCGCTAGGGCCAGCAGCCCCATCGCTTTTCGGGCAGGACTCAATTTGTAGCATCTGCCCTACTTCGGCTGTGGTTGTGCCGGCTGTAACCATGTAGTAGCCATCGGCAAAAGCATCCGCTGTTGCCATTGATGTAGCCGTTGATAGATAGAATACCGTGGATGAAGTACTTGGTACTGCAAAGTCAGTAGCATCGGCAATCGGTGCAGCCTCAAAGTCGGCACTAGAAGCCTCAGCTTGGCACATCATACCAGGGTTTAGGCCAGCAGACCCATTCCTAGCATAACGGAATACCCTTCCATCCTGAGTATATCCCCTCGTTCCAAGGGGGTGTCGTTTTGTTGAACTTGTGTGGTACTGTCCACCATCTAAGAGAACAGAACCAGGGAAACCTCCCATTATGTTCACCTCCAGCAGTGAAATTTATTTGTGTGTTCTAGCGTGCCCTGTAAGAGCAATTCTTTTAAGGAAGGATTTACCACAATCTTGGCAGACGAATTCGCCCTCCTGTGATTGCTCAACCGACTGCGGTTCACCTTCAAGTGGTTTTAGGTCTTGAGGGTTCAATGTGAACCCTTTTTCTAGGTAATGGGCTAATGAATAAGGGTCGGCGGGTAGGTTATGCTCCACTATATGCCCGTCAGTTTTATTCCGAGAGTAGTATTTTGCCCTAGGCTGTGTGCGGAGCCCTGGTACAGCTTGTATCGTATAACCCATAGACTGTATAACCCGTTGTTGTTCCTTGTTCATCAGCTACCTCCTAATTATGTGGATGTGGTACTTAGAGCACCGATTTCATACAACATCGGAGCACCGTAAGAATCGTCTAGCTCAAATACGCCGTAGTCAGAAACGACTACAACTTCCCAAGCACGAAGAGACGCATCCCTTTCACGCTCAGTCGTAGGAGCTAAAGACTCTATGATGCACATTGCATTCTTAGAGAAGATTGCGCCATATCCACTATCATTGCCTCCATCCTTAGCTATATTCCCGTCGTGGAAGAAGTTGATGCCATCAATGTTGAGTCCCCAGAAGTTCCTTAAGAGTTCCTCTGATAGACCCTGTAGGATACCGGTATAGTATGACACTTGCGTTACACCAGCGCCAGCACCAATGGACATCGTACCCTTAGTCAGATTACCGATAGCGTTCGGATGGTGAACCACGGAAACAGGTTTCGGGAATTTGTTAGCCGTAGCGAATACTGTACAACCTGTTGCCATATGAAGGGTCAGATCAGCGTTATCAACACCAAGCGTAGTCCCCCCATTTAACCCTGTAAAGAGGGCTATAATATCATTATCCTTTTTGCGAGCCATCGCATCACCCATCTGAGCGCCAACCATATTAAAGACGTTTTCGTTCTCTTGCCTTAAGAGTTTGTCGGTTAGGATAACCTTCAGCCCAACCTCACTTGCGGTAAGGTCGGTGGTAGTCATCCCAATGTCCGAGGAAGCAACCAGGTCTTCTCCATCGGTAAGATTAACAGCCGTCATCTGTGAAACTTTGGGTACTGTCATTTGTTTTTGCCCCTGTGCTAATGTAAAGTGTTCAATGAGGTTGGCACAAGGCGCATTGTATTCAGCGGTGTACCTTGATTTGGCGATGATTATGTTCTGTGCCTCTTCAAGATTACCAGTAGTTGCTGTCTGGATAGCCATTTTTTACTCCTGTTAAATATTCCCTCTAACTAAGGGCTTTCTCGTATTCCCCTCGTGTTATTTCGCCTTTAGCGTAAGCTTCAATTTTAGCTTTTCGTGTCTTTGTGCTGGCTGAGGGTTTGCCAGTATCTTGGGTTAGCAGACCTCTTTCCTTTAACTCAGCCTTTAGTTTCTCAGCAGTCTTTCTTTCTACCCTTTCATCTTCTGTTTCCTTGGGTTTCGTGGGTTCTTTTGGCGCAGATGCTACCTTAGTTAGCATATACTCCGCCTCCTCGTACTGACCATTCCGTGCAAGAGCACGGATAACCTTGTACTCCTCCCCTTTAACTCCAAGTTCCTCAGTTCTGTCTTGGATTCCTTTTACTCGCACCCTT
>CEPX01148446.1_pt1 | contig 20570 bp, 18 predicted proteins | sample 361361 | NCBI WGS metagenome assembly CEPX01 (sample SAMEA2619974, study PRJEB7988) | marine metagenome | biome: marine biome (ENVO:00000447); feature: mesopelagic zone (ENVO:00000213) & marine oxygen minimum zone (ENVO:01000065); material: "saline water (ENVO:00002010), including plankton...
AGAGCAGAATTAGAAAATATGATAAATGATTACCACCAAAAAGGCATGGGCACCGGATTCAATCTTGATGATTCTGATGACCCGGTTAATGAATTATTATATTTAAACGAAATAGCAGTTAGAGAAATTGAGAGAAACCTAATTGAAAGGCCAGTTGGAAACCTGGCTCTTGTTTCAATTGATCATCCAAAAATATTTGACTTTGTATCAATAAAATCAGGAATGTTAAAAACAATTGATTGGAAATTTAATATTGCAGTAAATCTAAAGAGAGACTTTATGGATGCTCTTGCAAAAAATGAAAATTACAGATTAAAAGATGGAACAACCATAGATACGAATGTATTATTTGATTTTATAGTTGAACAAGCCTACAGTTGCGGAGAGCCAGGTTTAGCTTTTTTAGATAGATTTGAAGAACAAAACATCACACCGCACCTTGGAAAATATTTATCTTTAGCTCCATGCGGAGAAATCTCAATGGCCAGTGGCGAAGTTTGCCAATTCAGTTATATCAATATTGGGAGATTATTTAGGGATAACAGCATTGATTATGATTTATTACAGGAAATTGTAAAAAGTACAGTCCATATGTTAGACAATATTCTTGATATAAGCATTGATAATCTGGAAGATCCTAAAAGTAAAAGAATGGTAGAACAAAAAAGAAAAATTGGCATAGGAATTTGTGGTTTTTCTGATATGCTTTTTGAATTAGGGGTGCCATATCAATCAAAAGAAGCCCAGCTAATTGCAGAAGATTTGCTAAGTTTTATTAATTATGAATCAAAAAAAGAATCTGTTGAGCTAGCAAAAGCCAGGGGAGCCTTTCCCGCATTTTATGATCCGGAAACAAGAACTGGTCTTATCATGGGAAAATATATCCCTTACGAAACAAGAACAGTAAGTTCAGGACAATGGGAAGAATTAGAACATGAGATGATGCAGCATGGGATCCGTAACGTGTCTACTGTTACCTTGCCTCCAACCGGCAGAAGTTCTATAATTATTAATGCTTCAGCATCAATAGAGCCAAGCTTTAGACTCACAGTTGATGATAAATTAAAAAGAAGCCTAAAGAGAAACTGTCTTAGGTTCGGATATGAAAAAGACCTTGAACCGGTTTATCAAATAATCGGAGAAACAGGTTCAGTTCAGGAAACTGACTTGCCGGAAGCAATCAAAGATATCTATAGAACCTGCCTTGAACTTACATATGATGCGCATTTGGATATACTAAGTCACTTCCAAAGATTCACCGATGATTCAATCTCAAAAACCATTAACATGCCTAATGATTGCTCTAGGGGACAAGTTAGAGATGCATGCTTAAAGGCAGACCGTCTAGAATTAAAAGGCATAACTGTTTACAGAAACGGAACAAGAGACCAGCCCTTGGAGCTGGCAAAGGAAAAATGAGAAAAAATATACTTGGCGTGTTTGAAGGGATGGACGCAGCAGGAAAAAGTGAAGTTTCACGATTAGTCGCCAAAGAACTTGGTGCAGAATACTTAGAGACACCACTGCCTGAGTTTCAGGAAGTTAGAAGATATGTTGATTCCCATGCTCCGGAAATCGGAAAGTTTCTGTTTTATATAAGCACAAATCTTGACGCATCAGAATATTTAAGAGAAAGAATTAAGGAAACAAGCATTATCAGTGCAAGATACTTTCATACCTCTTTCATAGACTTTTCAACAAGATTTAATTTAACTTTAGAAGAAGCATGGGATTTAGTGCCAGTAAATCCATCTGACTTCTTTCAGCCAGATATCACAATCTTATTATGCGTAAGTCCTGAAGTCCAGAGACAAAGGTTAATTGATAGAAACCGGGGAAATCATACGGCAACAGATTTATTATGTCTAACTCAAACAGAATACAGAAATGAAATAAATGATAAATATCTAAAATGCGCAGAAACATTAGATTGGCCCAAAATAGATACTTCATACAACACAACTGAACAAACCGTTCAGGAATGTGTAACATTATTTGAAAAGTTAAAATGAAAAAGATAATTGTCTTAAACGGGATTCATAATTCCGGGAAATCCAGCGTAGGAAGATATCTTAATTCACATAACTTTTCGTATTTCCCGGAAATTGCTGATGAATTATTTAAATCTGGATATTCCGTTGGAGAATCAGGAAATGGTCAATTACAGCTAAGACTTCTAGAACTCGAATCCCTGAGGGATGAAGAGATAACCGATATAGAAAATGTAATTATTGAAAGTTGGCATACCGCAGAAATAGCCCACGCAAGATTATTTGACTTCGATATTGCCCAAAAAATAGAAGAAGCTTTTGCAGAAAAACTTCAAAGATTTAATCCCTTATTCTTATATTTTGATTTACCACCAGAATTAATTCCTCAAAGAAAATCTCAATTATTTGAAACAGTTTCAGATGATATCATTGGGTTTTACTTCCGGCTGGCTGAGGAATATAAAAACATTTTTAAAAAATATAAATTAAATGCGCAATATATTGATGCTACCTTAAGTACCTGGGTAGTTCACAAAAAAGCTTTAGCTGCAGCCCAATGTTTCTTTGAAAATGAAAATTAAAGATAAAATTTACGGAGAACATGAATTCCCTGATTTCTTTAAAGAGATAATCAATTGCAAAGAAATACAAAGGCTTAAAAAAATTCATCAAAATGGTGCAGATTATCTTATTGACCCCAACAGAAATGCCAGCAGATACGAACACAGCGCGGGTGTGATGATCTTAGCAAAGATTCTCGGTGGCAGTATAGAATCTCAGCTTGCAGGTCTGATTCATGACATAAGCCACACTGTTTTTTCTCATACTGTAGATTTGGTCATGTCGAATTCAGCTAAAGGTTACCATGAATCAATCAAAAATAAGTATCTCGAGGATTCAGAAATAGTAAATATCCTGAAAAAACTAGGTTTCGATTTTAAAAAAATTATTAATGAAGAAAATTTTAGCATAATTGAAACAAAATCTCCTGACCTATGCGCAGATAGGTTAGATTATTTCCTGCGTGATATGTATAACGTTAAAAGACTAAGCCTGGATGAAATCAATATGATACTTGATGATTTAACCTTTGATAAAGTAATAAAATGCAAATCAGTTAAAGTCGGAAAACTTATCATACGAAAATATATAGAATTAAACGAGAAAGTATTTTTTAATGTTAAATTTGAACAAGGGAACCTTATTCTAAGTAAAATAATAAGAAATCTTCTGGATGATTCAATAATCAAGGATGAAGATCTCCTAAAGACAGATGATGATGTTATAACAATAATAAAAAACAGCAAATTTAAAGATGCCTTAAATAAAATAAATAATAAACTAGAAATAACTGAAGACTCTTCTGACCGGAAAATCATTCGTAAACTACGTTATGTAGACCCGTTAATTGGTAATAAAAGAACAAGTAAATTAGACATAGATAGCCAAAATATGATTTCGGATTATTTATCAGGAAATTTAGTTAATGCTTCTTGATTAATATAGTAAGATTTAGAACAAATCTATAAATTCTGCTGTTCCAAAACAAAATCTATTACTTTAGGAATCTTAAGATAATATTTAAAAGGAATATTAACCTCTGAAACAAGCTTCATGTAATCTGATGCTCCCTCTGCGCTTAATGCAGACTCAACGAAAACATCCAAATCTTTTTTGATGGTTATTGTATCATACCCCTCTTTTACTTCCAGGAAAACATCTCTAATAATCCCATTTTCATCAAATTCTATACAGAATGAAACATCATCCGCAACTATATTAATGCCTTGCCCATCAATGCTCTTTGTAATATCTGTAAACTGAGAATTATCCCAAAGGAATTCGTTTGCAATATTTATGCCTTCATCCATATGCTCAATATATTCCTTATATTTCTCTGACATTTCTTCTTTCAAAGCTTCTTTTTCCTCTTTAGACAGCTCTTTATTTGGATTACCCTGTTGCAAAAACAGAGAAGACACCTTTGATTTAATAATACTAATAGGCTTTATTCCTTCTTCATAGTCTGTTGCTTTAAGAAAAACTAAGGCAGAAGACATGAAAATTATGCCTATTATAATTAACAAAAATATGATGTTTTTTGCTCTCATAAACAATAAAGAACGTTTTAGGCTTTTTAAACCTTTCTATTTGTAACGCCTTTAAAGTAGTAATAAACCCAGAATTTGCTTAGAAAACATTTAAATAAATCCCTTCATTAAACTCATTAAAATGGGAATAGGAAGTTATCTTAGGTTTTTTGTGGGGTTGATATTATCATTAGTGATAATCAAGGATGTTATAACAGGCGGCATAATATCAGGCTCTGCAATTACACTCTCTATTACATTTGTCCTGCTCTCAGGCTGGTTCTTTGTTTCTAAGTTTATGATGTAGAAATAACTTTAATTCAGTTCAAACCTAAAGAAAACTATTTAAAAGCTGGTTTCTTTTAGTTTATTATGGCAAACAAAAACTTCCTTTTGTTATCATTAGAAGATTCAAAGGCAAAGAAAGTTGCAAACATAGTAAGCAATGACTCATGCAGAAAAATACTTGACTATTTATCAGAGCATGAAACCTCAACAGAATCAGAACTAGCAGAAAAGCTGGAAATCCCTATCTCTACAGTGCATTACAATCTCCAGCAGTTAATGGAATCTGATTTAATAACAGCTGAAGAATTTCATTACAGCAAAAAGGGAAAAGAGGTAAGCCATTACAAGCTTGCTAACAAATACATCATAAAACCCCAAAGAAAGTATCCGGCATAAAAGAAAAGCTGAGAAGCATTCTTCCTATTGGACTGGCTGCAATGGTTACAGCGGGCATCATCCAATATTTTACAAAATATATGCCAGGAAAAGGTGTTGTTGTCCGGGATGTTATGATGGCAAGAGCTCCAGCAGAAGCAATGGGCGCTGGCGCTCCTATGCTTGAAAAGGCAGTAGAAGAAGCAGTGCCTGCAGCAGAACAGGTAATCACAGGAGGAACATCATTCCTCACACAGAACATTGCATTATGGTTCTTGATAGGAGCAGTGTTTGCTTTGGCTGTATATATTCTTGTTAGTTATATAAAAAAGGATTCTAAGCAATAACTTCAACCCAATTCAAACCTATAAACAGGTATTTATATATCCTATAATATGTATTGGTTAGGTGATTTCAAATGACAGGAAAAAAACAACAAAAACCAACAATCGGATTTTACATGTTATCACTATTAATGTTAGCTATGCTGCTTGCATCATGCTCTTTAGTAAAGCATGATGCCTCTTTAGGAGAACTGGATATGCTCTTATCAAAATATGAAACAGAACAGGGACTAAACAAATTCTCATCAACCCAGGAGCTGGCAGCATTCCTTAAGAACGCTGCTGATAACTCAGGATACACAAGCATATACTCTGGCGGGATAAGATCCACTATGATGATTGAAGCAGCAGTCGCTGATATGGAAGTTTCAGAATCATCCGCCTTAGGCGCACCAGCAGCAAAATCAATATCAGCAGCTGGCGCAGATGACTATTCCCAAACAAACATCCAGGTAAAAGGAGTTGAAGAAGCAGACATTGTAAAAAACGATAACAAGTATATCTACACCCTGACAGGAAACAAGCTTGTAATAATTGACGCATACCCAGCAGAAGATGCAGACATCCTCTCAGAAACAGAGGTAAAAGGAAGAGCGCAGGACATGTTTGTAAACGAAGACAGGCTGGTTATCTTTACTGTTAACAATGAGCAGATACCTGTATTTGCGGAATATGATTATGTTCCAAGGCCAAGATACACATCAAAGACACATGCCCTGATATATGATATTTCAGACAGAACCAATCCAGAGCTTCTAAAAGACTACAACCTTAACGGCAACTATTACCAATCAAGGATGATAGACAACTATGTTTACTTTATTGTGCAGGAAAATGTATATTACTATAACAACCTTGTTGATGTTCCTATGATAAGGGAAGGCTCAGCAGAGCTTATTGCCCCTGAAATATATTACTTTGACAACCCTGAAAACAACTACAACTTCAACACAATCGCATCCTTCAACATACAAAGTGATGACAGCCTTGATGCAAAAACATTCATGATGGGCTACACCAACAACCTCTATGTCTCAAGGAACAATATCTACATAACCTACCAAAAGAACCTCCCTTACACATATTACAAAGAGCATAACGAAGACAGATTCCATAAAGTGGTAGTCCCATTATTACCATCAGACATTCAAAACAAAATAAGCAGCATAAAAAACAATGATGAGCTAACCTCTTATGAAAAATGGGACAGGATCTCAGGAATACTGGAAGACATGTACAACAATATGGAAGAAAAAGAGAAAGAGTCTTTAGTAGAAGAAATAGGAGAAGCTGTTGAAGAATATGAAGCAAAACTTGAAGCGGAAAGAAGAAAAACTGTTATCCATAAGATCAAGATTGACGATGGTTACATAGACTATGACACAAAAGGAGAAGTGCATGGCTATCTCTTAAACCAGTTCTCAATGGACGAGCACCAGGGCTATTTCAGAGTAGCCACCACAACCTATGTATACAACAGAAGAGACTCCACAATGTACAACAATGTCTACATCCTTGACGAAAACCTTCAGCTCACAGGAAAAATAGAAGACATAGCGCCTGAAGAAAGAATATACTCAACAAGATTCATAGGCGACAGACTATACATGGTAACCTTCAAAAGAGTTGACCCATTGTTTGTAATAGACCTATCAGAGCCTGAAAACCCAACCATCCTGGGAGAACTAAAAATTCCCGGCTACTCAGACTACCTTCACCCTTATGATGAAAACCACATCATCGGCATAGGAAAAGAAACAGAAGGAAACCAATGGGGCGGCATCTCAACCAAAGGTGTAAAGCTTTCATTATTTGACGTAAGCGATGTAGCCAACCCCAGACAGGTTGACAAATACGAAATAGGACAATCAGGCACAGACTCTGAAGCATTGAATGAGCACAAAGCATTCCTTTTCGACAAAGAAAAGAATATCCTTGTAATCCCTATAAGAGAAATCAAAGGAAGAACATATGATGAAAAATATGGCTACTACAGAAACAATGTATGGCAGGGCGCTTATGTATTCAGCCTAACACCAGAAGATGGTTTTGAGGTTAAGGGAACAATAACCCATAATGAAAACGGAGAAGATGAACGCTATTATTATGGCTCACCTTATGCTGTAAGAAGGTCATTATACATGGACAACATCCTATACACAGTCTCAGCAAAGAAAATCAAGATGAACAGCATGGAAGACATCGAAGAAGAGGTTAATGAAATTGAGCTTCCTTATGAAAACAATAATAACCATATTGCTGTCATGGAAGTAAAAACTGTGGAAAGAACTTTTAGTTAATTATTTTTTTATTTCTTCCTTTCAATCCTTTCCTTCCCGCCCATATAACTCTGCAACACCTTAGGAATCTTAACACTCCCATCCTTCTGCTGGTAATTCTCTAAGATAGCAACCATTGCGCGAGAAGTAGCAATAACCGTATTATTCAAAGTATGAGCAAACCATTTCTCTTTACCATCTGTGACCTTTATATTCAACCTTCTCGCCTGCGCAGCCTCCATATTAGTGCACGAAGTAATCTCAAAATATTCCTTCTTCCTTGGAGACCATGCCTCAAGGTCAGCAGATTTTGCCTTCAGATCAGCTAAGTCACCAGAACAGCATTCCCTTTCCCTTATAGGCAAACCCAATTTCTTGAATATTGCCTTGGAATGATTTAACATCTCCTCATAAAACTTATAAGAATCCTCAGGCAGACAAATCACTATCATCTCCTGCTTATTAAACTGGTGCGTCCTAAACAAGCCCTTCTCGTCAATGCCATGGCTCCCAATCTCCTTCCTAAAACAAGAAGAAAACCCTGTAACCTTTATAGGCAGCTCATCCTTATCAACAGTCTTGTTAATAAACATCCCAATCAACGGATGCTCTGAAGTAGCAATCAAATACAAATCTTCATCCTCAACCTTATAAGCCATCTCCTCGATCTCTTCATGTGAATAAACTCCTCTAAGAACATTCTCCCTAATCATCAGCGGCGGCTCAACATACTCATACCCCTGCTTCACCATATAATCCCTAGCAAAATTAACCAGTGCCATGTTAAGCAAAGCAAGGTCGCCTTTAAGATAATAAAACCCATTGCCTGACGTCTTAGCAGAAGTATCAAAATCAACAACACCTAACTTCTCAGCAACATCCACATGGCTCTTAACATCAAAGCCAGGCTTCTTAGGCTTTCCAATAACCTCTCTAACAACATTACCCTTATCATCCTTGCCAACAGGCACAGACTTATGAATCATATTAGGAATATCAAACAAAAGCTCTTTAATCTCTTCCTTCAGCTTATCCTGGCTTTCTTCAATCTTATTTATCTTATCAGGAAGCTCTTTTGCTTTCTTGATGATCTTAGAAATATCTCCTCCCTGCTTCTTAGTCTGATTAATCTCATCAGTAATCTTATTCCTCTCAGCCCTTAGCTTTTCAGATTTCTGCAATAATTCCCTGAATTTTTTATCCTTCTCAAGCAGCTCATCAACCTTCTTAAGCTTATCATTCTGGAACTTCTTCTTGATGTTCTCCTTTACAAGCTTTGGATTTTCCCTGATAAATTTAATGTCAAGCATTATAAATCCCTATTTTGTCGAAATGCTCTTAAACTCGCATTTCTTCCAGATTAGTCATATAACCAGTTTTTACCGGTAATATGATAATCAATCAATAATATTTATAAACTCTTTGATTTTCTTATATATATCCCCACCTGGCTTAATGGCTAGAGCATTCGGCTGTAGAAGTCGTATAGAGTTGCCTCAAAGGCTGAGATGAAATACGATCAGCTGTTACCGAAGGGTTCCTGGTTCGAATCCGGGGGTGGGGATATTTTCTTCTTTCTATATCCCCCACAACATAAATCATTAAAAACACCCAATTCTATGATAAAGAAGTAGTAAATACTGCTAAGAACCCCCTTTCCCTCTAAAAAACCCTGAAAAATCCGTAACATTTATAAGTAGGAATAAAAACCCTCTATTAATGCTAAAAGTATTTCTCTAGACAAAAAACTCGAGGTCTAGAGATAATGCTCTAAGAATACTGCCCTGGTAGTGTAGTGGCCTAGCATAAAGCCCTGTCGGTAACCAAAAGTTAGCAGTTAGGCTTTGACTCGGGTTCAAAAAAATGGCTTAAATTGAAAGTCCCGACCAGGGCGTTGAACTCATAATTGGGCCGGTAGCTCAGCCTGGAATTTAAATAAGGATAAATGGGTAATAGAGCACATCACTTTTAATGATGTGGTCGCGAGTTCGAAGCTTTATAAAGAAAATCTCGTCCGGCCCATTTTTATTGTTTACTGGAGGGTTAAATGAAAGTTAAGGTAGATATTACAAAGCATATACTAATTCCTAGATATGTAAAGCTTACAGAGCAGGAAAAGGAAATTGTCTTTAAAAAATATAATATTTCTTTTGATGAGCTGCCTTATTTGTTGAAGAATGACCCTTCTTTAAAAGACCTTAAGACCAAAGTAGGGGATGTTATTAAGGTTATCAGAAAAAGTCCCACAGCTGACGAGGCTGTTGTTTATAAGGGTGTTATAGATGGCTAATCCCAATAAGATTCTCATTAAAAAATTTTTTGAAGAGCAAAGCTTTGTTGGCTCGGATATAGAATCCTTTAATAATTTCATAGAAAAAGAGCTGCAGTCTATTATAGAGGAAAATAAAGAAATAGAACCAACAATTATTCCCCATAACGTAGATGACTTTAAGATTAAGCTTGACAAGATTTGGGTTACAAAGCCGGAGATTATAGAAGCAGACGGCTCAAAAAGGAATGTTTTCCCGATAGAAGCAAGGCTTAGGAAACTTACTTATTCTTCTCCTGTGTTCATAGAAATCAGCTCGCATACCAATGGTGTACAAAGGGAGAGCTTTATTACCCAGATCGGCAACATACCAACAATGCTAAAGAGCAAGTATTGCCATCTGCACAAGCTAAACAGGGAAGAATTAATTGAGAAAGGGGAAGACCCTGATGACCCCGGCGGCTATTTCATCATAAACGGCACAGAGAAGATTTTGGTCAATATAGAAGATTTGGCTTCCAATCAGTTTTTGGTTGAGAAAGCCAAGGGCCCAAGCCAGTATGTTGGAAAGCTTTTCTCTGAGAGAGGCTCTTTCAAGATACCCCATCAGATTGAAAGACTAAAGGATGGATTGTTTTATCTGACTTTCACAAGGGTAAAAAGAATACCAATTGTGGTGATTATCAAGGCGCTAGGTTTATTGAAGGATGAGGAGATTATGAGACTGATCTCAGAAGAAGGGCAGAATGAAGTTCTGGTCAATCTCTATAAATTTGTGGACCTCAAAACCCAGGAGGAAGCTGTTGACAAGATTGCGAAGAAGATAGGCATCACCCAGTCCAAGGAAATCAGGGTTGCCAGAATGTACGAAATCCTGGATAAATATCTTATGCCTCATTTAGGCATAACAAAAGAGGATAGGCTCCTTAAAGCTTATAATTTATGTAAGATGGTTAAAAAATATATCAATGTAGAAAATGGAATTCAGGATACTGATGACAAAGATCATTATATGAACAAAAGGCTAAAAAGCAGCGGAGACCTTCTTGCAGACCTATTAAGAGTAAACTTAAAAGTCCTTATCGGTGACCTATTATACAATTTCCAGAGAATCGTAAAGAGAGGAAAATTCCCATCAATCAAAGTCATAATCAGAGACAAACTATTAACCTCAAGAATCTACAGCAGCATGGCCACAGGAAACTGGGTAGGCGGCAGAAAAGGAATCAGCCAAAGAGTGCAAAGGTTAAACTTTCTGGAGACCTTATCGCACTTGCAAAGAGTTATCTCTCCTTTATCCACTTCCCAGGAAAACTTCGAAGCCAGAGAGCTTCACTCAACACACCTTGGAAGATTATGCCCAATAGAGACTCCTGAAGGAACTAATATTGGCTTAAGGAAGAACTTGGCTTTGCTTGCTTCAATATCACAGGAATCTCCTGAAGAAGAGATCATAAAAGCCTTAAAAAATCTAGGGTTAAAAACAATAAATAAGTGAACAACATGACTGAAGTATACTTCAATGGAAAATTTTTAGGAAAAATACAGGTTGCGAAGGATTTCGTTAAACAGGTAATTGAAAGCAGGAGGAAGGGTGTTCTTCCCAACGGTCTTAATATTTATCATAATGAGCAGGTTAATGAGGTTCGCATTGAAAATTCAAAGGGCAGGGCAAGAAGGCCTTTGATCATTGTCAAAGACGGCATTCCGCTTTTGACTGATAAGCATTTTAAGCAACTGCATAAAAATGAGATTGGCTGGAATGACCTTATAGAGCAGGGCGTTATAGAATATATTGACGCAGCTGAAGAAGAAAACCTTTTGGTAGCTTTAACTCCGAAAGAGTTGACGAAAGAGCACACCCACCTGGAGATTATGCCTGTGGGACTTCTGGGCCTTTGTACTTCATTGGTTCCTTATGGCAACTATAACCAATCAACAAGGCTTAATGCAGGCTCTAAAAACCAGAAGCAAGCTTTGGGTTTCTATATCTCAAATTTCTTACTGAGAATGGATATGGACACAAACCTGTTACACACTCCTCAGGCTCCTGTAGTTCAGACAATTATGCATAGTATATCAAAGTATGAAAAACATCCGGCAGGGCAGAACCTGACAATAGCTATTCTGAGCTATAAGGGTTATAATATGGAAGACGCCATTGTTCTTAACAGGGCATCTATAGAAAGGGGTTTAGGGAGGTCTACTTATTACAGGCCAAGCATAGCTGAGGAATTGAGGTATAGCGGAGGCCTGGTTGATGAGGTTGGTATACCGGATAAAGATGTTAAAGGCTATAAAAGCGAGAAAGACTACAGGCTCCTTGAAGAAGATGGCATTGTTTTCTTAGAATCAAAAGTTAAGGAGAATGATGTGATTATCGGGAAGACATCACCGCCAAGGTTCCTGAGCGGGCTGGATGAATATAATTTAGCGTCTAATGTGAGAAGAGAAAGCTCGGTCACTATGAAACATGGTGAAAAGGGAGTTGTAGACTTTGTTGTTATTACAGAGAACGAAGAGGGGAATAAGCTTATTCAGGTAAGGGTAAGAGACCAAAGGATCCCGGAGATAGGAGACAAATTCACCTCGAGGCATGGCCAAAAAGGAGTTGTAGGCCTTATAGTCCCTGAGAGCGATATGCCATTTACAGCCAGCGGTATAACCCCTGATATATTGTTTTCCCCTCATGGTATCCCAAGCAGAATGACAATATCACATTTATTGGAGTTGGTTGCAGGTAAAACAGGAGCGTTAGCAGGCAAATATATAGACGGGACCACATTTGGTGAGGAATCTGAGGAATCAATAAGAAAAGAACTGCTTTCTCTGGGCTTTAGGGAGAATGGAGTTGAAACAATGTATAACGGCATTACAGGCAGGCAATTCCAGGCCAAGATATATGTGGGAAACATGCATTACCTAAAACTAAAGCACATGGTTTCAAACAAGCTTCATTCCAGAGGAAGAGGGCCTATCCAGTTGCTTACCAGACAGCCTACCGAAGGGCGTGCAAAGGAAGGCGGGTTGAGGTTAGGTGAGATGGAAAAAGATACTTTCATTGCCCATGGGGCTTCCTTATTACTAAAAGAAAGGTTTGACTCTGACAGGACGATGGTTCCTGTATGCGAGCAGTGCGGCATAATTGCGATTTATAATGAGTTCAAGGATAAATCTTACTGCCCAATCTGCGGAGAGAATGTTGAAATAAACAATGTTGAGATAAGCTATGCATTTAAGCTGATGTTAGACGAATTCAAGAGTTTAGGCATTTACCCTAAGTTGAGACTTAAAGATAAATACTGAAAATGGCTAAGAAGAAAGAAGAAAGCAAGGAACAGGAAGAAGAGAAACTTTCGAACGAAGGTGAGAAGGCGAAGACTTTTCAAAAAGAAGAGAATAAAGAGAATAAAGAGAATAAAGAGGATAAGGAAACACAAAAGGAACAAAGCTCTTCTGAACCTCAGGAACCAACCTCTGAAAAGAACGAAGACAAAGAACAAGAAGAGCAGCAGGAAAAGGAAGAGGAAATCATAGAGGAAGAACAACAATATGCCCATAAAAAGATAGATACTATCACCTTTAGCGTGCTTTCTCCTAAGATGATAAAGCAGATGGCTTCTGCGAAGATTGTTACGCCTGAGTTATATGACAGGGAAGGCTACCCGGTTGACGGAGGTCTAATGGATACAAGGCTTGGCGTAATTGACCCCGGGTTAAAATGCAAAACCTGTGGCTCTAAGCTAAAGGAATGCATAGGACATTTTGGATATATAGAACTGGCCAGGCCAATTATTCATGTTAAGTTTGTAACTGATGTTCTTGCTCTATTAAAGCATACATGTAAAGACTGCGGGCGAATATTAATGCCAAAGAACAGCATAGGAAAATATTCTTCTACTTTAAGCAAACTGGATTTTGCAGACAGAAGAAAGAAAATAAAAGAGATCATCACAAGCCTGAAGGCAGCTAATAAATGTCCTTATTGCAATGCAAAGCAGCAGAATATCAAGATTGAGAAGCCAACTACCTTTATGGAGAATGACAAAAGAATAAGTCCTGTTGAGATAAGAACAAGGCTGGAGAAAATATCTGATGAAGACCTTGCTCTTTTTGGATTAAATGCTGAATATGTAAGGCCTGAATGGATGGTGTTGACAGTTATGGCAATACCGCCCGTTACGATGAGGCCGAGCATAACCTTAGAAAGCGGAGAGCGTTCTGAAGATGACCTTACCCATAAGCTTGGGGATATTGTAAGAATAAACCAAAGGCTGTTTGAGAATATCAATGCGGGCGCGCCTGAAATAATTATAGAAGACTTATGGGATTTATTGCAATACCATATTACTACATTCTTCGACAATAGCATTGCCCAGCTGCCGGTTGCCAGGCATAGAAGCGGGCAGCCGTTGAAGACTATTACTGAAAGAATCAAGAGCAAAGACGGCAGAATAAGGCATAACCTTGCAGGAAAGAGGACTAACTTTTCTGCCAGGACAGTGATATCTCCTGACCCTAACATAAAGCTAAACGAAGTCGGGGTCCCTAAGGATATAGCAACCAATGTAACTGTGCCTGAGAGGGTTACTCTATGGAATATTGATTACCTGAAGAAGTTTATTGAAAGAGGACCTTCTAAGTACCCAGGAGCTAATTATATTATAAGGCCTGACGGAAAAAAGAAAAAGATAACCGATGAGACGAAAGAGGCTTCATTAGAAGAGCTAAAGCCAGGATATATAGTTGAAAGGCATTTGATGGATGGCGACATTTCAGCATTTAACAGGCAGCCAAGCCTGCATAGGATGAGCATGATGTGCCATATAGTAAGGGTTCTTCCTGGAAAGACTTTGAGGCTGAACCCGTCAGTATGCCACCCTTTTAATGCTGATTTCGATGGAGATGAGATGAACCTTCATATTCCGCAGACAGAAGAGGCCAGGGCTGAAGCTGAATTATTAATGCAGGTCCAGACGCAGTTGATTTCCCCTAGGTATGGCCTGAGCGTTATGGGCTGTGTCCAGGATGCAATATCCGGCAACTATCTATTGACGAAAGGAAAAGAGTATAAAAAGGAAGAAGCTGTGCAGCTCCTATATAATGCAGGGGTAACTGATTTTTCAAAGCTGCCTAATAAGGAGATTGTGAGCGGCAAAGAAATCTTCAGCGTTTTATTGCCTAAGGATTTTGAGTACAGCGGGCATTCCAGATCATGCAAGGACAAATGCGACAGCACCACCCATGTGACTATCAAGAACGGCAGACTGATAACTGGTGTGATGGACAAAAACAGCTTAGGCGAAGAGACTGGATTATTATTAAGGTCATTTCACAAGAAATATGGACCTAATATGACTATTAAATTTCTGGAGGTTTTGTTTAAGCTTGGCGTGGAAATGCTGCTTAGGGTAGGCTTTACAACTACAATCTCAGATACTGACTTACCCCTGCCTGCAAAGCAAAAGATTAATGAAGTAATCATGAATGCGGAGCAGGAAGTTGGAAAACAGATTAAGTTATATCATAATAAAGAGCTGGAAACATTCCCTGGGAAGAGCCTTAAAGAAACTGTTGAGCTTAAGATAATGGATATACTGAACAAAGCCAGAAACAGCACTGGAGAAGTTGTAAGCCAACATAGCAACAAGAAAACTCATACTATGGTTATGGTTGACAGCGGAGCAAGAGGAAACATCCTCAACCTGACACAAATGGCTGCATGTGTAGGCCAGCAGGCAATGAGAGGCAAGAGAATCGAGAAAGGTTACAGGGACAGGACACTTTCCTGCTTTAAAAGGGATGACCTAATGCCAAAGGCGCATGGATTTATTGAGCTTGGTTTTAAGGGCGGTCTGTCTCCGCAGGATTTCTTTTTTGCTTCCATCACAGGTAGGGATTCTTTGATGGACACTGCGCTCAGAACGCCTAAGAGCGGTTATTTGTACAGAAGATTAGCTAATGCAATGCAGGACCTTAGAGTTGAGTATGATTATACTGTTAGGGATTCCAATAATAAGGTTGTCCAGTTTGAATATGGAGAAGATGGGATTGATGTCTCAAAAAGCGAGCAAGGGGTTATTAATATAAAGAAAATAATAGACTCAGTAAGGTGATATTAACATGGATGGAATATTTAAGGACTATAAAGACGTTTTACCGAAGAAAATCCTGAATGAAGTCAAGGAAAATCTACCTAAAAAGCTCTCTAATGAGAGATTAAAAAGGATACTGGACAAGGTAAAAGACGAATATATCAGCTCAAGGGCTGAGCCAGGCGAGTGTATTGGTCTGGTTTCAGCAGAGTCTATTGGCGAGCCAGGCACGCAGATGACCCTCAACACTTTCCATTTTGCAGGTGTGGCAGAGATGAATGTTACAATGGGTCTGCCAAGAATAATTGAAATCCTTGATGGAAGAAAGGAGATATCAACACCTATGATGGAAATCTATCTGAAAAAGCCGTATTCCTGCGGGAAGAATATAAAAGAGATAGCCTTCTCCATCAAAGAGACCCGGCTGAAAGAAGTATTAGAAGAATTGTCTATGAATATTACAGAATTATGTATTGAACTAAAACTGGATACAGCCAAAATGAAGGAATCAGGGGTAACTGATTCTATGATTTTAAAAGGCTTGGCAAAAGAAGCCAAGAGCTCAGCAATTAAACAAAAGAAGGACATAATTATTATAAAGCCAAAAATAAAGGATGATGAGTTAAACGAGATTTATAAAATCAAAGAAGGAATCAAGGAAGTTTATCTAAAGGGAATAAAAGGCATTTCCCAGGTTTTGCCGGTAAAGAGGGAAAAAGAATTTATAATCATAACCGCGGGTTCTAATTTAAAGGAGCTATTTAAGATGGACTTTGTTGATACTATGAGAACGGTGACAAATGATATTTTTGAGGTTGAGAAAGTGCTTGGAATAGAAGCAGCAAGACAGACAATCATAGAAGAAGTATTCAAAGTTATTGAAAGCCAGGGTCTGAATGTAGATGTTAGGCATATTATGCTGGTAGCTGATACAATGTGCTCTACTGGCACTATTAAAGGGATTACAAGGTTCGGGATTGTCAGGGAAAAGGCATCTGTGTTAGCCAGGGCATCCTTTGAGACGCCAATCAAGCATATTATATATGCAGCCTTAAAAGGAGAAGCTGATAAGCTGGAGTCGGTTGTGGAGAATGTTATGATAAACCAACTTGTTCCTATAGGAACAGGGCTCTCTGGATTGGTTACTAAGATTAAACACCAAAATGAAAAAAACAATTAAAGGAAATAAGGCTGACCTTGCTAAAGAGCTGAAAAGCAAGAAGATAATTATAGGCGCAGACAGGGTAATTAAGAATCTGAAGCAGGGGAGGATTAGCAAGGTGTATATATCATCAAACTGTAAAGATAGCATAAAATCGGATATATCCTGTTATAGCAAGCTGGGAGATGTTGAGGTTGTAAAGATGAACCTTTCAAATGAGGAGCTTGGCATATTGTGCAAAAAACCGTTTTCTATTTCTGTATTGGGGTTAATCAAAGAGTGATTCTATGAATAAAATCAGATACGATATCAAGCTGATAAAATATATATCCTTGTTTGAGACTCTTGCTGGTGTGAATGTTAAGGATTGTATAGATACTGAACCAATTACTTTCGTTGTTGAAGAAACCCAGATTGGCAAGGCTATTGGCAGAAACGGGGCTAATGTTAAAAGATTGGAGAGAGTGTTTAACAGAAAGATTAAAATACTAGAATTCAATCCTGATGTATTACAGTTCCTTAAAAATCTTGTTTATCCGATAAAAGCAGATGACATGCAGATAAAGGATAATACAGTCATAATAAGTGTTAGGGACAATACAAGCAAAGGATTATTAATCGGCAGGGAAAGCCAGAATTTAAAAAATACTACCCAAATAGCCAAGAGATACTTTGAGATTGATGGTATAAAGGTTGTTTAAATGTCACGCAAAACAAAAGGAATGAACTCTGCGAAAGGGCTTCAGAAAAGAAGAAGAAAAAGTAGATGGAGCCATCGGCCTTTTATCAGAAAGACACTAGGCCTTAAGGAGAAGTCAGACCCTCTAAAAGGCGCTTCACAAGCTAAAGGCATAGTAATAGAAAAAGTACAGTTAGAGGCAAAGCAACCTAACAGCGCTATGAGAAAATGCGTCAGAGTCCAGCTATTAAAAAATGGCAGGCAGGTTACAGCATTTGTGCCTGGAGATGCTGCCACCAAACAGATTGATGAGCACGATGAAGTGCTTATAGAATGCATTGGCGGAAGAATGGGAAGGTCAAAAGGTGATATTCCAGGAGTTAGATGGCAGGTTATAAAAGTTAATGATCAAAGTTTGAATGCACTCTTGAGAGGAAAGATAGAGAAAGCAAGAAGGTAAAGATGACAGAAATCAAAGTGTTCAACAAATGGGATATGAAGGATATAAAGGTAGAGGATCCTGGATTGGCTAATTATATCACCCTTGAGCCGAAGATTGTCCCTAAAACAGGGGCAAGATATGCAGGCAATAGGTTTCATAAGAGCAAGGTATTCATTGTGGAGAGGTTGATAAATAAGATAATGATACCAGGGCATAAGGGTAAGAAGCATTTTAAAAGCAGTTCAACCATAACAGGGAAATCAAACACAGCTTACGATATTGTTGAAAAAGCATTCAGCCAGATAGAGGTAAAAACCAAGAAAAATCCAATTGCTGTCTTTGTTAAAGCCATAGAGAACGCAGCCCCAAGGGAAGAGATCATTACTATTGAATACGGCGGAGCACGTTATCCCAAGGCTGTTGAGTGCGCTCCTCAGAGAAGGATTGACATAGCTATAAAATATATTGTCCAAGGAGCTTATCATAAGTCTTTCGGAAAAAAGATTAGTATGGTAAGCTGCTTAGTGGATGAAATCGTTAACGCTTATAGTTGCAGCCCTAATTCTAATGCAATCACTAAAAAGAATGAGATGGAAAGGCAGGCAGACGCTAGTAGGTAGTTTTTTTTGTATAAGGGGGTTTATTTTTTCTTTGAAGATATAAAAGCACAATAACCATAGTTATTACTAATAATCCTATTATTAAAACAATTAGCCATCCATATCTTCTCTTTGATTCTGCAGTAATATCTCTTGCTTTCTCTTCTGACTTTTCTTCTATTTCTTTTTCAACTTTTTTGCTGACTTCAGTAACATTCACTTCTTCATCAGGCGTTTCACTAATAGTTTTAACTGACTTTATTTCTGTTATTTTTCCAGCAGTTATAGCAAATATTGAAAATCCTGGAGTTTCCGCTTCATAGAAAACATAATCTATATTCTCGGTTTTCTTTTTTGTTAAAATCTTTACCCACTTCTTACTTTTATATCTGTTTAATGCCACTTTATTCTTATCATAACTATTATTATCAAGCCATTTCTTTTCTATTTTAAAATTAATATTTGCTTTATTTATATCATCATCCTTAATATTAGTGCTTATAATTGAAATGTATTTATATGTCCCACCTTCAATGACAGGTTCTGGAGAATCTAATGGCTTATTTGCCTTTTTAACTTCAATCCTTACATTATTAACAGAGTTTCTTACATTAACTTTAATTGTAGTTACAGCAATCTGTTCTGATTTGCTATATTCTTTACTTAATGTTCCTCCTGTTGGTATATTACCAAAGTGTTGAGACTCGCTTATACTGGCAGAGCCTCCACCGCCTCCGCCTCCTCCACCACCGCCACTATCTGAATCGGAGGGGCAAACACCGCAGTCTGAAATACATGAATTGCATTGTTCATCTCCATCGCATAATCCATTTCCGCAGTATGGCCCTTCTGTAAGCTCATAGACCGTATGGCCTAATGTGTAAGTAGTAAAGTGAGGCACACTGAAAACTAAAGTATTGTTCTCATAGCTCAAAATATCACAAGCATCGCATCTTTGGCCGTCTCTTATGATATAAGGACTTGTTAAAGTCACATTATACATAGTAATAACTGCTGATTGATTTAATTCAGATAAATTAGACTTAATCTCTACCCTCTCATGAGAGATTATGATAAACTCATCAAAGTTAAGCGGTTCGATCATACCTGAAACATTTCTGACCAGCTTTAATTCCCTGCCTTTAAATTCAATTTTTGCAGTGTTGCGCTTTCCAATAGTGAAATTGGTAAGGTTATTAAGATCTTTATAAGTTAGATTTGTGATTATTTCTCCTTTAAACTTATCCATAACAGGCATTGGACATCCATACATGTTTATTTTGGTATTATTCGTTTTACAAGAATCCTGAGCATCCGGGATTCCATCCATATCATAGTCTTCGGAACATCCAGACTCTTGCCGGCATTCTGGAGTACATATCTTTGGCGAACATACGCCAACATTGTCATTTATCAATCTGCAAGTTCTATCAACAAATTCAGGGTATATTCCTATTTCATTAGGATTACAGTTAAGACTTATTCCTTTAGCACCACAAATACCTTTAGGCGGGCATTTTAATTCTTTACACATACCAGAAATACAGGCACCTCTGCCTAATCCCTCTGGATTTATAGAACAAACTGAACATCCTTTACATATTCCTATTGACTTATTATAATCATTACAATCAAGGTCATCAGGAACATGGTCCTCATCACGATCATCAGGATTATAACTCATACATCCATCATTATCTGACCAGTCGCAGTTTCTTATACCGCAATTATCATCCAAACAGCTTTGCTCATCATTATAGTTTTTGCAACTCAAATTTCTGCAGCTTAAGCAAGTTCCGCCTAACTTTAGAGTATCAATATAATAACACTTCTCTGTTGTGCCATAACATTCTTTTCTGTCACAGATATCAAACAAGCCTGAGCCGCAATCAGAACAGTTTGCATAAACCGGCATTAAACATTCTTTATTACAACATCTATCTGTGTTTGAAGCATT
>CEPX01141223.1_pt1 | contig 20565 bp, 23 predicted proteins | sample 361361 | NCBI WGS metagenome assembly CEPX01 (sample SAMEA2619974, study PRJEB7988) | marine metagenome | biome: marine biome (ENVO:00000447); feature: mesopelagic zone (ENVO:00000213) & marine oxygen minimum zone (ENVO:01000065); material: "saline water (ENVO:00002010), including plankton...
TCGTCGCGGAGCTTGTCGACCTTCACGCCGTGCTCCTTCGCGGCGACTTCCACGCTCGCGCCCGTGTGGGCAACCGCGTGCTTCGCCTTCGCCAGATTGGCCTTCTGCAAGTTGCTGTGCGCGTCCTTGAAGACGGAGCCATGTGATTTTCAAGAACCGTGCCAGCTCATAGAGCCAACCAGGACCGTCACCGCTGATTTTGATTTCGTCGACGAGATTTTCCGGGTCGATGTCGAGTAGTTGCAAAGACCCGGCTCTTTTCTCTGACATTGTACATACCCCGCTACTGTGGACATTCATTACTATCTTACACTAAATTTTACACCCGTCTCAACCACTCTTTTTCTTGGCGGGGGAGGAGTGTTCGGGCTTTATCAGGATGTGCCATAACCTCTTCAACGATACGCTCCATGCGGACTCCCTGTGACCCTTTCACAAGAGCCAGATCTCCACTCTTAAGTATTTTTGTAAGTTCCATTCCCGCTTCGCGGGCGTCCTGTGTGATTGTGATTTGCCCTTTTTTCATTTTCTCTTTTCGAGCACCTTCTGCAATATCGCGCGCGCGGATACCAACCGTTATGAGAATATCAGCAAATTCCGCAGCCTTCTTTCCTGCCTCAAGGTGCGCGTCCGCGGTGTGACTTCCGAGCTCAAGCATGTCACCTAGAACCGCTATCTTTTTCCCTTTGACTGTTACTCTCTCGAGAGTCTCAAGTGCTCGCCCAACTGCCGCAGGAGACGAGTTGTATGTGTCATCAATCAAGGTTGAACCATTCTTCCCCTCTATAAGGCGCATACGACCAGGCGGTGGTGTATACTCACGATTCAAAACTTCGGCTATTTTAACCATATTAAGCCCCTGTGACGCGCCAACAGCGCATGCAGCCAAAATCGGGTAGATCTGGTGATTGCCAATTGTGCCTTGAACACTAATGGGAGTACTGCTTCCACAATACGAGACTCGAAAAGTCATTCCTGACGGCTTCCCATCCATATACTCTATTTCAGAATTCTGTGCCTGAAAGTCAGTACGTTTGTCAAAACCATACATAAACACAGATTGTCCTGAAGAAAGTGCATGAGAACGCACACGCTCATCGTCTCCGTTTAATACAAGTACGCCGTCATATTTTAGCGCGCGAATAAGATGCTCCTTTTCGCGCGCTACATGTTCGGCTGATTTAAAAAACTCGACGTGAACCGGAACAGACGGAAGGCTGGTCATAACAACAATATCTGGTTTTAACCAGCGAGAAATTTTCTTAATATCTCCCGGCCGATCTGCTCCAACCTCAAGCACAAGCCATGTTGGATAGTGGTTTCGAAATATAATTAACAAAAACCCCTCAGTAATATTTTTTAACCACAAGGGAATGCTGCTCCATCCATTCGGAACACCAAGGATTGTTAGAGGAACTCCAATTTCACTATTAAAACTTTTTTCACTTTTGCGCACAAAGAAAGACCCAGAGAGCACTGTGTATACAGCGTCTTTAGTGGAGGTCTTACCTACACTTCCTGTGACTGCAACTATGTTTGGTTTGTACTTTTTTAAGACGAGTATTGCCTCGCATTGAATTATAAAAATAACGACTTTTTTGAGGATATACTTCATTATTTAGTGAACTATCGATCAGGTTGAATTTCAAAATAATTTATAAGAAATGTGACTATGTCTGAAAACGGATGGGTAAGCGTTTGTGAAGCATACCGAACCTCCTTAGGTTCTACCGTAAAAAGAAAAACTAAGAATTGCGGATCGTATGCCGGCACATACCCAAAGAATGAATGCAGGAATCGGTCATCATAGTAGCCGCGCTCTCCACTTTTTGCAATTTGAGCCGTACCTGTCTTTGCGGCAACACTATATCGATCACGCTTTACTGCACCGTCCAGAAGCGCCTCGTCGACTACTTGAACAAGCATCCGCGTTACTTCTTCGGCGGTCTCACTCTTGAAAACCTGCTCTGGTGGTCCAAAAGTTACTTTCTTTGAAAGCCCGGAGGTGTAAGCGATTTCTTGTGCTATATGAGGCGTAATAGTCATTCCATCATTTGCGAGCGCTCCGAGCGCTCGCACTGTTGCAATCGGTGTCATAGCTATCCCCTGCCCGAATGATGCGGTCGCGTATTCAAGCGTTCTTGGACTATATAGGTTTGCGACAAGGCCGGCACTCTCATTTGGCAAGTCAATTCCGGTCTCTTCTTCAAGCCCAAGCGATAGCATGTAATCACGAAAGTCCTCTTTTCCAACTTCCTTCATTATAAAAGCGGCACCTGTGTTTAATGACTGATTTAAAACCTCCTGCATTGGAACACGCTTGCGCCCTTTTCCGTCAAAGTTTGAGATTGTTGCACCATCAATATCAATGCTTCCACTGTCGTAATACGCAGTATCTGCGATTACTGCACCACTATCAATGCCAATTGCCATTGTTAAGGGTTTTATAATCGAACCCATCTCATATACATTTTCAACAAGAGGATTGGCAAATACAGCCGAACTTTTTTCTTTCTGAAATGAATTCAGGTCAAATGTCGGATAAACCCCGAGTGCCACGATGTCTCCACTCACGGGATCAATGATTACGCCTCCGGTAAGCTTGGAGTCCCAAGTGTCTGAAATGTCAACAAGCGAACGCTCAAGAAATACTTGCACAGACGGCTCTATAGAAGTAACGACATCCCCCTCATGTCCTATCTCGCCGTCACGTATAGCACTTCCCAAACCTGAAAAAACCTCTGCAAAAAAATTAGTATATAAGGATTTATCTTCGCGCCCAAGTGTATCTTCGTAATATCGCTCAAGACCGTAACGTCCTGAAAGTACGTTATCATCAAATCCCACAAAACCAACGGTTTGTGCCGCAAGTTCTCCTCCTGGATAGAAACGCCACCTATCGCGATAAACTTTCACACCTGGAATCTCGAGATTGGTAATCTTTTCTGCGCGCGCCGCGTCAACGCGGCGCGCAATCTCTTCGTATGGATCATCTTCTTTAGCCGCTCTTGCAAGAAATTCCACCTCATCAAGGTCAATTATTTCTGAAAGAGCTATATATAGAACCTTTGCATCTTCAATAACATTTGGATTTATGGCAACTGTAAAACCTGATTTAAGAGTTGCGGCAGAAACGAGTGTTTCATTTTTGTCTTTGAAGAAAATGGAGCCGCGATTAAACAGATCATGCCCAGGCTTTGTATATTGCCTGTCGGATTTAAGAGAGAGCTCCTCGCCATTTACAATCTGAATAAAATAAAGCCTCGCTACAAGAACCGAGGCAAAGAGAATTACAAATAGTAGTACGATGTGTACTCTGGTTCTGAATTCCGATTTCATTATTGATTAAGTGTAAGACTTCTTGTGAGTGCACTTGTACGAGTGACAAACGTTTTATTATGTGTTCTCTTAAATCCCAAAGAAAGCGCGTACTCCTCATTTATTGTAGTGCTTCGTGCAATATAACTTGATTCAAGGCTTCCAATTCTTGAATTTATTCGAGCTATATCCTGCTCTATCTCTTCAAGAATAAGCGCATTCACAACAGATGCTCCTACAAGATAGAAGTACAGACTAACAAGTCCCACAACAAAAATAATCAGTATCCAAAATACCTTTCTTTCTATTGTATTTATTGCTAGTGATCTACTCCGCATGTTTTTCAATAATTCTTAATTTTGCACTTCGTGCACGTGGGTTTTTTATAACCTCCTCCCTTTCAGGAACAATAGGCTTTTTTGTGATAATTACTCCCTCGTGAAGCCTTTTTTTCTCTTTAAAAAATAGTTTGACTGTACGACCTTCAAGGCTGTGAAATGATATAGCGACTATTCGCCCGCCTGGCTTAAGACAAGTAAATGCTTTCGAAAGTCCTTCTTCTATACATTCAAGTTCGTCATTTACGGCAATTCTAAGCGCTTGAAATGTTCGTGTCGCAAAGTGAAGTCTTTTGTGCTGGTACCTCTCCGGTACAGAGTTCCGTATAACCTCAAGAAGTTCAAATGTTGTCTCAATCGGTTTTTCTCTTCTCGTTTCTACAATTCCTTCTGCAATTTTTCTCGCATACCGTTCTTCCCCGTAGCCGAGGAGTATATCTCGAAGCACTTTCTCGTCCCATTCATTTACAATTTCACGCGCTGTCAACTTGGACTCCGCCTGAGCAAATGTCATGAGAAGCGGTTCGTCTTTTGTAAAGCTGAACCCTCTTCCGGGTCCTCCAGCTGGCGTATCGAGTTGATCTGAACTTAAACCAAAATCAAATAAAACTCCTTGAACATCGTGTATACCTTTTTCAGAAAGAATAGTGTCTAAGTTTCTATAACTTCCCTCTACAAGCTCTACCTTGCACGGTCCGAGAACATTCTTACGCGCCCTTGTAATTGCATCTGCATCCAAATCAATCCCAAGAACTGTGCCATTCTCCCCAACAGTCTCGCAAAGAGCCTTTGCGTGCCCTCCTCCATTTACAGTCCCATCAACAACAGTATCTCCAGGCTTAAGCGCCAAACCTTCTATAACCTCATGTAAAAGAACTGGGATGTGACTCGTACCGTTGGAAGTCATGCTAAATCATCCCAACATCCCCTAATTTCTCCGCAAGCGTGTCTGCCTCCTTCTCAATTCGGCTCTTGTATGTATTCCACGTGCGCTCATTCCATATCTCAATTCGAGAGTGAACGCCGGCAAGGACTACTTTGTCCTTAAGACTTGCAAATCGCCGCAAGAAGTCAGGAATTAAAACCCGTCCAGAAGAGTCAACGTCTACCTCAGTCGCGCCGGAAAACATGAATCTCCCAAAGCCTCTCGAATCTGCTGCCCCAAACGGTAATTCGCTTAATTTCCGGGAGATCGTCTTCCATTCTTTCTCTGGGTAGACAAATAGGCAGTTGTCGAGACCTTTGGTTACGACCACCGTTTTCCCAAGAGCTCTCCGAAATTTCGCCGGAAGGGAGAGACGCTTCTTCGGGTCGAGCGTGTGTATGTATTCTCCAATAAGCATGCTGATCCATGTATCCCACTTTATCCCACTAGAGCTTTAGTATATAACACTCTGCCCCACCCCACCAAAACAAGTTATCCACAGAAAAAACTATCACTTGATGGCAAATTGTAAGATATTTGACAAAAAATCTACTTATTGTATTTTCTGTACAGAAAGCAATTCTAACAGGATGTAGATATGAGTTTTTGGTTTGTCTTTGCGCTTATAGCCGCACTGGCTATTTCCCTTGCGGTTAAATTAGGCCTCGTTAATGCACGGCATAACGATGCAGATGATGCCGCACTAGGAGGCATGTTCATCGCAGTCTTCATCGCAGGTTCACTAAGTGGAATCAGCGTCTTTGTCTCTGAGAATGTCTCTTCGAAAACTGCATTTGCCAACGAGACGGGTGTCATCGCTTCGTATGACAACTCCATTCTCCTATGGCAATGGAACGATGTCTTTGAAGCGGAGGCTTTTTCCTACGAAGAACGTTCAATCGACATCGCGGCGACAACAAGACCGATCACAACTAATCCGAGTATCCACTCGGTCTCATATACTGTTACGGTCACAACATGTGGGGAGCCGCGGGTATGCTGGGAAGCGCTCCAGGCGGCAAAAAAGACCACGAGCGGAACGCTTGAGGGGGTTGTCCGACTTCACCTGAATGACCTGCACGCCGAAGACCATGCGAAATTCCTCGCATTCACAAATTCAGAGGTGCCGGCACAGCAAGAGAAGCTCAACGGTCTTGTGAGAGACTTCATTGAACCGAGGCTTCCTGCCGGCATTAAGGTCACCGATGTACATTTCCAAACCCTGTGATCCGCAGCACCAAAACGAAGACCGGACGCCTGCAGGCGTCCGGTATTTTTTTATTTCGTCACCTCCAAGAGCCGCTTCTCTAAAAATTCGCGATCAAGTACTGATAGAAACCAGCCAGCTTTTGGACCGCTCTCTTTTCCTAAGAAAGAAAGATAAACTGCGCTGAAAAACTCTTTAGGATCTATATCAGATGACTTTCGTATTTCGTGAAGTGTGGTGTGGAGCTCTTGCCCGTCAAGCGAGTCCTTCGTTTGTATGTACTCACGCACTTTTGTAAGGAGTTTCTTCTGCTCATCTGAGAATTGTTTTGCATTTTCAGGAACACTGTCAAGCTGAAGCTCAAATTTAAATTCCTCCGGTGCATACTCGGTAAGCCACCTTGATGCGTAATACATTCGATTCTCAAGCTCTTTGCGATCTTCTTCGGTAAGCGGTTCTCCCTTTATTTTCTCCACTTCATCCTCAACATTCATGTGAGACATCTGTACAAGAAATGCAATCTGCGAGAATCTCGGCAAGAATCGCTCAGGAATGGCAGTGCGTTCCTCCGGTGCATGGATAAGTTCAAAGAGACGCGTGAAGTCGTCTTTCGTATCACTCCAATATTTCTCGGCAATCCTATCATACGTATCAAAAAGAGTCGGCACAGTATCTCCTTTAAGATTGAATTCTATTGCCTGCTTATAATTTTTCGATAGGAAAACAAGGCGATATATATGAGACGGTAAAACAGATACAATATCAAATGCCGCAGGAGCATTTCCTTTTGAGGTAGACATCTTCTTGCCATCTGCAAGGAAGAACTCATACGGAATATCAAATGGCGGCCTATGATTAAATACTTCACGTGCAATATGATTTGAAACATCACGCGCACCCCCTTTCGTCGAGAGATCTTTTCCCCCTCCCTCTACGTCAACATTGAAAACCTTAAATTTTGCTGCCCACTCCACTTTCCACGGAAGTGTTGCATTTCCATCAAATGGTGACACCTCCCCTTCATGCCCACACCCCTCGGCCCACACCACAATATCTTTTTCGCATGTGTATTTTACTTTCTCCCCATCAAACGAAACTGTTTTAGTAGTTCCAACTTTCCCACATTTTTCACACACAACAAAAAGTGGTAGCCAATCCGCAGGCTTTTCAGAGCCAGAAACTTTTTTATAAATCTCTCGTATTAATTCTGCATTTTCAAGCGCGGTTTTTATAGTTTCATTAAACTTCCCTTCTTTATATGCAATACTTGCACGATAATAGGTTGGAGTAAAACCCATATGATTCATTACTTCAGTAAACTCTTTCGCAAAGAACTCCGGATAGTTTTCTGCTCCTTCCCCCGGTGACGGCAATGCGTAAAGCGGCATACCTAAATACTCCTTGTATTGTTCTTCTTTAAGATTTTGAGGAACACTTCTAAAGGCGTCCGTGTCATTAATCTCCCAAAGAAATTCGTTGGGAACCCCTTTTTCAGAAAAAATCTCCGCAAGAATACCGTGAATCACAGCCCCACGCATGGCACTAATAAGCATACGCCCAGATGCAGTCTTTTCATCTCTAATAACAAGAAGGTCTTTCCCTTTTAACTTCTTTTCTATGTCGTTAACTATTTTGTCTGCCCAAAACATACAACCATCGTAGACCACTCGTCATGCATTTACAAGATGTTGTAATTGTAATTGTGTAATTGGGTAATTGGGGTCAGACCCCATTTTCCCTGAGGACATGGCAATTTTGACTTTTTTCATTATCTAGATAGACTGAATCTAGAAATGGAGAGTTATCTAATGAAAAAACTCGATGTAGGAGTAGACTTTGATGATGTCCTGATGGATTTCAATGGCGCACTGTGCCTCTTTCACAACTCACGATATGGAACTACTCTCAGCAGATCAGATATCAAGTCCTATTTTCTAGAAAAGACATGGGGGTGTAGCCGTGAGGAAGCAGTAAAAAGAGTGAGCGATTTCTATTGGTCAGTTGAACACGACACCGCTTTACCTGTTACAAGAGCTGTTGAGGTGTTGCAGTCCTTACAAGAAAGTGTTTCTTTCACAATCGTAACTTCCAGACCTGAAAGTGTGAGTACACAGACCCTAAACTGGCTCAATAAGTATTTCTCAGGATTGTTTGAAGAGGTCCGGTTTACAAGTCACTTTTTTCACGAAGAGGGACTGATGACAAAAGGAGAAGTATGCAGAGAAATAGGAATTAAATTTTTCATTGATGACGCACCGTTCCATATTGACGATGTAGCATCCGAAGTTGAAACTGCACTTCTCTTTGACACTCCATGGAACCAAGAACATAATTCAACCTTTCCCAATGTAAGTAGAGTTCAGTCTTGGAGTGAAATTCTTACAGTCCTGAAAAACTAACCGCCTCGACATTCGAGGCGGTTTCTGTTTTTGGGTGAAGTCTGATCCTAGAGTAGTTTTTTATTTATAGCTCAACCTCTATTCAACTGAGAGTACTTTGTAGTTCATCTTACCGCTTGGTGTTTCAAATGAGAATGTTTCTCCTTTCTTTTTTCCCATCATTGCTTCTCCAAGCGGTGATTGGTGTGAGATTTTCCGCTTGTGCATGTCTGCTTCTTCAGATCCCACAATCGTATACTCATGTTTTTCTTTTTCTCCGTCTTTTTGAATCGTAACGGATGAGCCAAGACTTACAGCATCACTTTTTTTATGCGACACAATTTTTGCAGACTTCAAAATTGATTCAAGTTTCTGAATACGTTCTTCAGTTGCCGCCTGCATTTCACGAGCCTCCTGATATTCTGCATTTTCTTTCATATCACCCAATGACCGCGCGTATTCCAAACTTTCTGCAATCTCCTTTCGGCGCTTTGTTTTTAAATAATCGAGCTCTTTATTGAGCTCTTCAAATTTCTCCTTAGACAAATATTCTTCTGTTTCTGACATAATAGTTGTTGTATTGGAAATGTATTGTACACAAGCACTTTTAAAAGTCAACAGAGCTATTTGATATATTCTGGGGTATTTGCACCCATCCACTCAAAAAATTCACGCATTACAAACGGGGCTCCTGTTACTCCCCCACTTGGTCCGCGCTCCATTAGCGCGGCGAAGGCATAGCGCGGAGATTCGTATGGGAAAAATCCAATAATCCAAGAATTTACTAATCGTTTCGAGGCAACTTCGGCGGTTCCTGTTTTTGCGGCTATTTTAATGCCTGGAACAGCAAGACTTCTGGCAGTTCCCGATGTAACTGCACGCCGCATGCCTTCTTGTACAATCTTAAGGTGCGCATCATCGACTCCAACGACATCTTTTTCAGTTTCTTCGCCTAGCACAAGTGTTGGAGTCATGAGCGTTCCTCTATTTGCTATTGCAGATACGGCGCGAACTGCCTGTACCGGAGTAATTTGAAATCCATACTGACCGATCGATGTGTTGTATGTATCACCGAGCCGCCACTCGTCACCAAGGAAGTTGGCCTCCTTCCACTCCGGATTTGGAACAACTCCATCGGCTTCCGGAGAAAGTTCAATCCCACTTCTAACACCAATACCGAATGCTTTCATGTATTCTCCAATTTTCTCAATTCCAATTCCTTTTTGAGATTCAAATCCTCCTCCCACAGTATAGAAATATACATTCGACGAAACCGAAATAGCGTCCCGCATATCAACTAGTCCATGCACCTTCCAGTCTTTAAATACAGAGAACTTTCCTGGGGCATATGGGTGAGGTACTGAAATAGAACCAGTACTAAGAATTTCTTTTTCCGGATTAATTATTCCCTCTTCAAGCACTCCCACCGCTAAAAATGGTTTTACTATTGACCCTGGTGTATAGAGCCCTGCAACCGCCCTGTTTAAAAACGGTTTTCTGGAGTCGTTCACATACTGCTGTACTTCTTCTTTTGGCACACCATCAACAAGTACCTGCGAAGAATATTCCGGATAACTTACCAGAGTAATTATCTCACCACTTTCAACATCCATAAGCACTCCGGATCCTCCGACAAAACCTACATTAAGAGCAAGGTCACGTATGAATCCGTATAACGCCTCGTTAAGACGCGCGTCAACGGTAAGTGTTATGTCTTCTCCATCTTCCGGCATATATACAGAACTTTCAGACTGCAAACTGCCAAATACGTCAGTTTCAATGATTTTTAATCCATTATGTCCACCGATGCGATTATCAAGCGCTTTCTCAACTCCTGCGATTCCTGAAAACTCCTCTTGATAGTACGTACCGCTCTTATCTTTCAAAGGATATCCTACATAGCCAACAACGTGTCCTAGACCTGGCCGGTCATCATACGCTCGAAGTGAAAAATCACTGTCTTCACTTGGCACGTTCCATGCTATTTCAACGCCGTTTCTGTCGTAAATAACTCCGCGCTCTGCAAATACTAAAGAATGAGACAGTCTATTTTGATCGCTTTGAAGCACATAAGTCTCTCCATCTGTAACCTGAAGCGTCCACAACTTTGCAATAAATAAAATACCAACAAGCACACATACAAGACCAAGGAGTAGAAATGTCTGCTTACCAATCGACTTCTCAAACCGTCCTTCAAATTGAGTGGTATCAAACTCCGGCAAATTTGATGAGTCCAGGAAAATTTCATCCGGAGCAATTTCGTGATCATCCTTGTCTCTGTCTCGTGGACGCATTGAATCCAGAAATGAGAGAATACTTCTTACGAACCGCATACGCTATGGCGAATATAAGCTCATGTGTTTCCTCATGTAAATTGCTGTCACTAAAAATATTAGAAACGTTAATGAAAATACAAATTGGAAACCAAAAAAGTTCGGAATTGAAGCGCTGTATAAAAAGTCTGCAATGAGTCCTAGAATGAGTACCTCAGGTGCAATAAATGCAAGAAGAAATAAGGCGCCGACAATAAGTACTACCCACCACGGAAAGAAAAAAATACTTACAATCAGGAGAAGGTTGAAGAGGATACGGTTTCGCATACGCTATTTTATTAGAACTTCGACCCACTGAAGCTCAAGCATATTAACAGGGGACTTAAATAAAATGGTTTGAAGTGCATCTGCCGGCTCCGCGTGCACCCACTCTACAATTCCAAATACTTTAGCACTTATACCTGGAAATATAACAGCATCTCCTTCCGACACATCTACACCGCGCGGTAATTTTATCTCGAAATTTCCTCCACCCTTGCCTATTGCAGTTGCAGAAATACGCTCTGGCCCGACCATTACAGCATTTTCCGTTCCAGGTGTAGAAAACAACGTTACCGTGGCAGTACTGCGATACACAGCATCTATACGGCCAATGATGATGTTGCCAGAAGCTAGTACCAAGTTACCTGCAACTGCTCCTCGGTCAAGTCCTATACCGATTACAAACGTATCGTAAAGAGACTTGTTCGGACGAGACAGTACCGCAGAAAGTACCGTTGACTCGCTGACGCGCCGTCCAAACATTTCTTTAAGTTTAATGTTCTCTGTACGAATCTCTGACTGCGAAAGCAGAGTTCTTTTCAATACAGAACGTTCACGTTTAAGCGCCTGATTTTCACGCACAAGCGACTGCTTTGAACGAAACATTTCTATACTGCCTTTTATATACACAGAGGCGGCATTTCGTGCTTCCCACACCGGTTTAGTAACAATAAAAAGCGCACCAGACAATACGTTAGGTGCACTTGCTTGAAGAATGACAACGACAATTATAAAAACTGCAATACCAATACCGAGTCTTCGTTTTATCAGTCGCTTACGTTGTAGGAGATAGTTCATCTTCGCTTTTCAAGATTACCTCATCAAAGGCATCAATGTCCTCTAGTATAACACCTGTACCACGCACTACCGCGGTGAGAGGATCTTCCGGAAGACGAACAGGAAGCTTTAAAATATCGCGGAGAAGAGAAGGCATTCCTTTTATAAGTGCTCCTCCGCCTACTAGATATATACCTCTCTGCATTACGTCTGAAAGTATCTCTGGAGGAGTTGTTTCAAGCACCTCCTTAATTGCGTCAATAAGATTGTCGACGGAGTGTGAAATAGCTTCTCGAATATCCGCGTCAGTTATAATAACCTCGCGAGGCAGTCCAGTGACCAGATCACGCCCACGTACTGTGGCTTCAAGAGGCACCTCTTCATCCTCAACGGCACAAACTTCAAGTTTTAAGTTCTCTGCAGTTTTTTCACCAACTAGAATTTTAAATTCACTTCGTATGTAGGAGACGATGTCATTATTGAATGTATCTCCGGCAATGCGAAGGTTTTTAGATCTGACAATCCCGCCAAGAGATATGACGGCAATATCTGACGTACCTCCTCCGATATCAATAATCATGTTTCCAACCGGATCATGTACAGGAAGTCGTATGCCAATAGCGGCCGCCATAGGCTCTTCAACGATAAATACTTCACGAGCCCCTGCGTTAGTTGCGGCATCACGAACAGCTCTTGTTTCAACATTTGTAATTCCGGAAGGAACTCCAACAACAACACGTGGTCCAACCATCTTTTTTGAACCGCCCTGTGCCTTACCGATTAAATACGAGAGCATTTCTTCAGTAACTTCAAAGTCGGAAATAACGCCATCTACAAGAGGTCGTACTGCCGTAATGTGGCCGGGCGTTCTACCAAGCATTTCTTTTGCCTGGCCACCAACAGCTACAACCTGACCTGTTTTTTGATTTACCGCTACAACTGACGGTTCATTTATTACGATTCCTCTACCGCGTACATAAACGAGGGTATTTGCAGTACCCAGATCAATCCCAATATCATTTGAAAATAAACTGTTAAAACGGCGAGACAGCCTATCTTTAATTTTCATACAAGAGCACTTCCGACTTCAGCCTTGTCCACCATTTTCACCTCTCCCGATCCCCTGTCAACAAGCTCTATTTTCCCTTGTGCTAGTGTTTTTTCACTGACAATAATCCTATTAGGAATCCCAATGAGATCACTGTCTGCGAATTTCTCTCCCGGAGAAACGTCTCTATCATCAAATAACACTTCTTTGCCACTTGCGACAATCTCCTCGTAAAGCTTTTCGGCTTCTTCTATACCTCCCGGAAGCGACAGTAAATGTACGTCAAATGGTGAAATATTTTTAGGCCACACAATTCCCTTTTCGTCCGACAGTATCTCGACGACTGTACCCATAAGTCTACCCGGCCCAATACCGTAACTCCCCATAACAGTTGGTTTTTCTTCTCCATTTTCCGACTTATACATAAGCCCGAGTGCATCTGAAAATTTTGTTCCAAGAGGAAAAATATTTCCCACCTCTACAGCTTTTTCTTCTGTAAGTTCTTCTTTAGAAACTCCAAGATCTTTCAGCACCTCGTCTTTGTATACTTCTTTATTTATAGCAATACCCTTCTCTTTTGAGACATAGATAATATCCTCTCCCGCACTTGTTACAGTTTGAAACTCATGGCTGTATTTACTGAACGAGCCACCGCTTGCAAAGGTAAAATATGTTTGTTCTCCAATGCCAACTCGGTCAAAAATACGTATATACGCCTCTTTTGCCTTTTCATAAAATGTTTCGTGCTCTTCCTCGTTTTTCGAGAAAGAGTAGAGATCTTTCATTATAAATTCACGTGCACGCAGAAGGCCGCTCTTTGCCCTAAGCTCATTTCTGAACTTAGTTTGAAATTGATATACGGAAAACGGTAAATCTTTATGTGAACGTATGTGATTCTTAAGTGCAAACGTAAGCGGCTCTTCGTGAGTTGTGGCAAGTCCAATTTCAGACTGACTTGCAAGTGTAGTTTTAAACCACACGTCAACAACCTGATCATCCCACCTACCGCTCTTCTTCCACACCTCTGGATCTTGAAGAGTTGTTAGAAGTAGTTCTTGTCCACCAATACCATTCATCTCTTTTCTAATAATGTTTTGTACATTATTTAAAACACGAAGACCAAGCGGTAAGTACGAATACACACCTGCCATTTCTTTATTAATAAAACCGGCCCGGATTAAAAGTTCGGCATTTTTTGAGACCTCACCTTTTGGCGCTTCACGCCGTGTTTTTGTAAAGAGTTCACTATGACGCATTGGGCTTATTGTACGTTTATTCCCTATTGTGGTCAAAATTTAATTTTGACACATAGTAGATTTTGTTGTACGTTTCAGTTGGTACCAGTAACTATAGAGGATAGTTATGAGTATATCGCTCAGATCATTGTACCTGTTTATTCGAAAACTGTTTTGGATCCTTTATTGGCAAACTTGGTGGATAAAACAAATATGTCACGATTTCAAAGACATGACGCCAGAAGAACGCAAATCGTTTATTGCTAGAAGGATTGGAAAGAAAAAGACCCCTCGATGATGCAAGCATCACGAGGGGTTTTTAAATTTTGGCAGTCGCGAGCGCCACGTACGATTCTTTTCGTCCTCGTCCTGCGACAACACTGGCTTGTGAAAAGTGAAGACCTTACGAAAGTAACCGTTCTCTACAAGCTCGCCAAGCTTATTTTGAATAATCTCTGGAAGCTCGGCAAAACTTAAGCTTACAAACTTCATATGAAGTCCTGGCCGTACCTCTTCAGAAGTCATTGCGACAGCCCATAGGACATACTGCTCGCACTCATCTGCTGACAGTCCATCCCATATTCTTGCAGCCAATCGAAGTTTTTCTCCTGTCATTCGCTTCTCCTTCAAGTATATTTGCCTTATTTTTTGCCTCTAGTTGGCAATTCGCACAATATCATTATAGGTCACCACTAGCAATAGAAGTATCAAAAGCGCAAAACCAAAACGATTCAACGCATTGACTATGGCCGGCCTAACTGGAGAGCCTTTAATTTTTTCGACAAGTACAAAAACAAGGCGTCCACCGTCAAGAGCAGGGAATGGCAAAAGATTAATCACTGCAAGGTTAAGTGAAATGAGAGCCGTAAATGATAGGAGTGCGGAAAATCCAAAAGAAGCGGCATCGCCTACAATCCCTACAATTCCTACAGGACCTGCAATCTGTGATAAGTCTGCGCTTAGCGTAAGAGCACTTCCAAGGAAAGATAGGATCGCAACGGTGACTGCTACAAGTATTTGAATGGTCATCTTGCCTCCTTCCCACAGTGCCGTGTGAGGAGGAAGTTTTAGTGTTCCGATACTACCCATGGTAATACCGATAGCAGTCTTATCAGGCTCTTGAATTATAAGTCCCGTAGTAGGCGTAACAGAAGTTGTTACCACCTCTTCCCCCCTCTCAAATGTAATTGAAATATCTGAAACACCCTGCTCAAGAATAAAATCTGAAACATCTCCTGCTATAACCGATTCAGTTGACAATTTTCCGGACTCAAGCCGAACAACCTTATCACCGATTTCAAGACCAGCTTCTGCAGCCGGAGATTCAGGAAGAACGCTCATTATTATAAGTTCAGGATTCGTAACTGCTCTCCCATCGTCAAGAGCCGCAGGAACGCCAACCATAAACCCGACTGAAAATAGGAACCAGGCAAAAAGTACATTAAAACCTACGCCCGCAATAAGCACTGCGGCCTGTATGTATTTTGGTTTATGTACGAAACTGCGGTCTTTATCCGGACCGGCTATAGACTCATCACCTGGATCCTCACCAAAAATTTTCACAAATCCTCCAAACGGCAAGAGATTAAAACTATATTCGGTTTCTCCTTTTTTAATGCCAAAAAGCTTTGGTGGAAAACCAATACCAAATTCGTCAACCCGAATCCCCGACTTTTTTGCAATAATAAAATGCCCAAACTCGTGAACAAGTATCAACGCTACCAATATGATAATAAAAATAAGTATACTCATGATTCAATAGTATTTGCTCTGCCTAAACACCCAGATTTAAGATTTACGAAACTCTTAAATCATAAATCGTATATCTCATGGGCTTCTTAGCCCATGACTTCCTTTTCCTTTCGTACCATTACCTCATCAAGCTTCTTACTACCCTCTTCAACAACTTTTTGCATATCCTCCTTGTAGCGAAACTTTTCATCTTCTGAAATTTCACCCTTTTTCGTCTGTTCCTGAATATCGTGCCATACTCTGTCACGCTCACTACGAATAGATATTCGCGCATGCTCAAGCTTGTCCTTTACCACTTTCATAAGCGCCCCGCGACGCTCTGCAGTAAGTTCTGGAAATGAGATACGGCTACCCTTCTCGTCTGTAGAGACTGAAACTCCTAAATCTGCGTCTATAACTGCCTTTTCTATGTCTTTTACCTGTGAAGCATCCCATGGGGCAATTCTAAGCGTTCTCGCATCTTCAACGGATACTGTGGCAGTCTGGCTTATAGGAATCTTGGATCCATATGACTCAACGAGCACACCATCCAAAAGAGCCGGCGTTGCCCGTCCTGTCCTTACATTTCTATACTCTTTAGAAAGCCATTCTTCAGTATCGGAAACATTTTTTTTGAATTCTGAAAAGTTGTAGGGCATTGTGCTCCAATTCTATCAGCGACTCATAAAAAATCCAGTATAAAGACTAAAATGAATCTCTACTGCCAAAACGCCGGAAGAGCCACATACCACCTTTATACAAAAACAGATATCCTCCTACAAAAAACAAAAGTGGGTAAAATATAAATTGATTATTTAAAATAAATCCTGTGGTACCGAGAGCAGCAAGCTGCATTCTGCCAAAGAAACTAGATGAGGGCTCGTCTTTTTCTACAGAGTCAGAGCTCTCATCAACATGCTTTTTTTCTTCTATTTCTTGAGCTAGCTTATCTTTTTTACTATATATTTTCTCTTTGCTGTTTTCACGAAACTCCTCAACAAATTGGACTACCGGCTCAAGTACAGAAGAAGCAACTGAAGGCACAGCATCAGTAATAGTTTTTTCTACATTTTTCACTACTCCTCCAAACTTTTTTTCTATACGACTTTCATTTGCTTTGAGTGGGTCAGAATCTTGACTGTCTAAAATCCCGTCATTATCGTCATCGGTGTCCTCTTTATTACCGACACCATCGCCATCCGTATCCACGTCAACAAATCGTTCACTTACACTGCTCTCCCACCCCTCGACAGAAATGTCCTGTTCTTCACCACCCGGCAGTGAAACAAAACCTTCTGCAATTTTTGCAACAACACTGTGATTTCCGAATGAAGGAGTCCAGTCTATCCAAACAATCTGCACATCCCCCTCACGAGTAAGAGATGCCCTAGAAGATCCTATTTCTTTGCCGTTAGAATAAAAAGCTACCGTCCCAGAAAAATCATACTCTGAACTGTTAGCTAAAACGGTATATACTCGAACAGATTTTCCTGCAAAAAACGGTTCTGTACTATACCAAATTGGATTAGTGACAAAACCAAGATTTTCAATAGTTGCAGGTTGTGCAAAAGAAACAACTGGAGAAAGTAGTAGAGTAAGTATCAGAGCTGTAAGTGTATATTTCATAGTTAAAAAGTAGGAGATGTAACCGCTATATGTTCTAAAATCATTTTGACGGACGACGATCTGTCTGAAAGATACTGCCGTATATCTCCTATATTTTTAAGAACACGAATATTTTCTTCCGACAAGGAAGATATGCTACCTTCCCCTCTCACAAGTTTTTCAAGATTATTAAGAAGCTCAATTGCTGCTCTTTTGTCCTTGGCGTCAACAATATCTTTTAAAAGATCAATTCGTTTCTTGTGCGTTGCTTTCATAAATTCACGAGCAAACTCTTCATCTTCTATATTTCTTTTTCCACTAATCAAAAATAATCTCGAGCGAAGCGTTGGAAGAAGTGATTCGCCTGAAGATACGGAAATAAAAAAAAGAGTGTTTTTTGAAGGCTCTTCAAAAAGTTTTAGAAGAGCGTTTTGTGCCTCTCTAGTAATTGAATTAAATGAGATTGAAAATACCTGATAGACTCCACTGACTGGCTTACGGCTTGCAAGTTCTTTAAGACGCCTTCCATCGTCAATGCCAAAAGTATCAAGTGAAATTTCGCAGAAGTCGGGATTCCCACGTGTGTTCATTTTGAGTTCGTCCCCACAAAATTGCCTAACAGAAGACCCATCAATTTCTTCGAGGAGGTAGGCATGGTGAAGTGACTCCTGACTAATTTCAAGCTTCATACATATATAATAGCAAATCTAGGCAGTCACTACTTCTTTGCTATGATGCTTTTCTTATATGTTTCTAGGTGATTTAAAGCTATACCAGTACCCTTTGCCACACAAAATAGAGCCTCATCGGAGAGATTAGCCCGAACGCCGGTGCGACGAAATACAAGCTCTGGAAAGTTTCGAAGCTGTGAAGAGCCTCCGGTCATGATAATCCCCTGATCAATAATATCAGCCGACAATTCTGGGGGCGTCTCCTGTAGAACATGACGTACTGCTTTTATCATTTCTCGAAGTTCACGCCCGACGGCTTTTACTATTTCATTGGTTTTAATTTCTACTGTTCGCGGCAGTCCAGATAAAAGATCTCGCCCCTTGACCACCATGACAAGTTCCTGTTCAAGTGGCACAGCTGAACCAATTTCAATTTTAATGTCTTCAGCTGTTTTGTCTCCAATTGCAAGGTTGTAATTTTTTTTCACATAATCGGCAATAGCGTGGTCAATTCGGTTTCCTGCACATTTAACTGAAGTTGACGATACGATGCCACCAAGCGAGATAACTGCAACATCAATCGTACCACCTCCAATGTCGGCTATCATATGCCCACATGCCTCGTGAATTGGTATACCAGCTCCTATGGCAGCAAGTATCGGCTCTTTTACTACATATGCATTTTTTGCTCCCGCCTTCATTGCAGCCTCAACAACCGCCCGTTTTTCAGTTCCAGAAACTCCAGCTGGGACAGAGATCATCACCTCAGGCTTAAAGAAATTCCAAGTCCCTAGTGCTTTTCGCATATAGTAGCGAAGCATTGCCTCTGTCACTTTGTAATCTGCAATTACACCATCCTTCATCGGTCTGTAAGCAATTATGCTTTCAGGAGTTCTTCCTATCATCTCCTTTGCTTCAGCCCCGACAGCGAGAACCTTATTGTCTCGTTCGGACACTGCAACTACAGACGGTTCATTAAGTACAACGCCTCGCTTTGGTACAAATACAAGTGTATTGGTTGTACCAAGATCAATACCAAGACGTGGTCGAAAAAAATTCATAATTATCGTGAAACCCTCTTTATGTTAACTCCAATAGACCGCAAGCGCTCTTCTATTCGCTCATACCCGCGATCAATGTGATACACATTATCAATAATAGATTGACCTTCCGCAACAATACCTGCAATAACAAATGCTAGACCCGCACGAAGATCCGGCCCTTCAAGAGTCCTACCTTCAAGCTTTGATGGTCCTTTGACAGCGATATTGTGTGGATTTGCCATTGTGATATGGGCCCCCATATGTACTAAATCTTCGGTGTAATTAAGCCTGCCTTCAAAAATGGTTTCAAATACAGAACATTCCCCTTTCGCCTGCGTTAGATATACCACCATCGGTGCTTGCAGGTCAGTAGAAAAACCTGGATACTCATGAGTTCGAACATCAAAAGCACTTGGCCGCACGCGAGGGGTTCGCACAACAATGCTTCCTTTTTTTATCGAAATAGGTACACCTGACTCTTTAAGAAGTGTTGTGAGTATTTCAAGATGTTCTGGTTTGCATTTTGTAATTTCAAGACGACGTGCGGCAATCGCTCCTAAAATAAGAAAACTTCCAGCCTCAATTCTATCAGGGAGTGTGGTGTAAACTTTTTTTCGGGCTCGAAGCATACCTCCTCCTGTAATCTCAATGGTAGAAGTACCGGCTCCTTTTATCTTTGCGCCACATGAATTTAAAAACTCTGCAAGATGTTCAATTTCAGGCTCGAGTGCGGCATTTTTAAGAGTGGTTTTACCCTCTGCAAGCACAGCGGACATCATGAGTGTCTCAGTGCCCGTAACACTTACTTTTCTGAAGAAAAATTCTATCCCTTTTAGTTTTTTGCCGCGGGCGGATACTCTGTATCGACCCTTTCTTAATACAGACCTTCCTCCCATTTCTTTAAAACCAGATAAAAACAGATCAATTGGTCGGGACCCTAGCACACATCCTCCAGGATGAGGAAAAGAAACTTTTCCAAAGCGCGCAAGAATAGGGCCAGTTAGAATAATAGAAGAACGCATGCGCTTGGAAAGAGTGTGATCCAAATCAGTTTTTGAAATCCCTTTAGTATTTATAGTGTAGCTGTGTGCTCCTACTTTTTTTACATCCCCTCCAAGATCTGAAAGAAGTTCCGCCATTCTCTTTACATCTTCAATATCAGGCACATTGTTCAGCTTTACCGTGTCAGAAAACAGAAGTGTTGCCGCCATTGCCTTAAGTGCTGCATTCTTAGCTCCAGATACGGCAAGTCTGCCTGAAAGCTTTCTTTTGCCTCCAAATCCCTGGACCACAAACATTTCTTTCCCATTTCTAACTGAGCTCATCCCGCTATTCTACGAGTTCGAGAGCACTTTTACAAACGAAGTGGTCTATGCGAGAATAGACACAACAGAGAAGGGAAAAAGATGACTAATGGTATACTTCGTTCTTTTCAAGAAACGTTCGTTGGTGCTATGCGAAAAGTAGGCTTTCATCCAGTGGAATCCGACGGCGACGTTGCGCACTGCCTCGCTATCGCTTCACCGAACTGTCCTGAGTGTGGTGCTCCGCCTTTTGAACATGAGGTGAAGGACTATGATCCTGCGTGGCAGGATGGAAAAGTGTATTGCAAATGCGGTGCATTCGTTCGTCACTATGACGCGGGAATATAACTTGCTCATGCCCCACTCAACGGCTCGGACGCTTACGCGTCCG
>CEPX01198114.1_pt1 | contig 20538 bp, 19 predicted proteins | sample 361361 | NCBI WGS metagenome assembly CEPX01 (sample SAMEA2619974, study PRJEB7988) | marine metagenome | biome: marine biome (ENVO:00000447); feature: mesopelagic zone (ENVO:00000213) & marine oxygen minimum zone (ENVO:01000065); material: "saline water (ENVO:00002010), including plankton...
CTTCTTGTTTTAAACGTAAACCCTCCGATAACCAGGGGTTTTCATTGATGTCGGCAACAGCCTCATCACGTTCATTTAATATATCTTCTAATTCTTGGTTCTGTCGTTCAAATTCTTCATTAAGATTACTGATCGCATCTTCACCACCAGCAGCTCCTGTTAGTTCAAGAAGATCTCTCATAAAGTCGGTAAGAGCTTCGATAGGTCTGGACTTCGCTTTTTCTGCATCTATGTCGAGCCCAGTACTATCCCTAATATCCTCAAAAGGCGAGGGTGTAGGTGCTACCTCTGCCCCCGGCGCTACTGCTGCTCCCGCCCCCGCTCGTGCTGTAACCTGTTGAGCGGGTGTGAAGGGGATTCCTGTAGTTTGAGCAGCTCTCTGACCGGCTATATTACCTTGTTGAATAAGTTGCTGTGTGCGCTCTGTAGAGCCCAGTGGAGCCGTTACACCTGCAGGGGCAGGAGCAGGCTGTGCGGGCGCTGTAGGGCCACCTACAGGCCCACTGACAGGCACAGGACCTGCTTGTGCCGGTGCAGCCAACCCAGATACCGAAGTCTTTGGCTGAACTGGGCTGGGAGCTGCGGCCGTCTCACCAAACAAACCTTGGAGTGTTGGTACATTGACTGCTAGGCCGGCACCCTCGAGTTCTGATAACTGTGCTTGTAGCTTCTGTTGTCCTAGCTGAAAACCGGTAAAGTCGGTGCCAGCTACCTTCTGTGTTGGGAGAGCGCCAATCTGAAAAGCAGCGCTACCTAACGCCCTCGAAGTAATCCTTGCTTGGTCTCCTCTTATTTCAGGTGGAAGGTTTAGAGAAACATCCTTCTCAGCTTGCATAAGCCGATCCCTTAATGTTCTTAATCTATCTTGATTATTAGCCATAGTTTAAAAAAATCTATCTTCTATATCGAGGTCGCTTACTCTAGCTCCCCGTTCGACATCTATTCTTTGCCATATACCAGCTGACTTGTGTCCCTGATAACCAAATTGTTCATCGGTGATACGTTTCCATACCTCCTCTAACATCGTTTTAGCTCTTAGGTCATGGGCATCTGCCTCTGCAAACTTCTTCTCTCGTGTCTTGGCGTAGTTCATCATCTTTTCAATGATGGCTTCATTGCCTTCTTCTTCCCTATCACTGAAGACTGTGACCTCTGTTAAGTCAGTCCTATCGAAGTCTCTAGGTGTGAACTGGCCATAGGCTGTGACAGTGCCTGATATATCTGCATTAGGATTTATGTAATAAAGACCACCGAAATCCGAGAAGATAAGATCCTCTCCTGTATCGGAGTCCTCTCTGTAGTTTTGATATTCCCTAAAGAGCACCTTCTTTAGTCTCTTGGTGCCTACTTTCAGGTAGCGAATACTGTCTGACTTAAAGCCCTCTGGATAAACAAACTCCTCTACGCTTGCGTAGGTAGTACTGTTACGACCTTCTGTGAAAGGCCACTTCTTGTAGGCTGAGGCCCAAACATGAGCCTGATCAACCCAGTCATCTAAAATTGTGTCGGTAATGAAGGCCACAGTAGTTGACTGTTGCATCCTTACCAAAAACTCTGTCTCTATATCTCCTGTAGTTCTTATCATTGTTTAATATAGTGTGTTTTTACTTACGACAATGTATCCACCAGCACCTCCACCGGCTCCTCCAGCATTATCTCCGGCGCCAGTACCACCTGTGCCGCCTGCACCACCCGTACCATCATCGGTAGTCCCTGCAGTACCATCAGTACCATTTCCAGAAGCATTGCCATCTCCTCCTGCGCCACCTGAGACTCTGTTTGAGCCGCCACCACCACCTCCATCTGAACTGTTACTACCAGAACCGCCGCCAGCTCCACCATTTGTGTTTATTGTGCCTGCTGTTGAAATAGCTGACGTAAATAAGGTATATACACTGCCTCCAGCGCCGCCACCTGAGCCTGCGTCACCACTAGAAGTACCATTGGCACCATTTGCATCTATTGTTCCTGTAAACGTCAGATCACCTGCTACAAGTATCCCTAAGGCACCGCCTCCAGCACCGCCAGCTAAACTGAAGGACCCTAATCCTCCTCCACCTCCACATTGGAGAAACAAGATTCCAGAAGATTTAACTACTGACGTGGCTGTACCTGCTGCACCTCCGGTCGGGTTTGTGCTGTCACCACCATCATTGGCAGTAACGCCTTGATATAAACTGATTCCTGGCGTTGCACTTGCACCACCCAAACTAGAAACATCAATAGCAGGCTGTGTAGATGATATGACGGCGTTTTCTCGACAGTTCAAGATAATGACTGTGCCGTTACTAGATGGATTAGAAAAGGCTAATTTACCTGTTTCTGATATAGAAATTGATTGATAATTTTTTATAAAAAGAGAAGTTGACGCTAGATCAAGCGTGGTTGTACCGCTAGACACCTTCAGATCACCATCACTACCATCTCCTCCAAAGACTGTGTTAATAGAGGGTATCGCTGAAGTAGGCATTATATTCCCTTTGGCATCAATATTAAAAGCAAAAGCCGAAAAACCCCCTGGCTTCTGTTGATTTGAAGGAAGCTCTTGATCAGGTTTCGTTCGATTTTTTTTTGATTTAATACTCATATCTTTGATCTGATACGTATGTGGTTACCGATAGGATCTCAGGGCTAGTGTTGCTACTAGCATTTAAATCAACGGCTACTTCATAAACCTTCGCTACATCACCGATCATGAATATAGCTTCAGTGGCATCGGTTTCTGAGAATGTAGTCTCATTACCTCCTGTAACTGCGTATCTCCAGCCGGCTCCAGCTGAACTGGCGCCTCCTGTTGTAGCCTTGTCTGGTTTAAACCGTACTGATATCGATGTTCCTGTTGCTAGGGCAGTCATCGTTAGCTTAACAGTATCGAACATCTTCTTAAGGAACGGCCCGCCATCATCGAACTCTAGTCCTTCGTATATGGCATTAGCTTTGGTTGTCGTATTCACCTGATCAACTCCGTAGTCAGAGGTTGAGCCATCTGTCGTACCCCACGAAGCTAATAGGACACCGCTAATGTTAGCTATGGCTCCCACAGTGCTTATAGTGCTACCTGAGACGTCTTGTGCGAGGCGATAATCATAGTTAAGGGCAAAGGGTCGATTCTTCTTAGAACGGCCGTAAGACCAGATTCCAGGGTTAGTTCCTCCGTACACACCAAATAGAGCCAGATTGTCCTCAATGGTCACACCTCCAGGATTAACTTGTCCTCCTCCTGGGATGTTAATTATCGGCACTGATTCAACAAAATCTGAGAAGAACAGCTCTCCATCAGTTCCTGCTTGAAGTATCATCAATTCAGCATTGATAATCGCATTAACACCCTTGGCTGGTATTCGCTTCTTCTGAACAAAGTTAGTGGCCGAAGTGATCCATGACCAAATATGGCCTTCTTCTGCCTGATCCAATCTTTCTGAACCAAGGATGGCGTAATCATCTCGTTCTTCTAATGACTTGATGCGATTGCCAGGACGAAGATTCACGGCAAAGGGATTAAAGTCATTTCCGAAACTGAACGTAGCTAGGTCTTCACCATTAGCAATGCCTAGAACGCCGGACATATTATTCATCGTGTGCCACTCGGTACTGCTTATTCCCTCAACCTTATGGTCTTGGGTAGCATCAGCCCAGGGTAGGGTAGTATCACCAGGGATTAGCTTTCTAGCTATCGAGGTACTGGTAGCCCAGAATAGATAGTTAGTAGCATCATCGAACTGCCATTCAGCAGCTCCTCTAATCGCACCATTCTCATCGTTGTAAGCGAAACTCCAGTCGTTATCACCACTTCTGACATAGATACTGCCTGTATTACCAAAACAGTATGTAGAGCCGTCAGCTGCAGGTACAAAGAATTGAATAAGGTCCGTAACCAAACCACCATCCACAGTGGACATAGCTTGTTTACCGGTGATGATGTCATCACGTCCGTGAATGTTCAGGGCTTCTCCGTTCTTGAAAGAACCTTCTACACCTTTGTCATTCTCGTCACTGACGCCACCTCTGAATGATTTAATTAGATAGGGTATTTGTGCCATTTAGTAATCAAATTTGTCGTGGTCTACTTTGAAATACTTGCCTCGAAAGTAGTACTTATCTGCCTTCGTTAGCTTCACCTTTTTCATGTTGATCCTCTCCATAATCCACTGCCATCTCATGCGGTAGGCATCATCCTCCTGAAGAAAGAAAGTAATAACCTTTTTAATCAATCTGATCCGTCCCTTCATATCTGGAATAACCTCAGCATTCTCAAGCTCATCCAGAGCTCGATATAGCTCTCTAACTGGTGGGACCATGTTTTCTGGTGGGACCATGTCATATCCAGCTTCATCATCCATACTCTTAAGCTCATCGAACACTGTGTTAAAGAACTTTTGTTTGATCTTTTTCTTAACCTTAGCGAGTGACTTGGTTAAAATATGTCCCCTTGGAAAACCAGGGTATTCATATTTCTCACCTTCGATGTGCATTCTAGTAGCGCCATCTTCACCCTTAGTTACCTTTGCGCGGGCACTATCACCTTTTTTCCAGTATTGGACCATTTCAGGTGGTCGGTATTTGAAGTAGATATTAAAGAACCACTTAACTAATCTTTTGGGTATGAACATAATTTTTTTGGTAACTCATTCCCAAACGTTGTAAGGCAGTTTGGTTTGGTTACTGCCCTACGAACGAGTTACATAACTATCGACTAGATTGTTACGAACAATGTTGAACCAGACTTCCTTCGAAGTGCAGGAACTAATGCGCCATATAGGTGCAATCCCTGGTACTTCTTAGCAAACTGATCCTCTGCGTCCACAACTCGAGACTCTGCCCACTTGTAGGCGAAAGTGATCATTGAGATGTGGTTTGCAAGGATTTGGTGAGAGCGGCTACCGTCAGAAAGAACCATGTCAGCGGTTGCTGTTGATTTCTCAAGACGAGTAGATACTCGAACGCCTGCAGCTTGGTGAACGTCGAATCCTCCGACGCGACCAACCTTACCGTTCAAGATCACTCCCTCATAAGCCATTGCAATAGCAGGTTGCAGCTCTGCTGCTTGCTTCAATACTTTCACGAAGGCAGGAGGTACGGTCAAGTGACGATCTGTGTCAGGAATCTCATTCCTGTCTAGATCCTCAGCTACTTCCGTAACTTGCTCATAAACTGTGCCGGCAGCAAGCGCTGTTGCTCGACCAGCCTGGAATTCCCAGCCCCATCCAGCTTCAGTAGTTACTTTACCGTCAGTGTTCTGTGCAGAAGTGAACTCTTCACCACCACCAAGACCTCTTAGGATGTCACCGTTTGGAATATCACTTCCAGCGATGGCTGAATCCCAGTTCTCGATTGTAGCTACTTGAGTAGAAGTAACAGCGGTAATTCTGTACCACTCAGTTGCGTGAGTTGTTCCAGAAGTTAGTCGGATACCTTTATTCAAGTCTTGTGGGTCCTGGAAACCGATGTGGTCAAGAGTACCATCACCGTGCTCAACAGGAACCAAGTTACCTGCAGCGGCAGAGTTGCCGTTTAGGGTTAGAGTTCCACCAGCAGCGGTTGTAACTATGGATGCCATAGTCTGACCTGAACCAGCGACACGGATGTCGATACCTACCCAGCTACCAGCTTTGGAGAATTGGGCGTTCTCAATGACGTAAGAGTCAATGTCACGCTCGATTACTTTAGCGGCGTTCTCGGTTAGAGTATCGGCTACGTCATCAGCGTAGGTGAAAAGGTCCTCAAGACGATCAAGAGGAAAGCTGTAGTAGCGTCTCTTCTCAACGACCAATTGGTCCTCGTCATCCACGATAGTCTCGACGTTCATGTCGGTGTTAGCGGTATAGTCACTTAGAGTGATATCCGAAAGGAATGATAGGATGCTTACCCTGTCACCAGCCTTCTGGATCTCACCTTCGTAGTTAGTGTTGGTTATAGCAGGTGTAACAGCGGTCTGATAAAACTTTCGTAGAGTCTTAGCAGCAAACTGCTCACCGAAATTAGCTAATGCCATTTTCTTATTTTAATTGTCACGATCTGCGACCCCAGTCTAAGAATACATTTTCCCAGTTTTGATCTGACCCTTCTTTAGCATCTCTATGTAACGCCTTGGTTGGGTAGTTCTAATCTGTTGAACTTCTTCTACAGACATACCTGTGCTTGGTGGAGCTTTTGTGCCGGATGTTGGTTTTTCGAGGCCTTTTCTCTTAATAGGCTTCTTGTCCAACAGGTCCTTTTCAACAAGGAAGACTTTAGCAACTTTCTCCAACGGCACATCAGGATATTCGGACTGGAATTCTTTGAATTCTTCCTCCTTATCCTCTAGCTGTGGGTACTTGCTGTATACACCGGTTTTTTCCTGGTTTCGCTTAAAGGTTGATATTTCACTCTTTAGGCCAGCCAGTTCTTTACGCAGTGCTTGTCCCTCGTCAGTCACATACTCCTCCTCAACAGGCTCAGAAGGTGGAGCGGCGTTTTCTTTAACGTCTCGCTCATATTTCTCCCTCCAATGCTCTTTTTGCTTTTGGAGTTCGATGGTTTGTTTTTGTAATGCCGATAACTCGGCCTCTTTTTCTGCCAACAATTCGGAATCATTATTTACCTCATCCTCCTTGCTTTCAGTTTCGCTTTGAAAAGGTTGCTCTTTACTTGCTTTTTTTTCGGGCTCACTAGCTGCGCCTTCCTTTGAGGGCAAGAACCTCTTGTCTACTTCTATTTCCTTACTCATTTTTTTATTGAAGTTTTGTCTTCGACTGTTGCTTTTAACGAGTTTGCTCTCAGCTAATTAATTTATAAGTGCCATCTTCTTCGGCATCTTTCCCCTCATTACCTTCATCTTTTTGACGTTACCTTCATGGGTATGCTTGGTTGGCTTTCTCATGACGATAGGCCTTACTCTCTTTAAATTATCTAGATGTGGCATATTATTTTGCTTTTGGCGTCTTCATCATGCGTTTCATCATCCCTTCGGATTGCATCATCATCTTGGAAGTGCCTTGTGGGAAGTGGGTTGGTGAAGATACAGAAACAGAATGCATCTTACCCTGAGGAAAGTGAGTGGTAGATCGTACCTTTGTTTGTTTTGGCATAATATTATTTCTTTTTCTTTTTGCGACTTTTTTTACCTTTGTATCCTATTCCTTTGGGCATATTAAATGTTATCTACGAATTGAGCCGCCACATTCACTGTTGTACCAGTTAAATCATTCATATCAGCAGTCCATGTATTAGCTGATTCATTCTGTCTTAGTGGTGAAGTGAAGGTAGCACCAGCTGTACTGTTAGCTGGAACTTCGAGAGTTAAAACTACGCCGCCGCCTGTAGCATCTCTAAAATCAACTGAGGCCGCTACAGTAGATGAATTTGCGCAAATCACACTCACCAAGTCTCGGAAAGTGCTTGCTTGACCTGTTAATAAAGTTGCCTCCGTTCCCGTGGTGAGTGATACATATGCTGTTGATAGAAGATCCCTCACTTGATATGGATAAGTAACTTGTCTTCCGACATCATCGAAAAAAGGCTGAACATCACCGAGATCGCTGACTGCTGATGGTTGTGTATTGCGACCTATTCCTAGTAATTTTGCTGTTATTTGTTTGAACATAATCTTTTAATAAAAAACGAGGGCTCCTGACTAGGGCCCCCGCTCTTTGGTAGAGGATGAGGTTTTTGTTTATATAATTTTATAATAACATTTATTTTTCTAACAGGCTATTCAATTCTTCTTCTAGCTCTGCGCGGCGGTGTTTGGGTGCGCCTATAACTTCCAGAAGCATTGAGTAAACTGTGTGGACCATTACAAGACGCTCGATTTTCTCAGGCTTATTGTCTAGATTGCGCCACTGTTTTTCTATGGTCCTAATTTGATTTTCACAGAACTTCCTTATCTTGTCAACGGTAATCCCACCTTCTGATAGTATCTTTTGCCACCTATCTACTGTGGCTTTCTCTTCTGCAGTCAAATCCCCGACATCTTTGATGCCTTTGGAATGCATTAGTTTTTCTATTACTGGTTGTGTCACAATATATATCATGGCACTTCTACTGAAGAATTCAATATTTATACACATTCCTAAAACAGGAGGGTCGTGGGTTAGACAAGCTACTAGAAGATCTGGAATCGTAACCAACGAGATTCATTATCGGAATTCGGAAAAGAAACCGGAACACTGGCAACATTGTACTCCTGCTGATCTCAACTGTGAGGGGAGGTTCACCTTCTGTTTTGTTAGACACCCTTTAGATTGGTATGCCTCATTCTGGGCCTACAGGAAGAGATTGGGTTTACTCACAGACCACGAACTTGATCAGATCATACATACCTATTCCTTTCCCAAATATATCGAGATTATATTGGATAAATATCCCTCTGGTTATGTGAGTACCATGTACAAGAAATATACTTATGTCGATTACGTTGGAAGGAACGAGAACCTTGTAGAAGATTTAATTAAAGCGTTACAATTAGGCAATGAACAATTTAACGAAGAAGTCATCAGAAAGTTCCCCAGGGCCAACGCCTCAGCAAGCATCGATCCCTGGAAAAAGCTCGTCGAATATCCGCCAGAACTTAGAGAAAGAGTCTGTGAAGTCGAAAGTGACGCCATTAAACGATACTACTCCTGAGATCACTGTCCTAACCTTGTTTGCTGGTAGGTGGCACTGCTTGGAGGCCTTCTTAGATGGGTTAGACAATCTGGACTATCCAAAAAAGAAACTCCATTTAGTTTGGTTCACCAATAGTGATGACAACATCTTCTTAGAGTGCTTAGAGAGGGAGGGCGAGAAGCGCTTCAAAGATTATGCCTCTCTACAGCTTATTAAAGCTCCTATCCGCCCTACATCATGGGCATTCAAGGATCAGGGAACTGGCTATCTGGAACATGCTAATACCATTGCCACTCTTTACAACACAGCTTATCAATATGTTGAGACTGATCTATTGTTCTTCCTTGAAGATGACGTTCTTACTCCTACTCACGCCCTGAGAAGGTTCTTAAAAGCTTATGCCGAGAATCCTTTATGTGCTTATATCTCTGGTATAGTCTTTGATCGACACAATCCAGGCGTTTATTTTGTCTGGGATATAGACATGGCACAGACTCCTCGACCTGATATCAAGCAATATCAGCATGATTATGTCCTCCGTCCTCCTAGGAAGTGCTGGGGATTGCAAAAAATAGGCGCTGCTGGCTTTTCTTGCACCTTAGTTAGGACTTCTATACTAAACCGTCTTAAACGCCCTAATTTGCCCATTTTTCACGAAAAGAGCCCCCTATCAAGTACTACGGGAGGCTCCGATATTTGTATGGGTATGGAACTAAACTTCTCAGGTTACGAGGTTTATGCTGACTACGATGTCAGAGCCTTCCACATGGACGCGGAAAGCAAACTTCACTAAAGACCAGCTCCAGTTTGGGCGGCATAAGTAAATAGGTAAGGACCAACCATTGTAAACCACAGTGGAATACGTGGGTTTTCCTCAATATCTTCCTCTTTAAGGTTTATGACTGTCATTTCTCTTTCTTTGCCTCGGCCTTAACTGGCTTAGGTGTTAATAAATCCACGTACTTCTGTAATAGAAGAGCGTGGGTAGTGGATTCTTCCCCATTAAGATTGCATCGACGCAAGAAAATAACCGTGTTTTTAATATCAGACTCCGTCCCTTCGAAAGTTATTTTATTCATGAATTTATTGTATCACAACTAACTAGGAATTTAAGACAATACCAGCATCCTTCAAGAACTTAGGAGGTTCTATCATTTGGTATTCTTTTCCGTGTTTATCGGCAAGTCGTTGTTGCTCCTTAGTCCAATCCCTTCTCTCGCTCTCAGGTAGATAATCCTCTATCATAAACTTCTTGCCACTCAATCTTTCAACTTCTTTAACAAGTTGCTCCATCAATATTTTTACTCTACGGCCAGAGAATCTGTTCTTAGAGAAGAAAAAGTATTCTCCAGTTTCAGGATCATGAGGGGATAGCTGTGTTTCATTGGCACTTTCATCAACAGCAAAAAGCTCTGAAACAGTGGCGACATCAGCAGCGTATATGCCAGCAGCTCCTGATTCTGTACCGGGCTCTGCACCTGCTCCGCCTCCAGCATTCTTCATGAACAAACCGCCGTCACCAGTCATTTCCATTCCAAACGTTGTGGCTTGTCCTGCTCCATCTGTACAAGTGATTCTACTGTCGTTAGCAGTTGATCTTCCATCGAAATGAAGGACCCAGGCAGATTTTGTGGTGTCCGATTGAACTCCACCAGCAGTTATATTATTTCCTAAGCGCCAATCATTATTTTCGGTATTAGTGATTCTAAAGCCATTAGCACCATCATTATACAAAATACTATCTTGATTGCCTGTAATATTAATAGTGATCAGGCTAGTATCATCCGGAGTCAAACTATCTAATGTAATATCTCCTACGTTAGTGATGTTTCCATCGTTAAACGAGATTGCTCCTGAAGTAGCACCTACAGAAGCCAAATTGTCTAAGGTATCAATATCCGCTTCAATAGTGGCTTCTGACAATATTCTTTCAGAACCACCTCCAGCCATATGAAAAGCAGCCATCACATTCTCTATGTTCTTGATTGCAGATACATCAAGTCTTTCACTGCCCACGAGGGATTCTAGCTTGTCTTTTATATCTACAGCTGAATCCGGTGAGCCAGCCGGACCTTCATCTCCATCTTTTCCTGGTTCTCCCTTGAATCCTCTAGGACCAGGTTCACCTGTATCTCCAGTAAATCCCCTGGGTCCTTGAACAGATTCTCCAGGAGGCCCTGAAACTCCCATAGGACCCATTGGTCCCTCTGGTCCAGGTGGACCGATTATAGATTCACCAGGTGGTCCTTGTGGCCCTGGAGGACCTTGGGGTCCAACTCTTCTTGATCTTCTTTGGTTGAATTCATTAGCCATATTTTTAATAAAAAGCAAGGATGAGGTTCTGCAGTTTTATAACTTTATAATAACACTTAATTATATTTAACCTCAAATCATTTCTTTTTTTTGTATCTAACTCCCCTGTCCTTCATCCAAGCAGGCGGATCCTTTGGAACATATGGTTTTGTTGCCTTTCCTCTAGATATATATTCATCTCGTTCTGCCTTCTTTCTATTTTCATTCTCTGTCCAATCTTTCTTCTCTGCCTCAGGCAAGTCTTCTATATAGAAAAGCTGCTCTCCTGTTAGCTGTTCCACAAGCCTTACCAATTTGGCCATATCAACTGCCGATTTCTTTCCCAAATACGGATTCTCTTGATACATAGTCCATGGAAAAGGATCTGCTATTTCAGGAGTGAACATTGTGAAGTTATGAGGTGTAACAGTGGCAATGTTACCAGCCTCATCTCTTGCTTTAAGTTCCGCACTTGCAGCAACATCTTCAGAATACATCTGAACACCATTAGCTATAGAAGCGCTTGGTATTGTTCCATTCAGAATTGCTATCGTGTTTGTAGCACTTGTTCCAGGATCAGTTGGTCCCATTAGTAAGCTTCCACCATCATCAACTTTAAGATATCTGTCAGGTGTAACTCTAAATACTGATATAAAACTTGAACCATCTGCCACTTTCAGAATCATCTCTCCAGGAGCGCCGTTGGCTGCATCAGTCACACTGCCATCAACGTTAAACTGTAGCTGGGCAATCTTTTGATATTCGTTACTTGCGCCAACATAACCCTCAGCATTCATTAATAAAGCCGAATCATTGTCCTGGACTGCCGACTTACTTGCTATTGTTCCTCTTGTTATAGCTCCTCGGAATTGAGGACCAGTACCACTGTTTGTAGCTCGTTCTAAGAGGAATTTGAGACCTCCTGTTCCTTGCATGTGGAACATCTCGTCTGGAGCATCAACACCGACTCCTATATCTCCTGCAGAGGTAATTCTCACCTTCTCGGTTGCTGTCTCAGATGCACCAGTGGCAAAAACAATAGATGTCTTGTTCCCTCCCGCCACAAACTCGGCTTCTGCCTCAGCATAAATTGAGGCTGCCACCAATATAGCGTCACTGCCTGATGACTCTAGCGGTGCCTGGAAGTCAATCTGTCCGAGCTTATCGTCATCTACGACTGTAAGTTCGGCCGTACTAAGTAGTATAGTTCCTGCTGATCCTGCAGTAGCTCTAACTTCTAGTTGCTGTGTTGGAGCAGCAACACCAATACCGAATCTGTCATTGACATCATCGTAGGCTGTCGTACCTGCAACCCCAAAAATAATGCTTCCGGCTGTAGGGTCTGATGTAGACCTTAAGGTTAGATCCTCTCCAGAAGCTAAACCACCAATAAGTGTCTGACCACTTGAGCGTCCTAATAATAATGCGTACTGGCCATGATCATCATCAGTGAGTCCTGATATACCCCCATGATCAATACCAGCCTGGTTTAGGCTCACATCGCCACTGGAAACTGTAAACTCATTCAAGTCAAAAGAAGCAATACCTTTGTTAGAATCACTGGCATCTTCACCGGCTATGGTAATGCTGCCACTACCATTCGTAATATCTATGCCCTCGCCTTCACTGAGCGTGGCCTTAGCCAAGGTGTTACCAGTTGTATTTCCAATAAGAAGCTGCCCATCAGTATAAGAGGTTTGTCCTGTTCCGCCTTGGTCAACCCCAAGAGTACCCGTGAGATTAGTAAGATCTAAAGCAGATTCAAAGTTTGCAAAAGTGATCTTTCCAGAACCAGAGTCTGTGATGTCAACCATTGCAATGAAGTCGCCTGCAGCAATACTAGTCTCTGTAGTTAACTCATCCAGATCAACAGTGAAGGTCCTATTGGCTGATATATCACCCCCTCCACTAAGCCCGACCCCAGCAGTAAGAGTGACACTCGTATGATCTATATGTTCATTAGCAACGAAGTCACTAAATCCATCATGGAAGGCTCCGCTCGAATAAACAATCTCCCGGTCATTGCCAGCGTCATCTGTAAAGTAGAGTTCGTTAGGTGTCGCCGTGTTTACCCATAATTGACCATAAGCCGCCACATCTGTGCCTGCATCTGCTTTCTCTTTGAGGAATATTGATGCACCAGTTGCTAAGCGGAGGTGACCAGCAGCATCTAATCGCATAGTCTCTGCAATTGCGCCTCCACCTCCAGGCATCTGTTCCCAAACAAATGCCATGCCGATATCGCCAGCAGCGGGGCTAGCATCGTCAACCTCAGCATTAAAACTGGCGGCAAGTGTTTGTAGATCAACATTGTCAGCTGGATACCAATTGATAGATCCAACAACATCGTCATCCTGAACTATAGTAGATCCGCCTACGCTTGCTCCTCTACTCTTAACAAAACTAAATATAGGTTCGGAAGCATCAGCAGAGAACCTGCCGAGCAACATCGAGGAATCATCTGCACCAGTTCCTAAAACTTCTAGTTCTGGGCTATTTGCTGCAACAATCTTGGTAGTGTGACCGACTACAACTGATACACCATCAGCAAACAGACAGTTACTTGTGGGATTTATTGTTATGTTGCTTGAGTCAGAAGATATCGAATCAAGCGCAATATCTCCCACGTTTGTTATATTATTGTCTCCTAAAGATTGATCACCGGTAAATGCCCGTGTTCCGTCAACTAGAATGTACTGAGTGTGATCATCATCAGCCAGTCCACCCAAAGTTCCATGATCAATACTTCCGAGGAAGTTCGCGTAAGTTATTTTCCCAGAACCACTATCAGTGGCATCTACCATGGCTATAAAGTCTTCATTGGCAATAGATGTTTCAGTAGTTAGCTCGTTAAGATCTACGGTAAAGGTTCTATTTGCGCTGATATCCCCTCCACCTGAGAGTCCTACGCCAGCGGTAAGAGTTACGGAAGTATGATCTATGTGTTCGTTGGCTACGAAACCACTTAAATCATCATGAACTAATATAGAGTTCCAACTCGTACCCGTCGCTACCTTAGGAGTTGAATCAGTTTGATCTTCAAACACGATTTGATCTGCCAACACTGGTGTAGCAGTTGCTAATTCAGTTGGATCAAAAGCAAACGTTCGATTAGCTGATATATCTCCTCCTCCACTAATACCTAGTCCGGCAGTGAGCGTTACACTCGTATGGTCAATATGCTCATTGGCTACAAAGTCCGAGAAGCCATCGTGGAACGCACCCCCTGAATATACTATTTCCCTATCATTACCGGCGTCATCTGTGAAATATAATTCGTTGGGGGTGGCCGTGTTTACCCAAATTTGGCCACTTCCCGCTACGTCTGCATCGGCATCTGCCTGTTCTTTAAGAAAAATAACTCCACCATTATCAATATTATTACCGTCGAGATCTAGATCTCCAGTCATCGCCCTAGTGCCTGAAACCAATAAATATTGGGTGTGATCATCGTCTGATAGTCCTCCTATGCTTCCATGGTCTATTCCGCTGTCTTTTATTGTTATATCAAAGTCATCAGTTGGAGACTCTGTGAGAGTGAAATCTGTTCCATCAAAATCTAATGTAGGGGCAGCTGCACTTACTGCAACTCCATCTACCTCGATAACCGCAAAGGTGTCTGAACCTCCAGAGCCTTGATCTGTCCAACTTAATACTGCGCTGCCGTTAGTTGTGAGTTGCTGGCCATTAGCACCGTCTGCGGATGGTAATGTATAAATAACGTTACCAGCTAAAGTGCCTGGAGCTTTGAATCCTGTATAGTTTGAACCGCCTGCCGAACCTTCTAGGAAACGCAACTGTCCACCAGCAGTACCAGAACCAAGCTTAAGAAAGTTTGCATTAGTTGTATTATCCCAAAATAAATTGGCATTGTTTTGAGAGACAACGTTAGAGTCTGTAAATATTATTGAACCGTTACTAAGGTTGGTGGTTAGATTCTCAATCTTAAGGGTGCTCTCGATAGTAGAAAAGGCAACCTTTCCACTTCCTGAGTCAGTGATATCTACCATAGCAAGGAAATCACCGGCAGCGATGGTTCCCTCGGTAGTTAATTCGTCAAGGTCCACCGTGAATGTACGGCTAGCAGATATATCTCCACCGCCAGACAACCCAACACCGGCAGTTAGAGTTACCGAAGTATGATCTATGTGTTCATTGGCAACGAAGTTAGTTGTGGCGTCGTGATCTATTCCAGAATCTAGTATTACTATATCGAAATCGTCTGTGGGAGATTCCGTTAATGAAAAGTCTGTGCCGTCAAAGTCTAGTGTAGGAGCAGCCGACGAAACCGCCGCGCCATCTACTTCAATAGTGGCGAAAGTATCAGTGGTGGCACCAGTGCCTCTTCTCTCATTAACTGAGGCTGCAGCAACAAAAAGATCAAGATTATTAATAGCGCTGGCATCTAATCTCTCATTGCCAATAAGTAGCTCGAGTTTGTCTTTGATCTCTTCAGGTGAATCTGAGGATCCATCCTGACCTGCAGGTCCAGTTGGACCAGCCTTGCCTTGATCTCCTTTGAAACCTTTAGGACCCTTCTCACCAGTTTTCCCATCCCTACCTGATGGACCAGCTGGGCCTCTCTCACCATCCTTTGGCTTTAGCGGCTTAAACGCTTCAAGATCTGAGATTTCTTGATCTGATTTTTTTTTTACTTCCTCAAGGAGCAAGTTTGTTTTATCGATCCTACCTGCCATCTCCTTAAGTTCGCTTAACTGCGTTTGGTTATCTATCTCGATAAGTTGCTTCTCTGGGAAAGTTACATTTAAAGGCTTTGATGGTTCTTCTTTATTAACCATCTCATCTAGAGTGTCAGCGATATCCTCTAGGGTATCGGCTTGCACCTCCATTTCTTCTAATATCAAATCTTGGAGGTCATCTTCTTTCGTTAGCTTGCGCTGGCTTGTAGCTCTTTTAACAGCTCCCTTTACCTGTTTCAGCGCTCTTTTCTTTTGGAGAGCTTCTTGAAGCTGTTGGTTAGCTTTTAGTAGTTTTTTATTCGGCATTTAACTCTTGCAAACCTTCTTGGATGGACTGAAACAGCTGCTGGTCGTTTTGTTCCGCTTGTCCTACCTGTTGCGGAACTTGGCCGGCTAATTGATCTAATTCACCCTCACCCTGTGCAAGCTGGTCTATCCTCTTCTCCTCTGATTCTTTCACTTCACGCTGTTCTTCCGGTGTTAAGTTGACTATCTCTAGCATTCTCTTCTGGGCTATACGCTTAAGAGCGCTATTATTAGGGAACTGTTGAAGCAAGAACATGAAACGTTGGATGCCCTTCGTCTTCTCTTCTTCCTGCTCGGAGCTTGATTGAACAATGGCTCTGTATCCTGATTTAGACTTCCAGTCTGTTGCATATACAACCTTGGGCCACATAGCTCCTGTGCTAGATGCTTTGAATAGTGTCTGTTTGCCTCTGGCGTTAGCCTCTAGGAGTGACACGTACTTCTGTGCAAACTCCTGCCATGAGCGTCGGTAGAACTTAGCCAGGGATAATGTGCGTTCTGCTGCCTTACCCACTAAGGTCTGTACCTCACCGAGTGTGATCTGTTTCCTCTCACTTACGCCCTTTTCTATGGCTGTAGCTGAGGTACCACGCTCGATCATTTTAATAACGAAATCTATTGAGTTAAGGGTGTCATCGAGTCCTGATATCTCTACAGGCTTGATAACCTTCCCTGGTTCACCTGGTGCTGGGAGCATTCTTCCTGCTCCTGGCTCGTATGTAATAGGCTCATAGCCTTGGATAGTTGCATCGTACCAATGCATCTGGAAGTTCCTTAAGGTTCGGTTCTCAACCAGCTGTGAATACCAAATGTTTATTATCTTGTTAGGAACCCGTACGAGGTCTGCCGGACCATCACTCCAGAAGTCCTGTGTTTCCACGTCCTCACCCCATGTCACAAAAGGATAAAAGTCCACGCCCAGCAGATCAGTTAGCTTCTCGTCTAGCAGCTCTACCTCATCATCTGCGTAGACAACTACTCGTCGTTCAAACTCTTTGGTCTTGGTATTCCACAGATTGTGGTAGTGCTCTGTAAGGTTGACCATTACGTCACCTCCAGCGAATAGAGGAAACTCATCATGTTCTACTCCCATGCTCTTTAGTCGGTCCATCTTCTTTTCCCATTCATCTCTGTTCTGGGCAGTCTGCACCAAACCTTCTGGTGATGTCACCCATATCTTTAGCCTATCCTTGCCCTCCTTGGTGTATCTCTCATCAGCTAAGATATCTCTTAAGTTACGAAAGATGTTTTGATGTATCACAAACCTAGCTGTCTCTATGTCTAGAGGATCTGTTAGTGGATCAACTACTACGTCGTATACGTCTAAGGCTGTGACCTCAACTTGATTGTCTACCCAGTTCATCTTCTTGAAGCCTCTGCCGTATAGCATGACTGTCTTCTTGTCCTGGATGTCGATGCCTTCCATGTTCAGCCTTTCGAAGTCATGGTTCCATACTTCCTGGAAGAGGAGTTCTTTGTCCTTGTCTCCGCTTAGCTCTCTCCAGTCAACTGAAGGTGGATCGTCGATTTTGGATAACAATGTCTTCACCGTCTCCTTCATTAAGGGGATATTGACAGATTGACGTTGAGTCAGTCTATTGGTCTTAACCTCATTTCTGTAGAGGTCGTAGTTCTCGTTCCAGTCTTCATGTCTTCGTTCAACAAACTCTTGTGCTGATATCTTCTCCTTTTTTAGTTTTTCCATTAGTTCCGACGTAATGCCTGCCGGTAGTATTTGTTGGGTGATTGCCATAGTAATAAAATAACGGGAACTCAGATGTGAGTGTCCCGCTTTTTGGTAAAGGATGGGTTTATGTATCTATTTCTATTTTAACATCTTTTAGTTTTGCTGCAACAGGAACTGGCTTGTCGCCTCTTCTCCACTTCTTAAGATTAATCTCAATAGAATTAAGATTGCCCTGAGGTCCAAAGTTGAGAACAGCACTGCCGTTCCTTACACCAAAGACTCCTTGCTCGAATAGTGTGTGTATCATGCGTCGATACTTCTCTACATCTTCAAAGCTTAGTCCCTCTAGTGTTATAACTATCGTTCCTTTTTGCATAGTTTCTTAGCTGGGTTACCAACCCAAGTTTCTCCTCCTGGGACATCCTTGGTAACTACAGCACCAGCGCCAATTGCAGCACCAGGACCGATAGTAATGCCAGGAAGGATGATGGCTCCAGCACCAATTACAGCGCCTTTGCCCACAAGGGTATTGGTCCAATCCTTACCTCCACTAGGAGGATTCTTATCGTTAGTGAAGGTGACCCTAGGACCGATAAAGACATCTGCTTCTATGGTTACACCACTCGGGATGAAGGAGAAGGCTTGTATCTTCACGTTGTCTCCTATGATAACACCATCTCCAATCCATACATGACTATGAACGATACAATTCGCACCGATTACACAGTCTCCAATATTGCTCAACTCTGGGTGCCATATCATGATTCTTCTCCTCTAAAGGCCTAATGACGGATAGTATGACTTCACTGGTTCACTGGCTTTCATCTGTATCTTAGGCTTCTTGATTAACGAAGACATGCCGTACCGAATAGCATCCATGCTATGTGAGAACATATGTTCCGGTACGTTAAGGATAACACCCATCTTATCTGTCTCCCACAGATAGTTCCTGTATTCCTTGATTATGTTTGTTGATCTCTTTGTTACCTCTATCCTCTGGTCCTGTACTAGCTGAATGCCATGAGCTACCGAGTCCTTGCCTTTCTCTGCTGGTACGATGTTTATACCATAGCTCTTTATCTCGTCTATGCTCTTGGGTTCTGCACTGTCCGCTATTACCAGTGCTTGGCTGTACTGAAGTATCGTATCCGCTATCTGCTTGTTGCTTAATCCTTTCATGAAGCAGACCTCATCGAATATATATACTCCATCGTAATAGAAGATAGCCACTATAGCTGTTGGATCGTTTGAATATCCGAAGTCTAAGCCGTATCTCTCTAACCTTGCATGTCTTGGGAGTTCGTCGATTATCTCCCATTCCTTGTATATCTTGCCCTCTATCTCTCCTAACTCCCCCAGTCCGTACACCTGCCACCATCCCTGTCTTCCTTTCCTCTGTTCTATTGAGTCGACAATTGATTTGTCCAGTCCTTCGTTGTCTAGATACGTTAGCTTAATGTGATCTACATCATTCCTCTTTGGCTGTATGTCTGTATAGAACCAAAACTCTGCTGTTGGGTTCCAGTCTAAGAATATGAACTCGCTGGTTCTAACCTCTAATTGATCAAATGTTTCATGAGGTATGTTATTAACCTCGTTTATGAAAAGTCTCTGTCTTCTTGGTCCCCTGACCTTGCTGGGTTGGTCAGCCGAGAAGAACTCAATCTTGCTCCCTGTCTCAAAGGTGTAACTATAATCTGTCTTGTTCCAACGATCTGCCTTGAAGTATCTCTGTGCCTCCATGATGTTTATAAAGTCTCTCATTGCTCCTCTCTTAAGGTGAGGGAATGATTCACTGACTATGCTTGTTAGTGTTGGTTTGGTATCACACTGAGCCGACGCTATTAGATATATAAGGATACTGATTGTCTTGGAAGCTGCAGTACCACCTTGAACAGCCCTAATCCTCTGCTTTAGGGCTTTGATCCTCTTGTATGCCGTCGTCTTTATGAACATCGTCTATTGGTATTGGAGTTAACTCTGCTTTTAAGTCAGTTGTTTGATGTGGATTGCCTTCTGCCATTCTCCACACTGTGTCTTTAGATAGATTATTAAGAAACTCTATCTTAGCTTCATCGTCCATTGATAATAGAAAGTCCCTAGCGAACTCCTTCATTGTCTTACCTTTGGGTCTCCCTTTAGGGTTACCAGACTTACCTGGCATGAAGCCTTTACCTGTTGCTCCACCGAGTTGTTTGGGTCGTTGCTTATCAACCATTACTTTAATAATGGCAGTATCTCAAGTATTCTCCAAGCTACATAGGCGAAGTATACACCGAATATTAGCTTAATTAGTTGTATGAGTGTCTCTAGCTTACTCACAACTTCTTGATGTGTTCCTTGATTAACTCTAGTACTGTCCTTAGTCCTTCCATCTTCTCGTCTATTCCTTCTTTGGCTTGTATAGTTTCATCTATACTCTTCATTTGTTTCTCCATCTGTGTTAGATCGTCTCCGTGTCTCTTGACTAAGTTGTCGAGATTCTCTATTACCTTCTTGTCTTGTTTGTCCTTCTTGTTTTCTGCCTCTAGTCTTAATTGAGCTGCGTCTACTCTCTCCTTTAGTCTGTCATACTCAACTCTTATACCTTCTCTCATTGATCGGTGTTTGCTTCTTAGGAACTCTAGGTCCCATAGCTTTCTTGTTACGTTGAAGTGACTTTGTTTGAAATGTCTACGTTTTCTCCATTTATTAAACATTGTGATATATATCTCTTATCTTATTTTGTATTGGTGACGGTAGTTTGTTAAATGCTTTTCGAGCGAATAGTCTTAATCCTTGTTTCATTACTATTGGCTCTGCGAATAGTGTATTGGTCTTGATTAAGACTGCATCCCTTTCTTCTTCTGTTAGGTCACGACCTTTGAAGGGAATGTTCCACGTTGTACTTATGTTAGCACCGTGTGTTCCTACAACAAATCCTCTGCCTTGTATTGTCTTATACGGCTTTAGCTTGGGAAGGTCTTC
>CEPX01020501.1_pt1 | contig 20507 bp, 19 predicted proteins | sample 361361 | NCBI WGS metagenome assembly CEPX01 (sample SAMEA2619974, study PRJEB7988) | marine metagenome | biome: marine biome (ENVO:00000447); feature: mesopelagic zone (ENVO:00000213) & marine oxygen minimum zone (ENVO:01000065); material: "saline water (ENVO:00002010), including plankton...
CACACGCAGCCGGCCGAAATCGGCTGACATATCCTCGGCAATCCCCATCAGTTGCGCGCCGAGCCCGCGGTGCTGGACGCCGCTGCCATCCATCCCGAGCCGGGCGGCCTGCCCCGTGACTTTCAGCTCGCGCACGGTCGCCTGCTCATCGTGGCGCAGCCGCATGTAGGCGAGCAGCTTGCGCCCTGCTTCGAATGAGACGAAATGTTCTGTGCCTCCACTCGCTTCGTAGCTGCGCGTACGCAGCTCCGCGTCGGCCGGGTCGATACGCGCGCGCCACACTTCGCGGCAGTTGATGCAGGCGCAGCGCTTGCCGCGCTGCTTGAGTTCGCGCCGCGCGTATTGCCGCAGGTTAGAGTTCATCACGCCGGCGATAATCTGGTGCTTCGGGATGTCGCGCTGGATGCGCTGGATGCGGACCCACGGCGGCACCATTTCCTTCAGGTCGGCGACGACGTTGGCCGCAATCTCGGTATCGTACGGCACCCAGTCGCCCGGGTTGGCGGCGAGCGGCGCACCGCGGACCAGCAGCGTCGGGTAAAGTTTCAGCATGTCGGGCTGGAAATCCGGCTCGGCGAAGAGCCGTGCGAAGTCGCGCCGGTCCTTCTCGGGCGACATTCCCGGCAGGCCCGGCATCAGGTGGTAGACCACTTTCAGCCCCGCTTCTTTCAGCCGCCGCGTCGCCGCGACCACATCGGCGACCGACTGCTGCCGGTTGAGCTTGTCGAGCACCGCGTCGTCAAGGCATTGCACCCCGATTTCGACCCGTGTCGCCCCCTGCCGCCGCATCTGGTGCACAGCCCAGTCGCTGCACTCGGTGGGACGCGTCTCCATCGTCAGCGCCACGCAGCGGTGCGGGGCGGTGGCGTTGGCCGCCAGCGCCGCGTCGAGCGAATCGCTCGACGCGCTGTTCAACGCCCGGAAGGCGCCACGCAGGAATTCGTCCTGGTATTCCGGCTCGCGCGCGGTGAAGGTGCCGCCCATGATAATCAGCTCGACCTTGTCGGTCGGGTGGCCGTTGCGCGTATACTGCTCCAGCCGTCCCGCCACTTGCGCCTGCGGGTCGTAGCCGTGTCGCGCCCCGCGTCGCGCCGCCGGCTCGTGGCCCGTATACGACTGCGGCGCGTCGTTGGCAGGCCCGCCGGGACAGTAGGTGCAGGTGCCGTGCGGACAGGGCGCCGGCGAAGTCATGATGGCGACCGGCGCGACGCCGGCGGAGGTGCGCATTGGCTTGACGCGCAGCAGCCGCGCCAGCTCCGGCTCCGCCGCCGCGTCGAGCTGCGCCAGCAGCTCGTTGTTGGCGGGCAGCCCCGCCGTGCTGGAGGCGCGCGCGACGTCCAGCTTGATGCGCTCAACGGCATCGCGCGACTGCGGTCGCTCTTCCAGCAGCCGTTCCACTACGCGCGCGGCGACGCTCACGCTCGCGCAGCGCAGCTTCAGTATAACGCCTTTGCGGCGTGCGTCAGCGTTTCGCAGCCCGAGCGCGTCACGAGCACGTCGTCTTCGATGCGAATGCCGCCTTGCCGTGGGAAGTAGAGCCCCGGCTCAACAGTCACGGCCATCCCCTGTTCCAGCACCGTCTTCTGTCCATACGTCAGCGACGGCCACTCGTGTACTTCCAGCCCGAAGCCGTGCCCGGTGCCGTGGACGAAGCGGCTGCCAACGCCGCTGCGGCCGAGGAAGTTGCGCCCCGCGCCGTCGACATCCTGCGCCACAGCCCCGTGTCGCAGCGCCCCGCGCGAACGCGCGTTGGCTTCCAGCACCAGCGCGTAGCGCTTGCGCCATTTCGGCGTGGGGTTGCCGCCGACGAAATAGGTGCGCGTAATGTCGGAGCAGTAGCCCTTCCAGAAAGCGCCAAAATCGCAGATGACCGAATCGCTGTCGCGCAGCCGCCGCCGGCCGGGCGAGTGGTGCGAGAACGCCGCGTTCGGCCCGGAGGCGACAATCGTCGTGAACGAGGTCTCCTGCACCCCGCGCCGGCGCAGAAAGTAGTCGATTTCAGCCGCGACTTCGAACTCCGTAAGGCCAGCGCCAGCTTCGCATAGCTCGCGCGCGAAACGCTGCCCCGCGTCGGCATGGCGCACGGCAACGCGGATGCGCTCCAGCTCGTCGGGCGCCTTGCGGGCGCGCAGGTCGCGCACCGCCGTCGAGCGCTCGACCGCGACGCCGCGCTGCAAACGCAGTGCGGCGTCGCTCAACACGCTGCCAACTTCGCGTTCTTCCAGCAACGCTTTCAGCGCCGCTTTGGCCGACGCAAAATCAGCGCCGACATCAGGGTAGCCCGACCAGAGCCGCAGGTCGCGCACGCCAGCTTCCTTACGACAGCGGTGTCCTTCGAGCGACGAGGTGATGCCGACCGGCGCACCGCGCTGCGGGACGAAAACGTAGTTCAGCGTCGAGCTGGGTGGCGACCCCGGCGGCGACTCTGCCGATGCAAGCCAGCGCGTATTTCCGGCGCCGGCAGCGACAAACGCATCTGCCCCGGCATCGCGCAGCGCCCGTCGTACGCCAGCCCAGCGGCGGCGATAATCAATCTGCATTCTCGCCCCCGAGCGACCGCGCCAGCAAGCCCGCGGGAACGGCGTTGCCGCCCCAGAGCAGCAGCGTGACAGGCCAGTAGCCTTGCTGCAGGAAGAGCAGCCCCACCGCAGCGAGTGCGAAGTAAATCAGCGCGAGGTAGAGCTTCAGCAGCACTCGAGCACCCCCGTCACCACGTCGCCCGGCAGTTGCGGGGCGCCCGGCAGCGCCGCCAGCAGCAGCAGCACCGCCACCGGCACCAGCTGCATTAGCAGGTCGTCATCGAGCCACTTGATGGACGGCAGCTCGACCGCGACCATCACGATTGCGGCGACCAGCGCGTAGCCTAGCGCAGCGCTGGAAAGCGCGCTCGCTATCCCGAAGATAACTATATAAATCAAAAATGCCGCCATGACCCCCCCACCGAGCGCCTGCTGCCGCGGCAGGCGTGGCTTCAGTTCGCCCAGCAGCGGGTCGGTGTAGGCGGCGGCGATGATGGTCGCCATCACCACAGCCTGCCCCACGTCAAGGAATTCGTGCGCCGCCAGTAGCGCGGTCGTGCCGCTGGTGAACCAGAGGAAGCCGGCGATGCGTCGCTGCTCATACTCGCGCATGCCGGGCATCTCGCGCGCGGAGCGCAATCGCACCACTTCGACCACGACTGTGCCGAGCCAGAAGCCGGCCGCGAAAGCGAAGCGCGGCACGCCGAAAAGGGTGGGTGGCAGCAGGAAATAAATTACGTAACAGGCGACGACGGTGTGGTTGAAGCGGCGGAAAAGGTGCTGGTCCATCAGCTCAGGAACCTCCACACTTCAGGCTGCGTCGGCAAATCTTCCTGCTCCAGTTCCATCTCGCTGCCCAGTTCCATCACCGGCCACGGGCTGGCGTCGAGGAACGGCTGCACCTCGTCGATGGCGAGCGTAAGCGAGCCGTAGCGGTAGTGCATCGGCACCACCACGCGGGGCGTGACCGCTTGCGCGACGCGCCACGCCATCGCAGCGTCGATGGTGAAGACCCCGCCCACGGGGAGGAACAGCAGGTCGCAGCCCCGCATGGCGTCTAGTTGCTCTTCCGGGAAATGCCCCAGATCGGCAGTATGCAGGAAGTCGATGCCCTCCAGTGCGAAGCGGAACAGCACCACCTCGCCGCGCTTGGCGCCCTGTTCCTCATCGTGGAACGCCGGGATGCCCCTGATTTCACACTCCTGGAACTGGTGCCGTCCCGCAGTGTCGATGACCCGGCTGCGCAGCCCGCGCACGTTCCGCGACTGGTTGTGGTCGAAATGGTCGTGGCTCACCAGCACCAGGTCGGCGCTGGCGGAGGGTGGCGGCAGCCCGATAGAGCGCCCGTCGTGCGGGTCGATTACTAGCGTAAAGTCGCTCTGCAGTTCGAAGCAGGCGTGGCCGTGCCAGCGCAGAATCATCGGCCGCCGAGGCGGGACGCGGTTAAAAGCGTCAGATGTGGATGTCGATATTCAGGAATTGGGCCATTTCCTTGTAGCGGCTGCGAATCGTGACTTCCGTCAGGTCCGCGGCGCGCGCGACGTCCTTCTGCTTGCGGCGCTCGTTGTTGATAATCGAGGCGATGTAGACTGAGGCCGCTGCGAGTGAAATCGGCACCGAGTTGGTGAGCGGCACATCCTGTGCAGCGCGCAGCAGGTCACGGGCAGTCCCCTCGACCTTCGGTGTCAGGTCCAGCTTGGAACAGATGCGCGGCAGGTAGTCCTCCGGCAACGGAGGCATCGAGTGCATCTTCAGCGCCTTAACCATCACCTGATAGGTGCGCGAGATTTCCTTGCGCGAGTAGCGGCTGTGCCGGCTGATTTCGGTCAGCGTGCGCGGTACCCCTTCCTGCCGGCAGGCGGCATAGAGCGCGGCGCAGGCGACCATCTCGATGGCTCGCCCGGAGAGCGACTGCTCCTGGATGGCGCGTCGGTAAATGAATGCTGCCGTCTCCTGGATGCGGCGCGGGAGCTTCAAGTTGGTCGCGACCGCCTGCATCTCGCGCATGGCGACAGCCATGTTGCGCTCCGCTGATTTCGAGGCGCGGGCACGCCGCTGCCACTTGCGCATGCGGAAGAGCATTGACTGGTTGCGGTTAGAAATCGAGCGGCCGTAGTAGTCACGGTTGGTGGGCGAAATCTCGGTCGAGAGTCCCTTGTCAGGTAGCGTCGTGGACATCGGTGGGCCAGCCCTCGCGAGGGCATTCTCCTGCTGCATGTCGAACGCGCGCCATTCCGGGCCGGGGTCGACGATGTTCTCCTCCAGCACTAGGCCGCAATCGGCGCAGACCACTTCGGCGTGGTCATAGTCGCGCTTCAGGTGAGTGCTGCTGCACTCCGGGCAGGTCAGGACTTCGTCTACATTCTCGCCTTTCTTTTTTGATTTTGTCGCCATTTTGACACCTCCAGAACCTATATTCGGGGCCGGGCGGACTTAGGACTGTATAAAAGGCTTTGGGCAACTCATTCTTCGTCAATAAACGAATTATATGCTAATTGGCATTCAAAATACGGGGATTGATAAATATATTCATTTCAAAATGTTTTTGTGTAAAGTGCTTATAAGCAGCATCCTGTGTCAACACTACATGCGTCGAATACTATTGGCACTCCTGATAGCCGCGCAGTTCGTTGCTGCGCCCGCCATGGCACCGACTGCCTGGCAGGTGGGCGACAGCTGGGCTGTGGGTAACGAAATCGACTTCAGCTGGGTCTTTGACGAGCTGACCGCCGAGTTGCGAACTGAACTCGATGACAATGTGGGAGACAGTGATTTCCCGGTGAAGAGTTACACCTATGACAATGAAGGAAACCTCGGGTTATACTACAGGGCTGAGGTGGTTGACGATTTCGATGCTCAGTATCACGTTGCGTCGGAGACAGGTTTCTACACGCATGTATCGACTGAGTGGGAAATGCAGATAGAGCAGCCCGAAGCAGGTCACTACGAGGATGTCGAAGAACGCTGCGGCGATGGTGACGGCGAGAACGAAAGTGACGAAGGAGGCTGTCGCTATTACTTCGCGAATGGCGACCCGGTTCCGCTGGTCGAACAGCCAGTCAGCCTCTTTTTCAGTGTTGACCAGGTTGAGCGTTTCAATACTGATAGCTGGTGGACTGTGGATGAGTATGACCTCACCAAGCTGGATCTGGTTCTTTCTCAAGGTACTGAATTCGAGTTTTCGCTCATGAACGTGCCCAACCTCACCGATTCCAACAACGGGGTTGACATTCGGTATGAATCGTTGAGCTGGGGCGGCAGCACTGAAGTAAGCCTTCACCTGCTGCTAGAGTTCGGCGAGCCGATGAATGTGCTTGACCTGCCGATTGAGGAAGATGAAATCTGGGGTGGCTCGACAACCGTTACAATCAGCGGCGACCTTGGCGGCGAAATCAACCTCGACAAGCCGGTATCATCCGCCTGTCCCGAGAGTGACTGTGACCTGTTGCCGGAGCTACAGGAGCTCTATCAGAACCTGACCGAGGGCTTTGCCGAGATGGACGTTGACCGCAGCTTCTCAAGCTGGGAGGACCTGTTCCCGCTCCATGTTCCGTCGAACTGGATGCAGGAGCTACTCGATGCGGCACTTGACGAAATGGAGGCAGAGGAACGTGACGCCTACGATGAGTCAGGAGTTAACCTCCGTATCGAGGGTAACCGTTTCCACTTCGGTCCGGTCGAAATCCCGGAAACGGTTCACTACAATTTTACCACTGGCAACCGGCTGGAAGTGCCGCTGGAGGATGGCACTACGGTTGAGGCGTTCGAGGTTGTTCCTTACGAGAGTGAGGAGCAGCACGATGACTCGGACGACGAGCCGTTCGACGATGGCGGCCGCGGTGGGCATGGAGAAAACGAACAGATGGAGTCAGAATCGCCATTCGAGGATATCGTTTTTCACTCCTACACCGCAGCCGATACCGGGCGACTGGCGTACGTGCACGTAGACGTACCGGTGCCAATGTCCGAGGATAGCACCATCTCGCTGGAAGCCGAGTCGGTAGGCAGCGCAGAGGCCGAGATAGCGCTCATGGAGAAGGCCGACCCGGCCAACCCGCAGCGCAACGGTCCCGCGCCCGAACAGTTTGACTCCGGCTTCTCCATCCCCGGCGTAGGTCTGTTGGCGGCGTTACCGCTTGCTATCGCTGCGCGGAAACGCCGCCGATAGGCCGTTCCATGACAACGGCGTCGCCGCCGTCCTGATAATAACAGGGCAGCAGGTCGACGCTGCTGAAACCAAGGTGGCGGTAGAAATCGACCGCTTCGGAATCGACACGTGCCTCGAGGGTAACACGGAGGCAGCCGCGTTTGCGCCCGGCCGCCACCAGCATCTCTAGCAGCTTGCGTCCATGCCCCTTGCCCTGCACTCCGGGCGCGAGGACCAGGATGAGCACGCGTAGCTTGTCGCCTGGCAGCAGTGCCCCACAGGCGGCGCCAACCATCTTCCCGCCACGGCGTGCGATGGCGAAGCCGTCCGGCCATTGCGACTGAATTTTCAGGAACACCTGCGGGTTGTAGCTCTCGTCGAGATGTGTAGCAATGAACTGCATCAGCTCCTCGAGCTCCTCCGGCTGGAACAGGAGGTATTTCATGCCTCGATGCGCAGCTGGCCCTGCTCGCTGTAGCTGGCGACAGAGATATCCTGCGTGAAGCTGGCGCGGCCGCTGCCCTGGCTCGAGAAGAGGAAGTAGAACGCCTTCAGGTCATCGGGGTCGCCGTTGTCGACATACTCCGAGAGCCGGTAGGGTGGCATCCAGAGGAAGTAGCCGTTGGCGAGGTCGACCGTCACGACGGTGTAGTTTCCGCCGGCGAGCGGCACCAGCGCGTTGACCCAGGCGTGGCCGCCCCAGTCCTGCAGCCCGTCGGATGAGCGCGGAATCATTCCCAGCTCCATCCAGGCCGGGATTCCGGCCGCACGCGCGATCGAGACGTAGAGCAGCCCGAGGTCGTCGCAGTCGCCGTAGCCGTAGGCGAGCGTCTGCTCGCAGCTCTTGGGTGTTGTTCCGAGGACGTAGGTGAAATTGCCCATGACGTAGTCGAAGATATTGCGCAGGATGCGCAGCACGTTACCGTCGGTGCCATTGGAGAATTGCAGCGCCAGCTCCTGCACCTGCGTGTTGGAGGGCTCGACCTTCCACTCGTCCTGCAGGTAGCTGTCGTACTCGGAGGGGTAGTCGTTGACAGTTCCGGTCTCCTCCGCTTTCAGGTTAGACTGGATGGTCGAGACGGTGACGCTGTAGCTGACCGAAATCTCGACCCGTTCGCCATCCGAGATGTGCCCCTCCCAGAGCATCTTGCCGGCGTGTGTGTCGTCCCATGCCGGCGTCGCGTTGAGCGCGTGTATCTCCTGCCAGCTATTGCCGGCGCCCTGCGGGCCGCTGGGACGATGGCCCGGCTCGCTCAGCGCCAGCCGGTAGTCAGCCGATGGGTCCGAGGTGAGGAATATCGTAAAGTTGCGCATCACCGTCATGGTCACCGCTTCGGGGACTTCGTAGTAAGCGGTGTTCAGCTCCCCCCACAGGTCGTCGAGCTCGCGCAGGAAAGGCTGAGCCTGCGGCAGCGTCAGTAGTCCCGCCACCAGCAGCAGCGCCAGCAACGGTTTCAGCCAGCCGCGCCGCCGGCGGTAATGCGTGGCCTGACGGGGCTGCGCCGACTCTGTCACCGTGACCTGTGCCGGCGGGCGACCCGGCACCGCGACACCGCAGTTGGGACAGTTCGAACCGAGCGCTTCCAGCACGAAGCCGCAGTAGCTGCACTGCTCCATTGCGCCGGCATCTGCCGTAGCTATTAGAGAGTGCGCGAGCGCGAAATCCGGAATTCGTTAAGGACGATGACGGAGAGGCCGACAGCCAGCACGTAGGCTCCGGTCTGGAGGCCGACTGCCGTCGAGACCTCGACGACCATGATGGCGAGGATGCCACCCAGCAGGACGCCCCAGTGCGATATCTGCAACGCGTTGCTGTCCTCGGCGTCAAAATAGCGGATGAGGCCCGCGGCCGACTGGAAGCCCTGCGTCTTCTTCTCCTTCGCCATATGCGCGCGACCTGCCCCGTTTATTTAAGGATTGAGAACCTTTTAATCGGGACATCGGTCGCCGCGCGATGTATTGTCGCATGTGCATTGACGTCCACGGGCTGACGCCGACCAAGCTCAACGAACCGGAGCCGGCCGAGTACCTCGTTTCGCACTGTTACGAGGGCGACCTGAAGCACAAGCATTCCGAGGACGACGGGCTGCTGCAGCCGATGTGCAAACCCTGCCTCGAGCGGCTGCTGGATAACAGCGATATTCATGTCTTCAGCGCCTACCGGCTGGAAAAACTTGAACTGGAGGAAAAATAATGGGATTCGAAGAAAACGCAAAAAAACTAGATGTCCGCGCTATCATCCTCTCGTCAGTCATGACCGCCTTCGGGCTGGTCATTGCGCTGGCGTGGAAGGATGCGATCAACGCCACCGTCGCCTACGTAATGCCGAACAATGACGCCTCGACCCTTTACGGTGTCTACGTCGCGGCGGTCAGCGTCACGCTGCTCGTGACAGTGCTGGCGTGGCTGGTGATGCGCGCCAACCGGCAGATTGAAGAGCGGCTCGGGCTTGACGACGACGAGGACTGAGCCCGGTTATTCCCGCCACTTGATGTTGCACCCCAGCGCCGGCAGTTGCGGCTCCGCGACCGGCTCGCCCGTGAGCAGCGCCTCGAGCGCGTCGCGCAGCTCTTCGTGCTCGACGCGCTCGGGCTCCTGCCAGTTGTCGTCGAAGCGTCCCCGGTAGGCAAGCCGCCGTTGCGGAGCGGCGCCGGCGGCGGGGCCATACAGGAAGAAGTCGGGCGTGCACGCCGCCCCGTAGGCGCGCGCGACAGCCTGTGTTTCATCGTAGAGGTAGGGGAACGGGTAATCCTTCACGCGCGCGCGTTGCGCCATTTTCGCGGGCGCGTCGTCCGGAAAGCCTTCGGCGTCGTTGGCGCTGATGGCGACGAAGTCGGCGCGGCCCGCGAAGCCGCGCGCCAGCGCGATGACGCGCTCCTCGACTGCCTGCGCGTAGGGGCAGTGGTTGCAGGTGAATACCACCACCAGCGCCTCGGCGCCGAAGTCGGCTAGTCGCCATTCACGGCCGGTACCGGGCTCTGGCAGCGCGAAGTCGGGTGCACGGGTGCCGAGCGCCGGCATCGTCGATTCGGTCAGGACCACGGCTGTCGAAGGCGCGACGCCATTAATGGCTGCGCATCACCTGGCGGGGCCGCGATAGCGTCATCGCCTCCGGCAACGGCGTATTGCCTTACGGGGCGCCATCTCTATAACGCCCCCCGAATGCGCCGTCGCATGGCGACTCCCCGCAACATATTTCGCGCTTACGACATCCGCGGTATCTACGGCAGTGAGCTGACGCTCGTGACCGCCGAGCGTGTCGGCGCGACATTCGCGGCATACCTTGTCAGCAAGGGCGCTTCCGGCCGCATTTGTATTGGACGCGACGCGCGCACCAGTTCTCCTGACCTCGAGGCGGCGGTGACCTCTGGGCTGCGCAGCGGCGGCTGCGACGTCGAGTCGGTCGGGATGGTGCCGATTCCGGTCGCCAACTGGTGGACCTGGCGCGGCGATTTCGCCGGTGGGGTCTACATCACCGCCAGCCATAATCCGGCCGAATACAACGGCATCCGCTTCCGCCACCCTGATGGGACTGGCTTTACCGACGGCAACACGGAAGTGCGCGACTTATTCTTCGCCGGCGAGCCGCTCGTATCCGCGGCCGAGGGCGGGCTGTCGCGGGTCCCGGAAGCGGAAGTGCTGGAACTCTTCGCGACTTTCGCTGCCGAGCGCATCGGTTCACTGGCTGGCATGCGCATCGCGCTTGACCCCGGCAATGGCGTCGGCGGCGTCATTCTTGAATCGCTCTTCCAGCGCTTCGGCGCCACGACCAAAATCATCAACGGCGAGCCCGACGGTCGCTTCCCGAACCGCCCTTCAGAGCCGGCGCCGAAGAATATCGGTGCGCTGATGGAGCTGGTCGCCGCGAGCGATTTCGACTGCGGCATCGCCTTCGATGGCGACTGCGACCGTTGCGTTTTTGTCGACAACCGTGGCCGTGCGGTGCCGACCGAGAAAATCGGCATCCTGCTGGTGCCCGAGCTGTTGAAGCTGCGGCAAGGACCGGTGCTGGCCAACGTCCCCTGCTCGATGGTGCTGGAGGACGAAATCCCGAAGCTGGGCGCCGAACTGGTCTGGATTCGGGTCGGCGACGTCTTTGTTTGCGAGGAATTGAAGAAGCACAATGCGATACTGGCACTCGAGATTTCGGCCCATCTCTTCGCCCCCGACCTTACGGAATTCCTGTTCGATGACCCGCTGATTATTTCTCTCAAGGTGCTGGAGCTGCTGCGCGCTTCCGGCCGTAAGCTTTCGGAGCTGGCGGACGAAATTCCGTCGCTGTCCTACGAGGAACTCAAGTTCGCCTGCCCTGACGATGTAAAATTCGACCTGAACGCGGCGTTGCAGGCCGACTTCACCGCGCGCGGTTACCGTGTCGAGACCATTGACGGCGTCAAGGTCTGGCTCGACGATGGCTGGGTGCTGCTGCGCCCTTCCAACACGCAGCCGGTGATGCGCATGTTCATCGAGGCGCGCACACCCGAACGGCTGGCGGAAATCCGGGCGGAGTTCACCGCCGAGTATGAACTGGCGCTGGCATCGCTCTCAGGCTGATTTTATATAGCCCCCAAGGTGCGCGCCAGTGTGGAGCTGGAGCCGTTCCAGATAGCACTGATTGCGCTCGCGAGCGGAGCGATTGCCGGCATCGCCTACAAGGCGCGCGTGCTCGACCTGGTTGGCGCCATTCTGGCGTTCCTGATTTGCTTCATCTCGGCCACGATGGGCCACTGGAGCTGGCTGTTGCTGCTGCTCATCTTTGTCGGCGGCTCGTTCCTCGCGACCCGTTTCGGCTTCCACTACAAGCTCCAGCTCGGCGTCGAGGAATCCAAGGAGGGCACCCGCGGCGGCACCAACGTACTCTCGAACGGTACGGTGCCGGCGCTGGTCGCGCTGGCCTACGGCGGCGGATGGCTCAGCCCTGAGCAGGCGCTGATAGCGTTCACTACCGCGCTGGCGGCCGCGGCCGCCGACACGCTGGCTAGCGAAATCGGGGTATTCGCGCCGGCGCCGGTGCTGATTACCAGCCCCCGCACGCGGGTGCCGCCGGGGACCGACGGCGGGATTTCGCTTATTGGCTCGCTGGCGGCGGGACTTTCGGCGCTGAGCATGAGCATGATTTCACTCGCTGTGTTCGTTCTCGTGGGCTGGCCCGAAGGTTTTGAATGGAAACAGGCAGGGAATTTCAACTTCCTGCTGCTTTTCCTGCCGACAATGCTCGGTTTTATTGGTTGCCAGCTTGATTCAGTACTGGGTGCGACTGCTGAAAGGCGGGGATGGCTGGGAAAAGGCGGCGTAAATTTCGTCGCAATCGGCATAAGTGCGCTCATTTCGCTGCCATTACTGGACTTTTTCCAAAATTAAACTTCATTTTCCCCAAAACAGTGTTAATTTTTTATATATCGCCTTACGGTGGCGCGCCATGATGTCCGGCAATACTCCCGTGCTCATCCTCAAGGAGGGCACCCAGCGCGACACCGGCCGACAGGCCACGCACAACAACATCGCCGCAGCCAAGGCGATAGCCGAAGCAGTGCGCAGCACCCTTGGCCCGAAGGGCATGGACAAGATGATGGTCGACTCGATGGGCGACGTCGTGATTACCAACGACGGCGTCACGATTCTCAAGGAAATCGAGGTCGAGCATCCGGCCGCCAAGATGATTGTCGAGGTCGCCAAGACGCAGGATTCCGAATGTGGCGACGGAACTACTACCGCAGTCATCCTCGCCGGCGAACTGCTGAAGAACGCCGAGGAGCTGCTCAACAAGGGCGTCCACGCCACCGCCATCGGCAACGGCTACCGCCGCGCCGCGACAGAAGCGGATGCCATCATGCAGAAGTATGCGCGCCCCATCCGGCGCAGCGAGACCGCCAAGCTCAGGGCGATTGCCGTCACGGCGATGACCGGCAAGTCTTCCGAAGCGATGGCGGGCTTCCTGGCCGAGATTACCGTAAGCGCCGTCCGGTCGGTTGCCGAGGGCAGCGGCTGCAACACCATGGTCGACCGTGATGATATCAAGATCCAGAAGAAGCAGGGCGCTTCCATCGGTGACACCGAACTGGTGACCGGCATAATTCTCGACAAGGAGCCGGTGCATACGGGAATGCCACGGTGTATCGCGAAAGCGAAGGTGGCGCTGGTTGATGCGGCGTTCGAAATCCGCAAGACCGAGTTCGACGCCAAAATCCAGATTAACGACCCGTCGCAGGTGCAGGCGTTCCTCGACCAGGAAGAGGATACCATCCGCAAGCTCGTCATGAGGGTGAAAAAGGCGGGCGCAAACGTCGTCGTCTGCCAGAAAGGCATTGACGACCTGGCGCAGCACTTCATGGCCAAGCAGGGTATCATGGCCATTCGGCGCGCTAAAAAATCAGACATGGAAGCGCTGGCGCGCGCGACCGGCGGTAGTATCGTCTCGAGCATCGACTCCATCTCCAAGGCTGACTTGGGCGCTGCCGGCCTCGTCGAAACGCGCAAGATTGGCGACGACGACATGACCTTCATCACCAATTGCAGCAACCCCAAGTCGGTATCGATCCTGGTCCGCGGCGGCACCGAGCACGTCATCGACGAAATCGAGCGCAACCTCGAGGACGCTATCGGCGTCGTCTCACTGGTCGTCGAGGACGGCCGCATGGTGACCGGCGGCGGCGCAGCCGAAATCGAGCTGGCGCTCAAGCTGCGCAAGTACGCGCCGCGCGTCGGCGGCCGCGAGCAGCTCGCCATCGAGGCGTTCGCGGACGCGATTGAAATCGTGCCGCGCACGCTGGCCGAGAACGCCGGGCTGGACGTCATCGACACGCTGATGGCGCTGCGCAAGGCGCACACCCGCAAGGGGCGCAACCCCCACGCGGGGCTGGACGTCTTCAGCGGCTCGGTCGTCAACATGCGCTCGCGCAACGTGATGGAGCCGTTGCGCGTCAAGACGCAGGCCATCTCGTCCGCCACGGATGTCGCGAGCATGATTCTGCGCATTGACGATGTCATCGCCTCGCGGGCGCCCGAAGAGTCGCCGATGCCGCCCGGCGGCGACATGGGTGGCGGCATGCCGGGGATGTAGGCGCTGAAACTATAATTTAGGGCTGGCGTCACTGTAGATTTCGTGGGCGAGCCCGGCGTGAAGTTCCCGCTTCTGAATCAGCGCGTTGGCTTCCGCGTGCTCACGGCAGCGCCACACATGGCGCTGCCGTTAATGCCGGAAAGGGGAGCTGAATGAATAAACAAATCAAACTTGTAATCATCGGGGGCATAATTATCATTCTGATTAGTTCTTTCTTTTTTCCAAGCAAGGATTATGTTGAATATGAATATAATCTTACGATTACGACGGGTTAAGAACAATCCTACATTCTATGGATTTCTATCCCCGAAGGTTGGGAAGGGTTTACTGATTATTTGGAAGAAAAGTCAGGTGATGTCAACTTTACACTTACAGATATTAACGGCCAGCCAGCCCTGAATGTAACCGGAAAGGGGAACACCTCATTAAAATTCTATATGGAAAGCGAGGAGCAGAAAATTTTTTCATATATAAAAAATTCGAACAAGAACGGAACAAAGATTTTTCTTCAAAGGTCGTCCAATGAGCCAGTTTCAATTTTGATGGAGGATACCCTTAAGAATTGGGAAACCCTCCATGATTCAAGAGAAAAAATTCAAATAACATTAACTACTGATGGGTGGCAATCTGTTCATATGGATTCGAGAGAAAGCTAATATTTATTTTAGATTTCAATAAGAATAGAACGGGTCGGCCAGCTCCGGGTCCACTCCGAGCGTCCTGATGGCGCTCGCGACGTCTTCCGCCGGGAACTTGCCTGATTGCGCGAGCGCGTTGAGTGCCGCGACGGTGATGTGCTCGCCGCTGACCTCGAAGAAGCTGCGCAGCTGCTCGCGGGTATCGCTGCGGCCGAAACCGTCGGTGCCGAGCGTGATGTAGGGGCCGGGCACCCACTTGCCGACCATGTCGGGCACCGCGCGCATAAAGTCGGTGGCGGCGATGGTTGGCATGCGCCGCTTGCCCAGCTGCTGCTGGATGAACGGCGTGCGCTCTTCCTCGGTGGGGTGCAGCCAGTTCCAGCGCTCGCACTTCAACGCGTCGCGCCGCAGCCCGCCGTAGCTCGTCACCGACCAGATTTCGGCGGCGACGCCGAATTTTTCTTCGAGTATCTGGGCGGCACGTAGCACCTGCTGCATGATTGAGCCGCTGCCGAAGAGCCGCACTTGCGGCTTCGCCGGTTTCCGGAAGCGGTAGATGCCCTGGATGATGCCGCGCTCGGCACGCGCTGGCTTGGGCGGCATGGCGTAATTTTCGTTGTAGAGCGTCAGGTAGTAGAGCAGGTCCTCCTGTTCGTCGACCATGCGCCGCAGCCCCTCGCGCACGATGACCGCAATCTCGTAGGCGAACGCCGGGTCGTAGGCAAGGCAGCAGGGCACCGTCGCGGCGACCAGCAACGAATGCCCGTCCTGGTGCTGCAGCCCCTCGCCGTTGAGCGTCGTGCGACCGGCGGTCGCGCCGAGCAGGAAGCCGCGCGCGCGTGAATCAGCGGCGCACCAGATGGCGTCGCCGACGCGCTGGAAGCCGAACATCGAGTAGAAGATGTAGAACGGTATGGTCTGTTCGCCGAAGCTGGAATGGGCGGTGCCCGCTGCGGTGAAGGAGCTCATCGCCCCCGCCTCGGAGATGCCCTCCTCGAGAATCTGGCCGTCCTCCGCCTCGACGTACGACAGAAGCAGCTCGGCGTCGACCGGCGTGTAGTCCTGCCCGAGCGCGTTGTAAATCTTGAACTCGGTGAAGAGCGCTTCTATCCCGAAGGTGCGCGCCTCGTCCGGGACGATAGGGACGATGCGCTTTCCGAATTCGCCAGAGAGCATCAGGTTGCGCATCAGCCGTACGAACGCCATCGTCGTCGAGACCTGCTGTTCGCCGCTGCCGTCATCGAACTCCCTGTAGGTGTCGCGTTTCGGCAGCGCGACCGTGGTCGCGCTGCGATTACGTTGTGGGACGCAGCCGCCCAGCGCATCGCGGTGCGAGAGCAGGTACTGCACCTCCTCGCTGTCGTCGGCCGGCAGGTAGTAGGGGAACTCCTCCAGTTCGTCGTCGGAAATCTGCAGCTCGAGCAGGTCGCGGAAGAACTTCAGGTCCGGCGATTCGAGCGCCTTCTTCTGGTGGGTGATGTTGCGCGCCTCGAAGCCGCCGCCGAGCGCCCACCCTTTCACAGTCTTGGCGAGGATGGCGGTCGGTGCACCCTTATACGCCATTGCCGCCGCGTAGGCCGTGTAGACCTTCTGCGTGTCGTGCCCCCCGCGCCGCATGCGCGTCAGCTCGTCGTCGGGAATCCCGGCGACGAGATGCTGCAGCTCGGGGCCAAAGAATTGCTCGCGGATGTTGTCGGCCGATTCCACGGCGAGCCGCTGGTAGTCGCCGTCGAGCGTCTCCTCCATGCGGTGGAGCAGCAGCCCGTCGCTGTCGCGCGCCAGTAGCGGGTCCCAGTCGCTGCCCCAGATGACCTTGATGACGTTCCAGCCCGCGCCGAGGAATTTCGCCTCCAGCTCCTGGACAATCTTGCCGTTGCCGCGCACCGGCCCATCGAGCCGTTGCAGGTTGCAGTTGACGACAAACGTCAGGTTGTCGAGCTTCTCGCGTGCTGCCAGCGTCAGCGCGTGCAGCGTCTCCGGCTCGTCGCATTCGCCGTCGCCGGGGAATGCCCAGACGCGCGACTGGCTGGTATCGGCAATACCGCGCGCGTGGAGGTAGCGGTTGAAGCGCGCCTGATAGATGGCGTTGGTCGGGCCGAGCCCCATCGAGACAGTCGGGAACTCCCAGAAATCGGGCATCAGCCGCGGGTGCGGGTAGCTCGAGAGCCCTGCGGTGAACGCCTCGCGACGGAAGTGGTCCATCTGCGCCTCGCTCAATCGCCCTTCGAGGAACGCCCGCGAGTAGATGCCGGGCGAGGCGTGGCCCTGAAAGTAGACGAGGTCGCCCGGCCCCCGTTCCTTGCCGCGGAAGAAATGGTGGAAGCCGATTTCGTAGAGGCTCGCAGCCGAGGCGTAGGTCGAGATATGGCCGCCGATGCCGCCATGCCGCTTGTTGGCGCGCGAGACCATCATCGCCGCGTTCCAGCGGATGATGCGCCGGATGCGCCGCTCAATGCCCTCGTCGCCCGGATAGGGCGGTTCGGCGCTGGCGGGGATTGTGTTGATATATGGTGTGTTCAGCACTTCGGGAATTGCGACGCCCTGCCGCTGCGCCGCTTCGAGCAGCCGGTAGAGCAGGTTGCGCGCGCGGTCGCTGCCGCCCGCCTCGATTACCGCCTCCAGCGACTCAATCCACTCGCGCGTCTCCTGCGGGTCGCGGTCGGGCAACTGCTGCGTGAAGTTATCCTGCATGATGGGGCCGGGGCGATATTGGTGGAGTTAAAAGGATTGGTCGTCGAAGAACCGCGCCAGCCGTTGCGGCTGGCGCGGTTGTTCCAGCCGCTTGTGCCAGGCGTATGCGACCAGCAGCGGGAACGTCAGGGAGGCTTCGCCCCACACCATGACTTCCTCGATTTCGCGGTCGTTCTTGCCCCATGAAATCGCCTCGCGCAGCGTCGACCCCGAAAGGCCGCCGTCGCGCACGTCGGCGACCGAGAGCTGGATGCCGAAGCGGTGACGGCTCGGTGTATGCCCTAGCATCTCCGCCGCAATCACCGCGTCCTGCGCGTAATTCTTTGGAACGCCGCCGCCGACGACCAGCAGCCCGGTATCGCCGGCCCACGCCTTCAGTTCGGCCAGTTCGTGGAAGTCGCGGATGCTGTCGATTCCGACGCTCTGCTCGAGCCCGCGCTGCGCCTGGTGCATCACCAGACCCACGCCGACCGAGCAGTCGTTGAGCGCCGGGACGAAGATGGGCACGCCCATTTCGAACGCGACCTGCAGCACCGAGTCCTGCACTCCCTCGGCTGAAGCGAGCCAGCGGCCGCACTCAGCGAGGAAGGCGCGGCTCGAGTAGCGTCCTGGCTCCATGCCATCGGCAATCCGGATGTAGGTGGCGTCCACCTGCCGCAGCGCCAGCTCGTCGAGCAGGTGGTCGTAGACCCGGTCCACCAGCAGCTCCTGTAATTCACCGTCATCCATATCGGGCCGGCAGTGGTAGTGCGAATGCCCCAGCGCCTCGAGCATATCCTGCTCGAAGAGCGCCCCGGTGCAGACCAGCAGGTCGGCCAGTCCGCTGCGGAGGCTGTCGATGACCACCTGCCGCATCCCGGCGCTGAAAAGGCTTCCCGCCAGCGACCAGATAATACCCAAATCCTCATGCGTCTGGCGCTCAAAGAGCGCCGCCGCTTCGCCCAGCTGCCGTCCCTGAAAGCTGCCGCTGCGCATCGTGTCGAACAGCTGCACCGTGCCGGGGTGCTCGGCAACCCGGAATTGCCGTACGGGGTCGCGCAGCAGTTCCTCGCGGCGCGCCTGCTGGGCAGGGGTAAAATCGCCTGCGGGGATTGGCGGCGGAGTGGTGCGTTCCCGGCTTTCGTCGCTGGCTGCCGCCTCGCTCATTCTGCTGGCAGCAGCTCCAGCTTGTAGCCGCCGCGGGGGCGTAGCACGCGCCCGTGGTTCTCGAGGATTCTCTCGACGAGTTCGCGGTCGTTAGTTGCCACTACCGCGCCGCGCCGTGCCGCCTCGAGCAGCACGTTGTCGACGCCGCCGATACCGAGGTTGATAACCATCATTTCCTGGCAGAACTCGGCCGCCGACTTCGCGTCAGGTGTCCCGAGCATCTCCAGCTCCTCGAGCACGCAGTTGGCGATGCGGATATCGCAGCCCGGCAGCGCCTCGTTAATCGCCTCGCGGAAGTCAGGGCCGCCCGCGAAGGGCCAGAGCAGGATGTTGGTATCGGGGAAGACGAGGGTCATGCTTGCAGGATTCCATAGCCAATCAGGTGCCAGCGTGCATCGATGCGACGGCTGATGGCAATCCGCTGTCCCTCAGCCGCGCAGACCGGCAGCTTGAGCGAAGCTTCGAGCCATTTTTCGTTAACCTGAATCGGGATGCCGACGGTGGTCGAAGTCCCGACGGTGAGCATCAGCGGCTCTTTCGTGCGCAGCGCTTCGACCTGCTGGCTACCGCTGGTGCCGACCGCCCGGTCGAGCAGCTGCACCTCCATGCGGAGCTTCTCCAGCACTGGCGGCAGTGTCCCGGGGCGACCGATGAGCGAGCCGAGCATTGAATCAGATTTCGTAATCGTCGGGTCGAGCCCGGTGCCGATGGCGACCAGTCCTCCCGCAGTCACGCTCTTGCGTTCGCTGCTGCCGCTGTGCAGGCTGGTGACGCTGGTCGTGACCGGTTCCCAGCCCTTGCTGGTCTTGCGTCCCGGCCGGATTTCGATTTCGTCCCCGAGCGCCAGTTCGCCTTCGATGAGCGAACCGCCAATCACGCCTCCCCTGAGCTTTTTCGGCAGAGTCCCGGGGCGGTTGATGTCGAACGAGCGCGCGATGTTCATCGCCAGCTCCGCCTGCGGGTTCCGCTCGGGCGTCGGGAAAAGTTCTTCGAGCACCTCAATCAGCAGGTCAATGTTGCGATTGTGGTGCGCCGAGACCGGCACCACGGGGGACTCCGCCAGCGTGGTGCCGGAGAGGAATTCCCTGATTTCAGCGTAGGACTCCTGTGCGCGCTGCTCGGAGCAGACGTCAATCTTGTTCTGCACGACGACAATGTTCTCGAGCCCCATCGTCTCTAGCGCCGCAAGGTGCTCTCGCGTCTGCGGCTGAGGGCATTTCTCGTTGGCGGCAATGAGCAGGATGGCGGCGTCCATGATGGCCGCCCCGGAGAGCATGATTGCCATCAGCGTCTCGTGGCCGGGCGCGTCGACGAAGCTGACTGTACGCAAATACTCGGAGCCTTTTTCTTTCAGCGAAGTGTAGCGGTAGCCACCGTTCTCCTTGACGCGGTAGAAATCGGCGTCAGCGTAGCCCAGCTTGATGGAGATGCCGCGCTTCTGTTCCTCGGAGTGCTGGTCGGTCCAGCGGCCGGTCAGCGCCTGTGTCAGCGTAGTCTTGCCGTGGTCGACGTGGCCGACCATGCCGATGTTGATTTCCGGCTGGGAGGTAGCGCCTGCCAAGTCATTCCTCCGCCCCGAGCAGTTCCTCGACCGGTTTAGGCCCATACTCGACAATCTTCAGGTTGAGCTGCGAGACCTCGGGTCCGAGGTCCTGTCCGCGCACCATCTTGCGCTTGCGCTGGCCGGGGCGCCGCGGGTTGAAGCCGGTCGAGCCGCTGAGCATCAGCCGCTGCCGTCGCCCACCCGGAAGGCCGGGGCGCATCGGGACGCCCGAGCCATCGCTGCCGCCGGTAATTTGCAGCCGGTAGCCGGGGAGGTTGACGAAGATACCGTCAATTTCATCGCCGATGGAACGGCCGATAAGTGCGCTCGAGTCGCTCTCGGAGAGCGCGTGGTTGAACGCTTTGCGCGACTTCGGGTCTGAGATTGTGGTTTTGAACTCCGCCATGTTGCACCTTGAACGGGAGTTGGCGCTCAAGAAGGGTCGTATATAAAACGCGCGGAGCAGATGGTTAAATATACCGGGGGTGCCTCGAAAGCGCATGGTTACGCTGGTGCTCGCGATAGATCGCGACAACGATCTCGGCCGCAAAACCGGCATTCGCAGCCCTGTCATCGGGCGTGATGCCAACCTTGCCGCGGCGCAGGAACTGGGGCTCGCAGACCCCGAGGAGAGCGACACCAACACTATGCTCGCCGCGGTACGGGTCTACGACCAGCTGATGAAGGATGACGCCGATGTCGAGGTGGTGACCATCTGCGGCGACGTGCGTGTCGGCACGCGGTCCGACATGAAGATTGCCAA
>CEPX01014276.1_pt1 | contig 20495 bp, 20 predicted proteins | sample 361361 | NCBI WGS metagenome assembly CEPX01 (sample SAMEA2619974, study PRJEB7988) | marine metagenome | biome: marine biome (ENVO:00000447); feature: mesopelagic zone (ENVO:00000213) & marine oxygen minimum zone (ENVO:01000065); material: "saline water (ENVO:00002010), including plankton...
GTAGTTCAACATAGTAAGAGCTTAGTAGAAAGTGAGTATCTAACTTTATCAAAATTTGTGATAGAAAATCTCGACCACAAATATAAGACAAATCTTCCAAAAAAACTCGATGATGAGAAATATAAATTTTTGGTTCATAGATTTGAACGTGGACAAAAGTTATTTCCGGCAGGAATACAAGCATTTAGATTAGGACTTGGCCAACCAGCGGTAAATTTTCCACCATTAACAGCAAGGTATTTATACGAGAAATATACAGACCATATTAAACAAGATACATCACTAAATATTTATGACCCTTCAAGTGGTTGGGGTGGACGTATTCTTGGAGCTATGTCGTCACTCAAACGGATGCATTATATTGGTACAGACCCCAATACAGACAACTATATAGATGAATTAGATAAGACAAGATATGAATATGTGGCAGACTTCTTTAATAATGAAGTATTAGAAACTAACCCGTTTTGGGAAGAAGAAAAGAATACTTATCACATATTCCAAGATGGTTCAGAATTTATTGGAAATAATCCAGAGTTTCAACAATATAAAGGTAAATTAGATTTGGTATTTACAAGTCCACCATATTTTGATAGAGAACAATATTCAGAAGATGAAGAACAATCTTACAAGATGTATCCTACATATGATAATTGGCGAGATAATTTTCTTAAACCTACATTAACTACAGCATATGAGTATTTGAGAAATGATAGATATTTGTTATGGAATATAGCAGACATTAAAATAGGAAAAAATAAATATCATACATTAGAACAGGATAGTATTGATATTATTGAATCGTTAGGTGGTGAATATCAAGGTAAATTGAAAATGCTAATGACTTCTATGGTAGGTGTAAATCAAGAAAAGGTAAAAAATTCTGTGAAGGTAAATGGGACATATTTGAAATATGAACCAGTTTTTATTTTTTATAAAAAAAGTGCTTGACTTTGGTTAAATATTTTTGTAACTTAGGGTAATGAGTAAAAAAGAAAAAGAAATTTTTAAAATTGGAGATTGGGTTAAAATAAAAATAATAGGTTTATATATGGAAGAAGATGTTTCTCAATATAGAATAAAAGAAATTAATGGTGATGAGTGTGTTTGTGTTTCAAAAGAAGGAACATACGAACATAAAATTACAGTAACAAAGGATAAACTGGAGAAGTTATGAAAGTGTTAACTGAACAAGAGTTACAAAAAAATTATGAAGAATTAATTCAAATTATAAAAGATACATTTGAAGAAGAAAGTGAACGAAGAGAAAATCTTTTGAAAATGTATCAGTATTTTGAAGATAGAATGTGTATAGCTCCAGCGAGTGGTAAATTAAATTATCATTATGCGTTTGTAGGTGGATATGTTCTTCACGTACTTCACGTAGTAGAGGCATCTAAAAAAATAACAGAAGTATTTAAGCAACTTGGTGGAGTAGTTGATTATACAGATGAAGAACTTGTATTTACAGCATTACACCACGATTTAGGTAAAGTGGGTGATTTAGAAGATGAATATTATATTGTGAATGAAGATGATTGGAGAAGGAAAAAGTTTAATGAAATATTTACTAATAATCCTAAAATGCAATTTATGAGTGTTACTGATAGGTCATTATATCTTCTTGGTCATTTTAATGTTCCAGTTAGTCAGAAAGAGTGGTTGGCTATAAAAGTAAGTGATGGAATGTATGACGAAGCTAATGTACAGTATTTAAAAACATATAGACCAGAGAAAAGTTTTCATTCAAGTTTACCTCACATAATACATTGGGCAGACCATCTTTCTACGCGGGCAGAATATAGTGAGTGGAAATATTTGGAACACAAACAAATAAAAAAAGTGGAAGAAGAAAAAGAACAAGAAGAAACTATTTTATCAGAAAAAAGTAAAGATTTATTTGAAGAACTTTTTGGGGATATGAAGAAGAGTGAATAAAATATTTTTAGAGAGTTGTATAGATACTCTTAATAAAAATATCGAATACGATTATATATTTTTTTCTCCGCCAGATTATGATGAATTGAATTATAATCCAAAAAAAGATAAATTGCGATATATGGGGTTTTTAAGAGAATTATTTCATAAATTAGATTCTGATAAAGTAATAACTATAGTTGTCTCGGATAGAAAATTTAATTCTGGCATTATACCAAAACATTCGATTATAATTAATATAATGAATGACTTGGGTTATAAGTATGTATCACAAAAGATTTGGTGTAAATCATTTAAGTATAATATGTATAGATTAAATTATGCATTTATTATGACATTTTCAAAAAGTAAATGTAAACAAAAATATACAAATGAATATCGTATTGATGTTTGGAATTATAAACAAAAATCTTATAAAGGATATACGTATAATATGCCAGTAAAAGTTGCACAAATTTGTATAGAAAATTTCACAAATAAAAATGATATAGTTTATGATCCATTTATGGGAGTTGGAACTACAGCTATTGCATCATTGAATAGTAATAGAAAATTTTTAGGTAGTGAAATTGATGAAACTACATATAATCTTGCAAAAGAAAGAATAAAAAATTATAGTGGAGGTGAACAATGGTTTTAGAAATATTAGTGGTGGTGTTAGGTATGTTGTGTCTAACATCAATTTATGTTATTTGGAACCTGACACGAAAAACAGAATTCTTAGAAGATTGGGTTGAAGTTTTTACGAGACGGATCCAACGAATACAGAATACAATAAAAACAATAGATTCTACAGGACATTTTGAAGCAGATGATGAGGTAGGAGCTATATTTAAAACAATTAAAACTACAGTAGAACAACTTGAAGATTTTTTAGAAGGAGAAGCCGTAGATGCCTCGTAAAAAGAAAAAAAATAGTAGAATGTATTTTACACAGGATACAGAAAATGCTATAGTGCGATATAATAAATCTGATGATACAGTTTTGAAAAATAAAATTTATGAAGAACATATTGAATATCCATTTGATAAGTTAGTTGAAAATATAATTCATACATTTAAGTTTTATTATTTTGATGTTCCATCTGAACAAGTAAAACATGAAGTAGTTTCTTTTCTTGTTTTGAATATACATAAGTTTAAAGAAGGTAAAGGAAAAGCGTTTTCTTATTTTAGTATAGTTGCAAAAAATTATTTAATTTTACATAACAATAGCAATTATAAAAAAATGAAAAGTCATGATGATTTAATTAAACTTGATTATGTACGAGATATACGTAGTGAACGAGAAAAAGTAGACTTTGATGAATCGAACAGAGAGTTTGTTATACAAATGTTAGAATATTGGGATAATAATATAACAAATATTTTTAAAAGACAAAAAGATATTTTAGTAGCTGATGCGGTTTTAGAATTGTTTAGGAAAATAGTAAACATAGAAAATTTTAATAAAAAGGCTTTATATATAATGATTCGTGAAATGACGGGTTCTAATACTCAACATATTACAAGAGTAATAAATCAAATGAAAAAATACTATGCTAATATGCATAAAGAATTTGAAAACTCGGGTCAAATAGACACTTCAAATACTGGTTCTATTTTTTAGCATAAAAAAGGGGCCATTCGACCCCTTTTTTTGTTTAGTAGCGTAGGTTACTACTAAACTATTTCGTTCCTACTTACGAAATAAACCCACCAACACCAATAAGGCAACAAGCCCAGCGAACCCAGACTCGCCAAACTTATTAATGATGGATGTCAGGTTACCTATAACATTAACACCAAAAATGCCAGTTCCAAAGATTACTTCGGAAACAGCACCTATGGCCACCAAAGACATCATTAGATGAGCTAAGTCATCTACATATCCTTTGACCATTGTTATGATTTCCTTCATCGGTTATCTCCCGTTAGTTAGAAAAAAGGTTGCCTGGTAAAAAACCACACAACCTCACTCAATAATAACTATTATACAGATTATATTTAATAATTTTGTATATATTTATATATTCTTATTTTTATTTTGTGCTATATTTATAATTGACTAATTATATCTTATTAAAGGAAATCATATGAGTATAGATTATGAAATATTTGAAGGAAAAACTCTTTCAGCTTTATTCAAAGACATATACGAAAATACAACTTATAACAGAAAACAATTAGACATACTTACACAAGAGTTAGTTAAATTTATTAAGGATGGAGATACAGCAGTACAACTTGTTCCTATGATAAAAGAGTATTTAGAAATAAATGTTAAGAATGATGAACAATTAGTTAAAATGGCAGGTATAGTTCAAAGACTTATTTCATCAGAACAAAAAGTTGGAAGTGAGGATGAGTTTGGATTAACCGAACATGAAAAAGAACAGTTGTTAGTAGGTATAGAAGAAACAGTAAAAGATATTCAAAAAGAATCAGATAAAATAACAGCAAAAATCGAATCATCAACAACGGATGTAACTTAATGCGAATAGGACACAATATAGACTCTAATATATCATCAAAGGCTGGTTTAGCGTCAAAAGCATATGTGGATATGAGGGCAAAACAGATAGTTAATGCTTCACAATATGATTTTTATGAAATGGAAGCTTTTGAAGTAAAGAAAGTTATTTTAAGTAAAAAAGATATAGAAAAATTATGTGGTGGTGATTGGAGTTATTATGGGGCTATAGGTGGTAATTTTGTAAGTGATCCAACTAAACCAATAAAATCGAGAATACCATACATAAAGCCATCACAGATAAATACAAAAAATATTCCTGTAAAGGGCGAGTATGTGATTGTTGCAGAGCATATTGGAACACATTATTATTTAGGTATAATTAATTTAAGAGGTTCAGTAAGTGATAATTCATCACCAGGAGCAACAGGTATTCCGGTAAGTTCAACTGGAAAAACATATAGTAGACCCGATAGACCTATAAGACAGGTTGAGGTGTGTGAAGGAGAAATAGTTTATAATGGAAAGTTTGGTACTTCAATTAAATTAGGGTGTGATCATAAACATAACAATTCTCCTATTGTAAAAATTAGAAGTGGACAGAGAACTGATTATGACGCGTTTTTAAAAGAGTCACCACTTCGACCAGTAAAGGAAGATATTGATAAAGATGCAAATTCAATATATTTATCTACGAGTGGTACATATACATTAAGTAATCCAAATGGCAATATTACTTCACCAAATATATTATTTGGAGAACGGCCGAATAGGAATAAAATATTTAATCAAATTATAATGAATTCAGATAAATTGGTTTTTAATGCTAGAAAAGAGAATATTCAAATAAAAGCAGCAAAAAATGTTCATATAACAGGAGATGAAGTTTTTATACATGCTACAAAAGGTGGGACTATTAAAATGGGAGATCCATTATCAGTATTCATACCAACTGTTAATGGTGAAAAGCTATTAGAATTATTTAAATCACTTGTAATATTATTAGGTTCAATACCACAAGCAGTTGCTAATCCAAAAGCTATGGCAGATGTTGTTAATGAAACAAAAAATATTGCTCAACAAGTAATTAATAAAGAATTTTTAAATATGCAAGTAATGACTGCAGATCCAAATTTTAAAATACCAAAAATACCTGATTCACTACAAAGATTAAGAGATTTAGATCCTGAATTGGAAGAATTTAAATTGAGACAAAAAATAGCAGGAAAGGTTAGAGAACGGGGCACTGGATTAGTTAATAGATTAAAAAAGAGGACATAGTTATGACAAAAAAGCAGTTAATTAAAATAATAAATGAAATTGTTCGTAGAGAAGTTAAAAAAGAGATGAACAAAATATTTATTAAAGAAGAAGATACTTCATCTAATTTATTAGATATAGTTCCTGAAAAACAAACTCTTAAAAAGAAAGAAGTTAAGTATACTTCTAATGAACGTTTAAATAAAATTTTAAATGAAACTACAGGATTATCAAAGAAAGCGTCGGAGTTTGAAGAATACCCAACGTTAAGTGGTGGAGCTTTTGATTCAAGTCGAGCAACTGAACTTCTTGGATATGGAAAACCGGAAGAGGTTAAAAGAGATTTGGTAGCAGTGGATACTTTGAAGAAGGCCGGAAAGACTGTAGATCAAGTACCAGATCACGTAACAAATGCGTTAACAAGAGATTACTCTGGTTTAATGAAAGCAATGGATAAGAAGAAATAAAATGGCTAGTGCAAAAGAAACTGATTTAAATCCAGATACTTTTATTGGATTAACATTTCCGTTAAGGAAAGGTCAACAGGGATTTTTTAATTCTAGTAAAACATCATTAGAACAATCAACACATAATGTTAGAAATCTTTTATTAACATTACCTGGAGAAAGAGTTGGCCAACCAACTTTTGGAAGTAATTTAAAAGCAATGATATTTGAACAAATGGATAAAGAGTTACCAGGTAGAGTTGAAGAAGAAATTAGAACATCAGTAGAAACTTGGCTACCATATATTGAAGTACACGAAGTAAGTGTGTTAACAGATGATGGAGATGAAAATAAATTATTTGTTGATGTTAGATTTAGTACTAGTTTAGATAGAGATAAAGAAAACTCGGTAATGTTAAATTTTGAAACAGGTCCAGGATAAGGAAATTTAAATGGCTCGAACAAGTGTAAAAAAGAATGTAGTTAAACAAGTAAATTATCTTAATAAAGATTTTAGTGATTTTAGAGATAATCTTATAGAGTTTGCTAAAGTATATTTTCCAAATGCATATAATGATTTTAATGAATCAAGTCCAGGTATGATGTTTATTGAAATGGCATCATATATAGGTGATGTTTTATCTTATTATGTTGATTCACAATTTAGAGAATCATTACTTGCATATGCTGAAGAAAAGAAAAATATTTATAATATTGCACAGTCATTTGGGTATAAACCAAAGGTAACAACACCATCTACTGCAGTATTAGATGTATTTCAAACTGTTCCATCTTTAAATAATAAACCAGATTTTAGATATGCACTTAATGTTAAAGCTGGGTTGACAGCTACAGCAACAACAACTGGTACAACTTTTAGAACTTTAGAAGATTGTAATTTTAAATTTTCAAGTTCTTATGATCCAAGAGAAATAACAATATTTGAAACAGATAGTGGAGCTCCAACAAAATTTTTATTAAAAAAACAAATTAAAGCTGAAAGCGGAACTATAGTAACTGAACAGTATACATTTAATACAGCAGAAAAATATTCTCAAATTAAATTATCTAATGCCGGTGTTATAGAAATTATATCAGTTACAGATAGTGATGATAATAAATGGTATGAAGTAGATTCATTAGCACGAGATACAGTATTTGATGAGATGGAAAATAATATGGCAAATGATCCATCTTCAACTGCTGATAAGGATACTGCTCCACATATTTTAAAATTAAAAAAAGTTTCACGAAGATTTTCTACTTTTATTGATAGTACTGATAAAATTATTTTAAGGTTTGGAGCTGGTATATCAGATAATCCTGATGAAGAGATAATTCCAAATCCAGATAGTGTTGGATCTGCATTACCTGGAAGCCCGACTTATTTAACTACATCATTTGATCCATCAAATTTTTTACAAACAAGAACTTTTGGATTAGCACCATCTAATACAACATTAACAGTTAAGTATTCTTATGGTGGTGGTGTAGATAATAATGTTCCAGCGGGGGATATAAAAAACATTTCTTCTGTTAGTTATGACATACAAGATTCTACATTAACTACATCTACTGTTCAAGATTCTAAAGATTCGGTTGCAGTAACTAATCAATTTGCTGCATCAGGAGGGTCTTCGGGAGAAACACTTAGGCAAGTTAAAGACAATGCATTGGCATATTTTCAATCACAAAATAGGGCAGTAACAAAACAAGATTATGTTGTTAGAGCGTATTCTTTACCAGCTAAATATGGTAATATAGCTAAAGTGTATTTAGTACAAGATGATCAATTAAATAAGTCAGAGGGAGTAGATGCTTTAGAAAGAGAAATTACAGATGAAGACGTTGGAAAAACATTGAAATCAGTACAGGTTAGAATACCAAATCCACTTGCTTTAAATTTATATACATTGGGGTATAATTCAATTAGACAATTAGTTCCATTGAGTCAAACTGTTAAAGAAAATTTAAAAACATATTTAAGTCAGTTTAGATTAGCAACTGATGCTGTTAATATTAAAGATGCATATATTATTAATATTGCAGTTAAATTTGCAATATTAACAAAGGCTGGTGTTAATAAAAATGATGTATTATTGAGGTGTGTTGCAGCTGTAAAGGATTTTTTCACTACAGATAATTTACAAATAGGTCAACCAATTATATTGACCGACATAGCTTATGAGTTATCTTTAATAGACGGCGTAGCGTCCGTTGTACCCCCAAAGCAAGGTAATCCAGATAAACATCCTATTGTAATAGAAAATAAATATAATACAGCTGATGGTTATTCGGGTAATTTTTTTGATATACAAAGTGCTATGACTGATGGAATACTTTATACAGCATTAGATCCAAGCATTTTTGAGGTAAAATTTCCAAATTCAGATATACAAGGAAAAGTTCTTGGAGATAATTTGGGTATAGTGGAGTAATTAAATGCATTATTTTGTTTTTCCAGAAAAAGACACAACAGTATATGAGGCCAGTTCAAGTTTAAATGCTGGTATGGATCCTATTCTTGAAATTAGAAAAGATGTCAGTGATACGGGAGATACTGTTAGAGTTTCAAGGACATTAATAAAATTTCCATTAACATATATTTCACAGTCTGTTGTTGATAGTTTAATAACAAGTCCAACATATTTTTTAAATCTTTATGATGCACACCCAGCAGCACTGGCAGTTAGTCAGAGTTTAAGGGCATATCCTATAAGTCAAAGTTGGGATATGGGAGCAGGACGTTCAGATGATGATCCTGTAACAGATGAAGGGGCTAGTTGGAAATTTAGACACGGTAAAACTGATGGACAATTGTGGACACCCGCCGGGCCAAGTGGATCAGGTGCTACTTGGTTTAGTGGAAGTTCAACAAGGTGGCCGTTGGAAGTTTCATATTCACTTGATCAAACTACACGTGACGTTAGACTAAATGTTTCTGATATAGTAAATAATTGGATTTATTCTGGATCATCATATCCAAATGAAGGATTTATTATTAAACGAAGTGGAAGTATTGGAAATTTAAATTCGGGGTCTGATGAAGGAAGTAAAGTAAGATATGGAAATTTTTCATTCTTTTCATCAGACACACATACAAAATTTCCTCCAACATTAGAAGTTGTTTGGGATGATTCCAAGTTTTCAACTGGTTCACTATCACCGATTACTGGTTCTGATTTTGAGGATATGGTTATGTATACAAAAGGATTAAGACCAGAATATTCAGAAAATGCAAAAGCAAAAATTAGAGTTGTTGGAAGAGCTAGATTTCCAGCAAAAACATATTCTACTACACCTTCAAATTTAACAGTAAAATATTTACCAAGTGGATCAACTATTAATAGTGATGGAACATATTATTCAATAAGAGATGCTGAAGATGATTCAGTTGTGGTGCCCTTTGATTCTGGTTCATTGGTAAGTTGTGATAGTAATGGTAATTATTTTAATATATGGTTAGGTGGATATCAACCAGAAAGATATTATAAATTGGTATTTAGGGCTGTTAGTGGCAGTGGAACAGTTGATGAAGTTGATCAATATTTTGATGAGGGATTTACATTTAAGGTAACTAAGTAATGCCATATACAGTAGAAGAATTAGAAGGTGTTGATTTTTATAAAGAGTTCGTTGAAAATTTAAGAAACAATTATTTGAATGAACTTTTGTTGTATGCAGCAGAAGATGATATTGGAATAAGTAAACATGGAAATGTCGAACCATTTAGAGATGAAAATGGAGTGTTATATTCATTTGAAGATATGTTTACTGGATATGGAATGGAAGATACAATATCTACATTTGTAGACGAAAGAATTCAAAATGATGTAGATTCTCCAAATACACAAGAAGTATTGAATGCACAACATTCTTATAGTGAGGCAAAATATCCACAATACACACAAGGATCACTTTTAGATAGCATTATTGATAGAAATATTACGGAACTTGCGGAATCAACATTTTTAATTGAATTACCAGAAGGCCTTGCAAATGGAGATATAGTTACAAATGATGATGCATCAGATTACAGAAAATGGTTAATTGATGATGGTCAAAAAAGATTATTTGCAGATTTAGGTTCATTTTTTTCGAGTGAATATGCATTTGTTCAAAGTGTAGTAGTTTTACAAGCAATAATAGATTCTATACCAAGTGGAGATATAGTAGAGTAAAATGCCAATAACATCATTATCAGAAAAGGATATAGAACTTTTACAAACTCGTGGATCTGAACATATAGATCCAAAAAACTCGAAGTTTGCTTATGTGGGACAAAAATTTGGTGAAAATTTAAATGATTTTGTTCAAGTTTTTATTTATGATATAAACAATACATTTTTGGAAAGTTCGATTATAGATAAAGCGGATTATATATTAGAAGGTGATGGTGCAATAAAATTAAAAACTGGAACAATTCTTAGAAAATTAGGTTATGATAGGGGTCGGTATTCTGTAAAATATAAGTTTTTAAGGAAATTAGCAGGAGATTATAAATCTGTTTTAGTTGATTCAACTGGTAAAGTTTATAATCCACCAGAGGGAATACTTGTTGGTGAAAATATTCGAATTGATCCTATAGGTAAAATATTTACACTACTAACAGAAGAAGAAGAACCAAAAGAATTGTTTGTAAGAGAATTTAAATATTTTCTACATGAAATTTCACCATCGAGGACAGAAATAAGATTGGCACCACAAGATATAGACAATGGAAAATATCTTAAAGATTTTTATAATTTACAAAAAGAAACTAAAAAGGTTATGTCGGATGGAACTTCGGATGCAAATTTAAAATTTGTTGGTGAAGGAATGTTGGGGGACAGCAGAGAAATAGAATTTATAAATTCAGACGCAGAGTTTACACCAGATATGATTGGTGGTACTTTGATGATTAATGGTGCATTTTTAATACGATTTGATGCATTACAATCTTCTTTAACAAGCCTTGGTGAAATTTCAAATACATTTGAGATTGTTGGTTCAGAAGATAATCCTATTAATACCATTACTCCAAGTTTTTTTGTTTCAAGTACAGATGATGCTGATTATAGAAGTGGAAATAAAATGTTTGATGATATTAAGAAAGCGGTTGCAGACGGTGTAATTGCAGGCAGGGGGTTTAAGGCAAGATTTCAAGTTCAAGCAACTAACAGTAAACTTAACGATCTTGGCATAGATCCTAATAGTCATGAAGCAGTTTCAAAGGTGATAGATACCTTGAATCCTGTTAAAATTAAAGCAGGAGATACTATTGAACTGTCAAGTAACTCAATTAGACCATCTGCTGGAACACATTATTATTGGCAATTTGGTGGATGGGATCATGATAGAACAGGGTCTTGGTGGTTGAGATCTAGTGTTTACTCTCCAGTAACAACAGATGATGTAGAAATTATTAGTACTCAAGGTGATGCGGATGGCCTTAGAGTGAATGGAATTGATTTAAAAACAATAAAAATACGAGTTCCTAATCAAGGCGTGCGTGTTTCGGTGAGATTAACTTTGAAAAATGATGTAGGCCAAGAAGAGTTTATATTTTTACCAGCTTGTATAGAAGCCAATTAAAAAGGAATAAATTATGTTTCCTTTTATAACATTACCACAATTTTTAAATACATCTATTGGTGTTGATGTTATTTTGCCACAGCGTGGATTAACAGAGGCCGGTGGAAAACTTATAGGGTTTGTAACAGCTCCAGTTACATTAAATATAACAGATACAGGAAAAGATTTATTTCTTGCATCTGATGCACAATTTAATTGGAATTTAATGAAAGTGGGAGAACCACGAGTTTCTGACCAATATATTGGGGTAGAACCAAAAACATATGCCACAGATGCTTCAACAGAGTTTAAGATAGATTTTATTGAACTTGTTGACAAAATACAAACAAGTCCAAAATATGAACAAGGTGGAACCCAGTCTGTAGAGTTAAGAGATTTGGCTGGAACATATACTGCTACATTACTTATTATAAATGCCGGGGTAGCAAAAGAATATACAATTACCTTTGATATTTTACGAGAAATGGTTGATGTGGATGGTGTGGATATTAATGAAGCGGATGCTACTCCAGTAATACAACCATTTAGAGCTAGAATAGAAAGAATTAGCGGCAATAAAATATTTTTAAATCAAACGTGGAATGGTTTTAAAGCAAAGATTGTTTATTTAAGTGAACTTATAACTGCAAACCAAACATTTGGTCAATGGACTATACAATATAAACATCAGGAAAAAAGAGATTTAAATACTTATATTCATTTTGGTGGAGATGATGTATTTTTAGCTACAAATTATGTTAGTGATAATGAAACATTTCAAGAATCACCATACTCAGTAATATATAAATTATATGACCCACTTCCAGAAGAAATAGAAGAAAAGGATCAAGCATTTGTAGTTCGTGAAATGATACCAGAACTTACAGAAGTTGTGGAGTTGGTGCCATACGAACAAGAAGATGAGGGATCATTAGTTTTAAGAAAACCAAACGTAAAACCTTCAGATTCACCAATAACAAATAGACCGACTGAATATAGTAGTCATACAGATTTAGTTACTACAGATACTAAATTATCTAAAAAAATTGAAGATGAATTTATAAGTGGTAGTGGGGCTGCTGTTGAATTAAATATAGAGTATTCAAATTATGAAAATTTTGTTAATTTTTCTTCAGCTGAAAAAAGATTAAAAAACTTTAAATATAAAATACAACAGATTGAATCAAATACACAAGAAAGTGCATCGTTATTAGGAACAACCAGTGCTGAAAATGATTTATTAATTTTAGATAGAAGAATTCGTGAAAGTGTAAATAAATTTGATGGTTATGAAAAATATCTATATCATGAATCTTCTTCATATGCATCAAGTTCTTTTGGAGAATTTCCTGATGCATCCTGGCCCACATCAGGATCAACGGCCGGGACATACGACAGTCCATATAGACCAGTCAGCTCATCAAATACTCAGTTTACAGATTGGTATGGTTCAGTAGTTAAAAAAACTGGTCAATTATATAGTGCATCATTATACGACAGAAACAATCCTAATAGATTAGTAAATCTTTTGCCAGAGCATGTTAGAGATGATGCTAATAACTCAGAGTTTTTGGACTTTCTTGATATGATAGGACACCAATTTGATGAGTTATGGGTTTATACTAAAGCACTATCGGATATTACAGATAGACAATCAGATTTAAGTAAAGGATTTTCAAAAGAATTAATTTATAATATAGCAAAATCTCTTGGGTGGGATATACAAGATGGTAAAGATTTAATTGATTTACCAAGATCTGCTTTTGGACAAAAACTTAGTGGTACAACATATTCATTGTATACTTCTGGGTCTGCAGATAAACCAGCTGAAAGAGAAATTTCACGCGAAATTACTAAGAGACTTATACAAAGTATGCCATATTTGTTAAAAACAAAAGGTACTATTAATTCATTAAAAGGGATAATAAGTTGTTATGGATTACCATCGTCTATTTTGAGGGTACGAGAATATGGTGGTATGTCAAATGCAAAACAAAGATTACCATTTGAAATTACTCGTAAATGGACAAGAGCTCTTGGATTTAGCGGGTCTCAATATATTTCTGGAAGTTGGACTAATGATTCATTGTCTGGTAGAAAAGCGGATACGGTAGAATTTAGATTTAAATCAGCAACAGGCTCAAATCAATTATTGGTTAATAAAGATAAGAGGTGGGGCATTAGATTAAAAGATAATGGTTCAGTAGATAATTATGGTACAGTATCATTTATGTTGTCTGGCTCTGGTGGGTATAGAGAAATTAGTTCATCATTGTTACCCATATATGATGGAGAATTTTGGTCTGTAATGTTAAGAAAACAATTAACAGATAATCAGTTGTTACCAAGTAGAGGTGTTGGAGATTTTGGATATGAAACTGGTAGTTTTTTAAATAGTATAAGTCCACCATTTTTTGCTGGAGCAAATGCACAATATGGGGAACTTATAATAACAAGTGGTTCTGTTGGAAATAATTACGGTAGTGGTTCTATAAGAAGAGAAGGCGGTGGCCAATATGGATTAAAGTTAATAAATAATAGAAATAAAGAAAATTTAGATAGAAGAACGTATACACATTTGTATAAACGAGATGATTTACATCCTACATTTGAGGCAAGTGTTGCATCTGTTAGTGCAGGAGATACAGTATTATTTAGTGGTTATGCTAAGGCATCTTCAAGTAATGAATTGGGTGGAGCATTAGCTTCATTAAAAGTATATGAGTTAGATTCAAATGAAAATATTGTGAATTGGGATGAAGAATCTCCTGGATTGTCATTAGAAACAGATGAAGCCGATGGTGGAAGCAGAGCATCTGAACGAGTAGCTGTAGATACTACAGAATGGAAGTTGGTTCAAGTTAAAAAACAAATTAAATTTCCAAATACATCAAAACTTTCGATTCAATTAATTAATGATTCTCCAGGTGAAACTATTTTCTTTGATGATTTGTTTTTGAAAAAAGTACAACCGACAGGATCAGATGCACAAAATAAAAATTATAGTTATGAGTTATTTGTAAAACAATATGATGCTGGTATTGATAGAATACGATACAGTTCTAAATCGGATTTATTTATAACTGGATCAAATGCAGTATCACAATCACATAATGTATCTTGGACTGGCAGTGGAACATTTTATGTTGGTGGTGTTACAAGTGCAACTTCAAGTTTTGGTTCTTCTATGTTTAGTGGTTCGATGATGGAATTTAGATTGTGGAATTCTCCATTGAATGAAGAAGCCTTTGATAATCATGTAACAGCACCTAAATCATTTGTTGGCAATCACGTGTCAGCTTCATATACAGATTTGTTTTTAAGATATTCTTTTGATGATAATTCAACATTAACTGATGGTACTACAATACGTGATGTGAGCTCAGATCAAACAACTACAAATGCTGGTGTTGCTGCTGGATTTGCTGGTGGTAATTTATTTCATTCAGTAGTAGACAGAACAAAAACTTTTGTTCCAAATTATGGCCCCAATAGGAGAATGTCTGATAAGATTAGAATAGAAAACAACTTTTTATCTGGATCTGGAGTATCTTTGAATAGAGTTAGACGAAGTGATTATAGTTCAAATGATTTTTCACCTGTAGATTCACCTAAACTTGGAATTTACTTTTCACCCACAGATGTTATAAATGAAGATATAGTATTTTCATTTGCTAATTTAGATTTTAACCAGTATCTTGGAGATCCGAGAGATAGATTTGAATATGAATATAGAGGACTTGCAGGCGTAGCAGATAAATATTGGAAGAAATATAGAGGGGGGAATAATTTTTGGGCGTATATGCGTCTTATAAAATATTATGATCAATCTATATTTAAACAATTAAATCACTTAGTTCCTGCAAGAGCTAAAACTTATTATGGAACATTAATTGAACCTAATATATTTGAAAGGTCAAAAGATCCAGTACAAAGGGAAAGACCAACTTTTACAACACCATTTTACGAAAAAAGTATAAATCTTTCTCAAATAGAGAGTACAGTTTCAGGCAGTCCTGTTTTAACAATAGAAACAGAATTTCCATATTATACTTCAAGTATTAATTATGTAAATGAACATTTGGCATTACCTTCATTATATAAGTTTTCTGGAAGTGATAGTAGAGCAGTATCGGATGATGTTACAAATGATGATATTAATTTATATATTTCTGCTTCTGCAGAATATGGTGGGCCAGACAGTGTATTTCAAGATCCTTTTGCAATTCAAATAACTGGTTCAAGAAAATCACGATTTAATTTAAAATACAAATTTCATTATACAAGTTCATTAGATTGGGCTGATAGTAATATACATAGTATAGATTTGGATGAAAATAAATATACATCGAAATCATTAGAAGAAACTGATATAGATACAAAATATGAGCAATTTACAGGACTTCGTAGGTCTTTTTATGAAGGTGTTGAACATTCACGAGCTACTACACTTGATAACGATTTTCCAGTAATAGTTAGAATATCAGCTCCAACTGTAGCAGTACCAACAACTGTTGGAATATCAGATATAGATGTTACTGAAAATCCATTTGATTAACGAGCAATAAAATGTATAAAAATTTAGAACATAGATATTTATTTTTAGGAATGTTATACAGCACAAAATTAAATAATTTTCGGAGAATACAATTATGGGATTTTTAGATAATTCAACAATTACGGTAGATGCAATTTTAACAAAGAGAGGTAGAAGTATTTTATCTCAAGGCGGAAATTTTAAAATTACAAAGTTTGCGTTGAGTGATGAAGAGGTAGATTATACCTTATATGATGTAACACATCCAGATGGAACTGACTCATATGGATCTGTTATTGAAAATATTTCTTTGTTAGAAGCATTTCCAAATAGGGGAGCTTTCAGAAGCTTTTTAACGGATGAAAGTTTGGCTGGTGCTACACTAGTAGTGGATACAGAAAATTATACAGCTGTTCAAAAGGGATCTACTGTTTCAATAACACCTCAAACAACTCAGGGGCCAGCAGAGAACTATTCATTTACAATAGGTAATATGAATATACTTGAATTCGAGGCAGCACCAACATTAAGAACTCGAACAGCAGCCTCTGCAAATCTTATAGCTAAATCAATTAATCAAGACGGTACAACAACTGTTACAATTGTTGGACAAAACTCTGGATTAGTAAAAGTTGTAACTGTTACTGTTAAAATTGATCCAGCATCAACAGTTAGTCCTCTCGGTGCATTCACTATGGGCCCGCCTATGGATATGCCATAAATTAGGAGATATTAAATATGCCAATTTTTAAAGAACTTATACAAGGAGACGATATGCAAGAATCTCCAGCAATTATAACATCTGGAGTATGGCAAGATGGCGCGTCAAATATAACTGCTTTTTATACTTCTTCAACTCAAAGTGGAAGTACAGGAGATTATCATCTTAATGTATACAGATATAGTCCAGCAAATAACGCATCTGCTTCAATTCAACTTGGAATATCTTATGGACACAGAGAAGGTAGTGGTTCATTAGGTACGGTGGGTGCTACTGGAGAAAGACCATCAGCAGCAGTATTTGGTCAATTTAATAGTTTAATAAATCCACCTAATACGACAACTTTTACCTTTAGTAGTAAAACTGATGCGGTTCAAATTTACGCTTTAACATTTAATAGGGCAAGAATTAGAGAAAAATTAGATCCAGGCACTTGGGAATTACATTTGAAAAAGGCAAAAAATGTAGTTAAACTTATTGATGATTCATCTACTAATAAGGGCGGAAATACTAATCAAAGAAATTTTAGTCCAGAATATAATATAGTTAGTGGAACAGTTGCTGGTGGAACTACTATTAATGAGGCAGCAACAGCACAAGGTTCTGCTCTTGGATCATATGGATCATTTTACCCATCATTGGGAGTTCTGATATTGAATCCGTATAGACTTTGGCAGGGACAAGCACCTGTAACTACTACTTCGGCTTCAAATACAAATAATTGGAACAATCAACAGTTATTTCATGCTATTGAATCGGGTTCGTATTTTACGGCACGTAGACAAGAAGAAATAACTTCAAGACATTATTTCTGTAGGGCACATTCATCGGAATTCAACGCAACTACAAATGAAACATATTATACACAATCAGTAGCTGGAGTTAAACAAATTATTTCACAATTTCAAAGTGATCCAAAAGTTTATATAACTTGTGTTGGTTTGTATAATAGTGATAATGAATTGTTAGCAATTGCTAAATTGAGTAAACCCATTCTTAAATCAAAATCAAGGGAAGCCTTAATTAAAGTAAAGCTTGATTTTTAAAACCGGAGCTTGACAAATGTTGTTCCGAGACCTTGAACCAGAAGATGTTTTAGTTTCCTCATTTCAAGTCAATAAAACATTCACATTTACCGATGCCAATAGTGGTAGTGGGGTTTATGGTGTACATGCAGTAAAGAGTACACCATCAACACTTTATAATTATAATCTAACTACCGCTAATTCTTCTAGTTTTGGAACTGGTAGTGCAGACGCCCCGAAAACAAGAACTTTTTATAAAATTCCACTTTGGCATACTATAAATAAATTATATTATAGAGATATAACAGACATGAAGGGAACTCTTGATTTTATACAAGGAGTTCGAACTGGATCTTCAGCATATTTTCATACTACAGAATCTAATCCATTAGATGTTGATTTTGGAATGCCTGTTAGGAAACTTTTTACAAGACAGTTACATAATACTGCAAACGTAATATCAATACCTCAAAAATTCTACGGTGAATCTATTCAAAAAAAATCAGTAAGAATAACAGATAATAGCACAGCAGCAACACTTGTTTTGGAAGATGATGGTTTTGGTAATTTATATGATGTAGCCCATTCTAGTAGTTATTCAACAAAAACTCCATCACCATCAACTAATAGTGGTAGTGTGGTTGGCAATGTTTTTTATGATGATGGACTTATTGTAATAACGGATACGGGGTCATATTCAAGAGTTGGAGCAAATTCTGGTAGTAATGGGTTTACTGTAAAATTTAATGCTACTGAAACAATTTATGAGAGAGAATATACGTGTAGACTGGGTGAAAATGAATTTTTAGGAACGACAAATAATAGTTTGAAAGTAGGTTATAGTAGTAGTTATGCAACACCTGGAAGTGCGTGGACAGCATCTCTTTGGAGTGGTACAATCCATGATACATTTCAATATGATAGATTTGGATATTCTTCAGGATCTTTTGTTTCAAGTCATGGAGTTAACCCAATTAAAATAGGAACTGAACTTATAGGCGTTGCAACCCATTCTGATTTTGCAACATATGTTACATCAGTTGGTTTATATAATGATGAAAATGAGTTATTGGCTGTAGGTAAATTAGCAAATCCAATTAAAAATGATAGAGAATTAGCTTTAGCTTTTGTTGTAAGGTTTGATACTAATTAATGTAGATATATAATATTTATATATGGGTAAAACTATTTAATTATATACAAAGTGAGGCAATATTATGAAGAAGTTAATTTCAAGTATTTTAATTTTATCTTTTACTTTACCTTTAATGGCACAAGAGAAAGAAGAAGTAAAAGAAGAATCAACAGGTGCAATAGTAGTTAGACACTTACAAGATGCTGAATGGAGAAAATTTGATGCCGCTCACAAAAGAGCCCATTCAAAACGTGGAGAACAGCATCCAGCTGATAAACGTAAAAAAATGGCTGAAAGACAAAAGATTCGTCAACTGGTTAGATTGGTGATTGTTGGTAGTGTAGCTTACTATGTCGGATATCATGAGGGTGAGAAACATTTTAAACCAGGTGGGTGGATGAAACGACCAGGTAGGGGAGATAAATAGAAAATGAAAAGATTACTACTAACGTTAAGCTTAGTTATCTTGAATGGATGCTATACACAATTAGCTATGTTTCATACACCCAAACCTGAAACAGAGGAAAAGGAATGGGATTATGAGAGTTATACATCATATTCTTTAGGTACATATTATAGTGACCAACTGTTTTATTCTTATTACGGATATGGTTCACCATTTGGATATCAGAATAGATACTCTAATATGTATGGTTGGAATTATTATACCAGTCCGTATTATAGAAGTTATAACCCATATTATTATACAAATGAAAAATCTATAAAAAATACAAATACTGTAAGTAATAAAAGAACTTGGACAAGAGAAAATACAAGTACCAATTCTAATTTAGTTATAAGACGAAGTAGTAATACTTCATCAACCTCATCTACTAATACAGGTAGAAGTACAAGTAGCAATTCGTCTAATAGTAGAGTAACGAGGAGAAATAATTAATGAAGAAACTATTAATTATATTGTTGTTATCAACAACTTCTTTATTCGGTCAATTAGAGGATGCGTTTTCTAACTTTTTTAAATATTCAACTGTGTATATGGGATACAATTTAGTATCACCAATGTATCAAGAAGATAGATATATGTTATCAATGGTAGATGAAGAGGGAAATGAAAACTGGCAAAGTGGTATAATACAAATTCAGAAAGATGAAAGAGATTTAAAACCTGATTATGATTTAGCTTTTGGAATTAGAAAAATTGCACGATTTCCTTATGAACCAAAACGAGGTGTTAAGAATGCTGGTGTAGGTGGAGATTGGTATAAAGGTAAAGGTCAGATGAGTGCTAATGAAGCTGCCACAGTAGGTAGAGTAAAAGGTTGGGAATATCTGATCAAGTATATGAAACATCGCCGGTGGGATATGGAACATTCAAGTCAAGAATATTCTGTGAGATATCTTGGTGACTGGTATATTGTGAAGGCAAAATATTTGAACTTGGGTTTGGAAGATATAGAATATGGTCAG
>CEPX01198216.1_pt1 | contig 20493 bp, 22 predicted proteins | sample 361361 | NCBI WGS metagenome assembly CEPX01 (sample SAMEA2619974, study PRJEB7988) | marine metagenome | biome: marine biome (ENVO:00000447); feature: mesopelagic zone (ENVO:00000213) & marine oxygen minimum zone (ENVO:01000065); material: "saline water (ENVO:00002010), including plankton...
CTGGGCCGAGAATGAGTTGTTCCGGTCTTACATATTTAAGAGCGTCTTCTGCTTGTGCAACAATGTTTCCTACTGTCTCTACTGTTTCTGATCCAACATCTATGCAGCCAAGAATTACTGATTTACCCTCTAACTGTTTAAGCGCTTCAAGAGATAAGTTTGTTTGTTTGGCTTCTATTGAAACCTGGTCGATTGCTGATGCTTGCAAGAGGTCAAATAGATCAGGGTAATAAGTTTTGTCTGATTTGTAAGTAATTCCTTCAGCTTCTAAGCGTTTGTTTGGGTAGGAACAGCATACGTGAGCTATTGTTGTTAGTCCTTCCACGCCTTCAAAGCAGCGGTCTAGTAGTTCAATTCCCCATTCTTCAGCTCTGGATAAATCACGCAGAAGCCCAGGATCTTCTATCTGGATTATTTTACAGCCAGCATTCCGCAAAGCTCGGACTTCTTGATTTATTGCAGTTGCATAAGCTTCAGCAAGCACTCTGTCAGTAGAATAGAAGTCATTTTGCACTGCGTCAACAACTGTTGCCGGTCCTGGAATGCACATTTTGATTTCTTTTGTTGTTCTGCTTTGAATAAACTTAAAATCATCAACAAGAAACTCACCAGCATAAGTAACAGAAGAAACAGCACGAGGCACTAGCATAGTGTAAAGCTCGGTTAGCTTTCCTGCAATAAGCTTCTTGACTGGCTTTTCATGCATATTATCATAATCAAAGCCTTCTAAATGACGTAAAACATAGTGTATGTAATGGTCGCGTCGTTGCTCACCATCTGTTATAATGTCTATTCCAGCTTCTTCCTGATCTCTGATAGAACCTTCACATGCTCTATCAACTAGTCCTTTAAATTCACTGCCTAGTTCTTTTTCAATTCGCAAAAAAACTCTGCCAGAAGAGTCAAGCAATTCTCGTCCATTTACGCCATTCATTAAATATTTTGGCTTAGGATAAGTGCCGACAATTGTTGACTTAATTGCACCCATGTTAGAAAGGAAAATCTGTTTATTTAAAATGCTTTATCCAAAAGGTTTATAAACCGTTCTAAGTCTCTAGTATAGAAGTAACATATAGAAGACTCGAGAAATGCGTTTTCTTTTATGTTAGTATAGTAGAAGGAGGGAAAAAACCAAAATGGCAGAATTCGATGGCGGTAAAGGTGGCGGCTTCGGCGGACCACGTGAAATGCATCCTGCGACTTGTACGGAATGCGGTAAAGACTGCGAAGTTCCATTCAAGCCTACAGAAGGCAAACCAGTTTACTGTAAAGATTGCTATATGAAAAGAAAGAAGTTTTAGTTCTTCTTTAAGTATAGACAAATTTTTTTTATTTTTTTATTTAATTCTTAACAACAAAGATTAAAAACAGTTGTTAATTCTGAATGTTCATGCAAGCCATGATTGTTCCGGGTAATGGGAATGCCAATCTGTCTCTGATATGGTATCCGTATGTTAAACAGGAGTTAGAGAAACTAGGTATTAATGTAATTGCCAAAAACATGCCAGACCCTGATTTAGCGCGCAGAAAATACTGGATTCCTTTTATGGAATCACAGATAAAAAACAACGAAGATATTATTTTAATCGGGCATTCTTCAGGTGTTGTTGCAATCCTCAGATATCTGGAAAATCATAAAGCCAAAGGAGCAGTTTTAGTTAGCGCTTATTCAACAGATCTTGGTGATGAAAAAGAAAGATTGAGCGGATATTTTGACGAGCCATGGCAATGGGAAAAAATCAAGAAAAACGTTAACTGGATTACTCAGTTTTCTTCATCAGATGATTCTTTCATTCCCATAGAGGAAGCAAGACACTTAAAGGATAAGCTTTCTGCAGATTATCATGAATTTTCTGATCACGGCCATTTTATAGATGCAGAATATCCGGAAATAATCAGCGCAATAAAGGAAAAACTACAATGAAAGAAGAGCTACTCATTGAATCAATAACAGATAACCCTGCAATTAATCTTGCTCTGGATACTATTAAAATCGGTAAGCAGGCTTTGGTTTTTGTTGGAACAAGGCCTGGTTCTGAAAAGTCTGCTGAAGAAGTGGCTAAAAGAGTTAATTTCGGAGCTGGAAAAGGAGATGAAATCAGAAAGCTAGCTAAGTTAGCAAAAGATGTTCTTCATTCATTGGATTCACCAACAAGGCAATGCGAACGCTTAAGCAATTGCTTAAAAAAAGGCATCGCATTCCACCATTCCGGATTAACTGCTAAGCAGCGCGAGTTGGTTGAAGAGAACTTCCGGAAGGGTGTTATTAAGATTATTTGCAATACACCGAGTCTTGCGATGGGAGTAGATTTACCAGCTTACCGTTCTATAATTCGCGACTTAAAACGTTTCACACAGCACGGCTATGATTGGATTCCTGTTTTGGAATATCATCAAATGTCAGGCAGAGCTGGCCGGCCAACGTACGACAAAGAAGGCCAGGCAATAATTTTTGCAAAGTCAGAAGGAGAAGCTGAAGAACTGGAAGAAAAATTCATTAATGGAAAACCGGAAGAAATTTATTCAAAGCTTGCTGTAGAGCCTGTGCTGAGAAGTTATTTGCTTTCTCTTATTGCTTCAAGAATAGTTACTAACAAACAAGAAATTTTAGCTTTTTTTGAAAAAACATTTTGGGCTTATCAGTTTAAAGACATGGCAAAGCTTGAAAAGATAATAAACAAAATGTTGGCTTTGCTCGAACAGTGGGAGTTTATTAAGCTTTCAGCTAAATCAGAGTTTGTTTCTGCTTCTGAATTAGATGAAGGAAAAATAGTTGCGACTATGCTCGGCAACAGAGTTGCTGAACTTTATTTAGATCCTTTAACAGCTTACAACCTTATTAATGGTCTAAAAATTTCTAAAAGCAGAGGCATTAACCCTTTTACTTTATTGCATCTTGTTTCATACACTTCAGAACTCAAGCCATTGTTAAAAGTTAAAGTAAAAGAGCATGATGATGTTCAAAACTTTTTGCTTGAGCATGAACAAAATCTTCTTGCAAAAGAGCCTTCTCTGTATGAATCAGAGTACGAAGAGTTCCTGGCTTCAGTTAAAACAGCCATGTTTTTTAACAGTTGGATAGAAGAAAATTCTGAGGAAGTTTTGTTAGAGAACTATAACATACGCCCTGGTGAAATAAGAGCTAAGCTTGCTAATGCAGACTGGCTTCTTTATTCCTTAACAGAACTAGCCAGGATACTTCAACTGAATCAGCAGCTAAAAGAAATAACAAAATTAAGATTTAGAATGAAGTATGGAGTTATGGAAGAGCTTCTGTCATTACTGCAACTGAAAAATATTGGAAGGGTCAGAAGCAGAAAGCTTTTCAGCAACAGAATAAAAACAATTGCTGATGTTAAGAAAGCAGACGTTGCCACTTTAACGCAAATTCTTGGCTCAGGAAAAGTAGCTTTGGACGTTAAAAAGCAGCTTGGCCAGGAAGTCAAGGAAGTCCCTTCAGGAAAAAGAAAAGGACAGACAAGCATTTCAAAATATTAATGTTGTCGTCTTCTTAAGCTGGAAACCAGTCTTTGCAAAGAATCAAGTTGTCTCATTAATTTTAATTTCTCATTGTCAGCAGCTTGCAATTGGTTGGAGAATTTACTCAATTCAAAATCTTCTGCTTTGATGCTAGAGCTAACGGTTTGGAGTTTTTTAATTTCATCACCAAGGTTGTTGAGTTCATTTTTAACAGAAGTAGCTGTATCTTCAACTTCTTTCTTTAGATTCTCGCTTCCTGAAAGTTTTGAAGAAATTTCTTGAGTAAGATTGTTAAGTTCGTCCGTTGTTTTTCTAACAAGATTGTTCTGAATTGTGGAAGATATTATTTTTATGGAGTCTATGCTTTCACCAAGCTGTTCTTTTAATTCTTTAACAGTTCTTAATGCATTAGTATTTTCATTTATTAATTGCTGTTGTTTTTCTATCAAAGATTTCATATCTGACTTTGCTGAAGTTATGTCTTCTTTCAATGAAAGAGTTATCTTAGATTGTTTTTCCTGATTACTTTTAATTTCTTTAATTTCAGAATTAAGCTGGTCTGTCCTTTTCCCTGAAATATTGTCTTTAAGTTTTGAAAGCATGAAAAAAGGATAAAAAGGTAGTTTAAAAATGTTGCCAGATGCAAACATATTTAAGCGTTTTATCAACCCAAATTAGTATGCTCCCTTAGTCTAGCCTGGATAAGATGCGACCTTGCGGTTGTTAGCAGAAAGGTTGTGACCGGGGTTCGAATCTATGCGAAAGTCCCCGAGGGAGCATTAGCGACCTCGGGTCCCGAACGAAAGTGAGGACACCCGAGGGAGCATTTATCCTTTCGGTTTACAATATTTCTCATAGAACTCAAGTATTTCTTTTGCTTTTCTTGGATTGAGAAAGTAATGCTTCTCTTTTGTTTTCTTTGCAGAAAGAAGCCATTCTCTTCTTTCTAAATCCTTGATTGCTTTTTTTGTTGTTTTTTCTCCTTTAAGATGTGATGGCAATCCTTCAAGTATGTGCTGAGTGTGAGAACCTCCCCATTTTCTCCATTGAACTAGCTTACTAATGATTCTAGTCTTTACATACAACTCTGTCGTTTTCATACTGAAACGCAGCGCAAGATCTTTAATAAGCCTTACGCGCATATGTCCAGTGTCCAATGGTTTCTCCACGAAAATTTTTCGAATATTCCGAAATATTTTCGGAGTTATGTCTTATTTTGATACAATATTGTATCAAAAAAGAAACATTTAAATATTAGTTGAATTTAAAAGAAGCTATATGAAAGACACATCAATGTTTATTGAATTACTGGGAGACTCCCCTAATGTAAGAGTATTGGACTATCTTATTACAGAAAGAAATCTGGATTTCTCCAAAACAGATATGGCAAGAAATGCCGGTGTGAGTCGAGCTACACTTTATAGATTATGGAAAGATTTGATAAAAAACAAGATCATAATACATACGCGAATCATAGGAAGAGCTAAACTCTATAAATTGAACGCAAGTTTACCTCATATAAAAAAATTAATCGAAATATCTGACATGCAAGTAATTGAAGAGTTGAAGAGACGAAGTAAAAGTAAAAAACTTGCAGTGAAAGTCTAAGATGAGCACAGTTACGTTTGATGACTGGAAAAAGTTTGACTTAAAAGTTGGCGAAGTTTTGGAAGTTGCAAGAGTTCCGAAAACTGAGAAGCTTTACAAGCTGCAGGTTGATATTGGAACTGATAAGCCAATACAGATTGTAACAAGTTTGGTTCCTTACTACAGCGAGGAAGAATTAAAAGGGAAAAAAATAGTGGTTCTTGTAAATTTAGAGAAAGCTAAGTTTGGAGGAGAAATTTCTGAAGGCATGCTGTTATGCGCAGAAACAGAAGACGAGAGCAAGTGCGTTCTTTTGACGCCTCACAAAGATATCGAGGCTGGAACTCCAATAATGTAGTTGTTTTTTCTTAAACGCAATCTATTTAAACAGCAACGGTAACAAAAAGTATATGGAACAGTTTGACGTTATTGTTGTTGGGGCAGGTTCTGGACTTACAATAGTTGATAGCGCAGCCAGTCGCGGATTAAAAGTTGCTTTGGTTGAGCAGGGCCCGATGGGAGGAACTTGCTTGAATCGCGGTTGTATTCCTTCTAAGATGTTGATTCACGCTGCTGATGTTGCCGAGACTATTCAAAACTCTTCTAAATTTGGTATCCGTTCAAAAATTAGTTCTGTTGATTTTAAAGGAATAGTTTCCAGAGTTTCAAAAATAGTTGATGGAGATGCGCGTGAAATAGAGGAAGGAATTCGTGAGGAAAAAAACATAACTTTATTCAAAACTGAAGGGAAGTTTATTGGAAAGAAAAAAATGCAGGTTGACTCCAGCACAATAACAGCAGATAAAATATTCATCATGGCTGGAACAAGGCCGTTAGTGCCTCCAATTGAAGGCTTGGAAGGCTCTGGTTTTCTTACAAGCAAAGAAGCTTTGCGCTTGAAGAAATTGCCCAAAACATTAACCATAATAGGCGGAGGTTATATTGCTGCTGAGCTTGCTCATTTCTTTGGCTCTTTAGGAACTAAAGTAAATATTTTGCAGCGTGACGCTTTGCTTATTCCAAGAGAGGACCAAGAAGTTGCTGAAACTTTTACTGATGTGTTTAGGAAAAAGCATAATGTTTTCTTAGGTTATAATGCTGAAAAAGTTGAGAAAAAAAGCAGTAAGTTTGTTGTTACTGCCAGCCATGGAAAACTGAAAAAAACAATAAAGTCAGATCAGCTTCTGCTTGCTGTTGGAAGAGTTCCTAATTCAGATGTTCTTGAAGTTAATAAAGCAGGCATTAAAACAAATGAGCGAGGATACATCAATACTAATGATTATCTTGAAACATCTGCCAAAGGTATTTGGGCTGGCGGCGATATTGCTGGGAAATGGTTGTTTAAGCATTCTGCAAACTTAGAAGCTCAGTATATGTATCAAAACGCTTTCGATGATGAAAAAATGAAAGTGGATTACGAGCCAATGCCTCATGCAATATTCAGCAGTCCTCAAATTGCAGGTGTTGGCGCTATAGAAAATGAATTAAAAAAAGGAACTTATGGAGTTGGAAAGTACGAGTACATTCACACAGGTATGGGAACTGCAATTCAGGACAAAACAGGATTTGTTAAGATTCTTGTAGATAAGCAAACGAGAAAGATTCTTGGCTGCCATATAATTGGAACAGACGCTTCCACTTTAATTCATGAAGTCATTGTTGCAATGAAAGCAGGAGCAGATTTAAGTTATTTGACAGGAACCGTGCACATTCACCCTGCTTTGCCAGAAGTTGTTCAAAGAGCAGCTGGGAATGTTGAGTTCTAAACATTCTTGTGCTTTTCTATCAAATCTTGCGTTTTCTCCAAGTCGTCTAGGAACTGGCTTGCGTTAGTTAATGCAAGTTTTTGCGCTATTTCATCAGGGAGTTGTTCTCCTTGTTTGTAGCCGAGTTTTATTGCCTGGTGCAATATTTTATCTGAGACTGTATGTTCTGTCTCAACCATTTCTTCAAAAGGTCTTAGAAATTTCTTAGAGCTGTTCGGAACCAGTGTTTTGGCAAGTTTAAGGAATGACTTGCAGTAGCTTCTCACAAAGTCGCTTTCCATGCCAACATAGGCAGACAAGTATTGAAGTTTTTTTCTAACGTATTCGTCAGGGGGAACAAAAAGTTTGCCTTTTTCTTCCTTAAAGTATTCCGCCACTCCAATGTCTGAAGGGACTACCTGAAGGGAATGCTCATAAACATCCTGAAAAAGGTGTTTTACTGCAACAGATATGCAAAATAATAATGAGGGGAAATTCATGTCCATTCCTCTTAGTTCTATTGTTCCATGAGGGTTTATTTTTACAGGGTTCCATGCTGTAGCAAGCATAGAGCCATAATTTACCGTGTCAACACTTTCAGGAGAAAGCTGGCGAATTATTTTTTTCCATACAGAATATCTTTCAACAACCATATCTAATAAATCACTTTCATTGAATTTGTAAGGAGGCAGTTCTCCAAATTCTTGAAGGTGTTCTGAATAAAGCCCTTTTTCATAATTGAGAATTTTCCCTCCTCTGTAAACTATCATTCTTGAATCTTTTCCAAGATGTTTTCCGTCATAAAATGGGGATGATTGCATGAATGTTGTTAGCACAGGATCTAAAGCTATTGAAAGGTTGTAAGCTTCCACCAAGCTTTTTTTCGTTTTTTTGCTTAGAACTGCTTTAAGGTTTTTTGAAGTTGCGTCAAAACTGCCTTGAGGCAAAGCATGGTGTAAATGAAATCCCACGCATTTTCCGGTTATGTCAAATTTTTCTGCAAATAATTTCTTTTTTATTTTGTATAATCCTTTATCTCTCATTTTAGGAATAAATTCGCCAGGGTATGTTGCTGTTGGAAGAAGCAGGGTTTTTTCCTCACTCGCTGCTTTAACTGAAAGGTTAATGTTATCAAGAAGCGATTGAGAAGAAACAGAAACTTTTTCAGACGGGTCACTTCCAATCTCCAGCATGTTCTCTGCTATTTCAGGAATTATGAATGCTTTAGGAGCTTTCTTTTTGGATTTTTCTATTATTTTATCTGCATTATTGACTATCTGGCCATTCTTATTTACTAGCATGAATTCTATTTCCAAGCCTAATGTTGACTTTATCGCCATTAGTAAGAAGAAGCCAACTGCACGTTTTTTATTGTTTTTGGTTTCTAGATATACCCTTTTATCAAAAGATTGCCTAGAGTGCTTATGCTTACGTTTACCCTTCCCTTAACATCTTTAGTTTCAATCAAGCCTAGCTGTTTAAGGCCTTCTGCTCTTAAGTTGCCATTGACGTGATAGCTTATAAGAGGCAAGCTCATTTTTGTTTCTTTTGATAACTTTTCCAAAGTTTTGGGGCTTTTGTATAGAAGCTTCAATATTGCAAGCTTTCGGTCTGTGAGTATTTTGTAGTATGAGAACCTTAATATTGGAAGCAGCATAACTTCATTTTGTTCGACGCCAAATGCTTTCAGGCCATTTACAAAAGCTGCACTAAGAGCTGCGCAAGTGCTTATTCTATCACCAGTCGCTACATTAACCAATATGTTAGTGTCTTTTTCAATTTGCTTAATTTTCGCTATTTTCTCAAACATGCCTTCAAGCAAATTTCCTTCAACTTCTTCAATATACGCATCTATCTTAAATCTTTCAAGGTCTTCTTTTGTTTTCTGCGCTATCTTAATGCGTTCAGGAGGCGTTATAAGAATTACTTTCTGAGCCGGAAATTCCCGCAATCCTACAAACAAAGCGTCAATATTATCCCCTACTGGTGCTATAACAACGTTTCTCATAGTGTAAAACGAATTGTTAAATATTTAAATAGTTATGTTTAATATTAAAGAATAAGTTTAATTAGCGTTTTTTCTTGAACAGTTTGAAAGCTTTGTCTACGTTTTTACTGAATCCAATGCCTAAGCCAATTCCTACTGCCAAAGATACTGAAAGAAGTATTGCTGAAAAAATCAAAAGAAGAACGTTTTTTAGAAAAGACAAATTAATGCCTTGCTGGTCGAGTGTTGTGAATACAATTACAAGCACCAAAAGCATCCTTGCAGAAATCTGTATTGCAGAATCATATTTTGTCCTGATTTCCCATATTTTATAGAGCACAAAATCTATGAACACAAATCCAATAACAATCAGGATAATGTTTACTGTGATTATGAACGTCCATCTTGCAAGTTCCTGAGAGAGAATTTTAATAAAGCCTATTTCCAGGAAAGATATTCCTTCTGCAAAGAAAACAAAAAACACAAACCATTTTGCTAATGTTCCAAAAAGTTTTGCAAGGCTTACTTTTCCGAAGCTGTCGTCCAAGTCCGCTTTTCTTAACCTTTTATCAAGATTCAGCCTGTACAATGCTTTTTTGACGACAAACCCGAAAACCTGAGCTACAAAATAGCCGATTACTATGATAAGAGAGCCTTTCGTCAGGTTAGGGAGATAATTAACAAAATCTGTAGAATAACTCTGAAGCAATTCATGCACAACCCTGTAGACTTCATCACCAATGCCCATTGCAGTCTCTTTTTCAAATAATTTATAGGGTTACTTATATTTAAAAGTATGCACAAGAAAAAATCCATAAATAACACTAATATTTTCAATATAGAAAACAAATAAAGGCTATACCAAACCTTTATTAACTAGGGTGTTTTCCTAAATTTAGTTGTTAATCACAACAAACGCAAAATTAGGTCCTCTTATGAGAAAAGATGATTAAGAGCCACAGTTTGCGTTGAGCCCGTAATGCGTTACTCAAGGGAGCTTAGGCATTGCCTGCGAGGAACTTGGGAGTTAGTACGGGCTTGCAGATTCACAGCATCATAATTAAATATTAAACAGAGCAAGTCAGTTCATCACATTATCATTCATTATTACAGAGTAAGTTTAGTGGATAGTAATTGAATAGTTTGATATTGACTTGTTCTAAGATAACAGGAGTAGTGTTTATATGTTCATCAATCACGTTAAAATTGAAGTTTGGAAATGAACAAGTAGATACTGCTTCTTGAATTGCGAGGGATAAAAATGGGAAAAATAAGTCAAGTTTCATCAAAATACATTGTTAATGCAAGCATAAACATTGAAGGAGTAGTTGACAAGCCAGACGTTATTGGCGCTGTTTTCGGCCAGACAGAAGGCTTGCTTGGCTCAGAACTTGAATTGCGCGAATTGCAGCGTTCTGGAAGAATTGGAAGAATAGAAGTAAATGTTGAAACCAGAGCTGGCAAAACCTCTGGAATGATTAACATACCTTCTTCGCTTGATAAAGCTGAAACAAGTATAATCGCTGCTGCGCTTGAAATCATAGAGCGCATCGGTCCATGTAATGCTAAAATAAAAGTGCAGAAGATAGAAGACGTCAGAGTAAGCAAACGAAATTATGTTGTTAGCAGAGCAAAAGACCTGTTGAGAAACTTAGTTGACTCTTCAATGCCTGATTCTCAAGAGCTTGCAGATGAAGTTATGTTTGCAGTCCGTGTCATGGAAATCAAAGAATACGGAAAAGACAGGTTGCCTGCAGGCCCTTCAGTAGAGGATGGTGACGAAGTAATTGTTGTAGAAGGAAGAGCAGATGTTCTTAACCTGCTTAAGCAGGGAATAAAGAACACCATAGCAATGAATGGCTCTTCTGTTCCTGAAACAATAATTGAGCTTAGCAAGCAAAAAATAATGACTGTTTTTGTTGATGGAGATAGAGGCGGTGATTTGATACTGAAATCACTTCTTATGGTTGCGAATATTGATTACGTAACAAAAGCTCCTGATGGAAAAGAAGTTGAGGAAATAACCAAAAAGGAAATTCACCAGGCTTTAAGAGCAAGAGTTGTTCCACAGCAAATAAAGCTGGACAGAGCTCAGACTCCTGTTAGGCAAGCGCCTCAAATAAAAAGGCAGCCTCAGCAAAGACCTGCTGCTCCTGTTCAGCAAAAGCAAGCGCCTGCGCCTGCCATGAGCAGTCAGGAAAAAGATACTTTCCGCCAGATGTCTGAAGAACTTATAGGCACAAGAGCAGCATACTTGCTAGACAGCAAACTAAACATTCTAGGAAAAGTTCCTGTTAGTGAACTCCAGCTTACGTTAAAAGGATTGAATAATGTGCACGCAATTGTCTTTGATGGCGTTGCTGACCACGAGTTCATAAAGACAGCAGAAGCTTCAGGAGTCAAGCACGTAATTGCCATGGACAACCGAGTAAAGCAAAACGAAACTCCAATAAAAGTAGCAACAATTAACGAGCTTTGATTTTTTTTATTTTTTAATTTAATTTAGATAAGAATATCTATCTCAGCGCCTAGTTTTAAGCTGTTTATGTAGGATAGTATTATGTTTGCTTGTTTTCTGTCGATTAAGAACTGAACTATCTCTGCTTCAACGTCTTCAAAACTAACGTTTTTGTCTTTATAGTCTGTTTCATATATGCTTCTTACTTCTTCATTTTTAAGGATAGTCAATTCTTTCTTTTTTTTGTCAAACAGCTTGTTGATAACTGCTTGTTCAGTAAGTTTATCTGTCAATTCTTCAGGGGTCAGGTTTTGTTTTGCAATTATTCCAGGAACTCTGGATAAGTAAGGATTGATTTGCACTTTACGCAACTGGTCAATTTCTTCCTGGGTGATAAATATACCTTCTTCCTGAGCTGCCTGAATAAGCAGTCTTTTTTCAACCAGAAAATCAATGACGTCTATTCTTTCAACAGTTTCCTGTTGCTCTGCAGACAGAGTTGTTAATTCTTTGTCAATCTCATCCGAGTATATTGGCTGGCCGTTAACAAGTGCTTCAATTTCGCGAGTATCAGTTTCTGGTTTAAGATTATAAATAAAAACAACTGTAAAAACTACCATTAATAAAAGCAAGAACAAAATGATTTTTTTATCCATTTTTTATGTGTTTACACGCTCTAATTAAATATTTTACGGAGAAATTAACGTTTTGTCTTACCTTTTTTAGCAAGTCTTGAGAGCTCGCTAACATTATCTGTGAGTGTTGGAAGTACTTTTTGGAAAACAGTGTCCATTGCTTTCATGTCTGAGCTTACTGTTCGCATTGTCTTGTCGTATTCAGTAACTTTTCCAAGGACAGCTTTCTGGAGGTTGTCAGAGCTGCTCTTTAAATCATTTAGTCCTTGCTCAAGCCCTGCCATTTTGTTTTCCATTGTTTCTTTCCATTCAAGAAGCTTGTTTATTTCTTTCATAAGATCTTCCCATTTTTCTTCTATTATTGATTCTGAAACTTCTTCTATTCTGTCATCATAATTTTCCTGGGGAACAATTGATTCTGTTTGCTGTTCTTCAAGGTTAGGCGGAACATCTTCTTTCGGAGCTACAGGGATTGGTTGTGCTAATCCTGGTTCCACAGCTCCTTCAACAGGGCCAGCGTTCTTCAAGTCTGCCTGGTTCATTGCATCAAATATCTGATGGGTTTTATAGCCGTTGCGCTGCAAGGCTTGAACTATTTGGTTGTTTGTAAAACCCTGATCTCTCATCTTAAGAACTTCGTCAACAGGAGTTGTTACTGTTTGTGCTTCTTCAACTTTTTTTCCTAAACCAAACAAGGCCATGTTAGCTCAACTAGAACTTTTGCTTTAATAAACTTTTGTTTTTATTTATCTTTTTTCTCATCAATAAGTTCTTTCACTATTTTTTCTACCTGATTTTGTGTTACGAATTTTAGCGGGTCCCAATAGTCAAGGTATTTCTTTAAAGCTTGTACATCTTCTTTTCTGGCAAAGTCCTGAAGTTCTGCTGCCAAGTACTGCATTTTTTCGTTTAAGTCAGCAATTGTTTTTTTCATTTCTGCCAGGTCATCATTTAGCAGCCGTATTTCTGAAGAAAGCTTGCGGTGGTGTTCTATCATGTTTTCTTCCATGACTTGGGAACGCCTTTCAAGGTTAGAATAACGCTCTTCCAGAACTCTAGAGCGTCTTGTTAGCTCAATGAAATCATTGCTTATTTCCGGTTCAGGTGCAGATTTTTTTCTGAATAACCCTTGTTGTGCCATTTCAAAAATCACCGAGTAGTGTATAAAAGGCATATAGCACTATTGACATTATTAAATATATCGGTTATAGAAACAACAGCTATGAAAATGGTTAGATGTCATCTATAGTTTCCGCAGCTCTCTTTTGTCTCCAGACACGATTAGCAGGATGTTTTCCTGCAGCTAAACTGCTCAAATTTGATGCTTCGCTTGAATCAGGCAAATCCAAACCAGCAAATCTACCCCTTTCAACCATCGAATTATTCGCTGCGACAAAGCTTTCATACAGTTGAACAAAACGATTAGTTTCTTGTACTGCATCGCCAGTCATCACAAAAGTAACAATTGGTTTTATAAGAGACATGTATTGCCCAAGTAAGGGGTAGTCACGCATTCGATTTTCAGCAGCATAATAAATTCTGTTGCGAACAATGCCAGCAGGAATTTTAAGTTCTCTTGCAACAAGCTGGTGTGAGGATATAATTTCGCCGATTAGGCGGAACATATCTAAATCAGATGTGTGCTCTAAATACTCAGGAAACGTACCTTTAAGATCATCAATAATTTGTCTTATAGGTTGCCTAGTTAAAGCTTCTTCTGCTTTTATCCATTCTCTTGATACCATAGTATAAAAAGGAGTACATTCCAGTATAAAAAAGAGTAAGTTTTCAAATTTCTAGGTTTCGATAAATTCCGCAATACCTTTATAAAGACTATAAGTAAAATAATAAGTTTAGTATAAAAATCTTTGGCTGTTAAAATGGCTAAATGCCTTGATTACGAGTTTGTAAAAGAGGGTGACGATAGGGTTTTGCGGTTTGACTGTGAAGACTGTCCTTTCTTCCCTTCAATTGAAAGTAATGAAAGCTGTATGGTGGCAGCTATCAATGCTTTAATTGAGAATCCTTCTGCAACAAGAATTGTTTTTTCCCAAAAAAGGGATTACGAGTACGATTATGAACAAACATCCATGCTTATTGAAATTGCAAAGATACAATCACAACTTTCAAGGCAGCGAACATACCTTTTTGACAAAACAAAATCCGCACTTTTTGTACGCTTAAAAAATTTGTTTTATCACAAGCTAAAATCAGACCCTGTTGCTGCTTATTACGAACTCACAGGTCTTTACAAATCAGAGAAAGCAAAAAAAGACCGTTCTTCGCTAAGAGCAGCTTCTTTTCTGGAAAAAAGTTTGAAAGCAATTCAAGCTTCTAAGTTAATATCTGCTGCAAGAAAGTTCCCTTACAAATACGGTGAGCGTTCAATATACGGAAAAATATTCAGGCAGTACATTAAGCCGGATTTTATGTTTACGCGCTTGATGTCTGCTTTTCCTTTTGATGGAGAAGAAATTGACAGTTATAGCGTCAACAATACAGAAGTAACTGTTTTCAAGCTTCCTGATACAGTCCAGAAACTTTACCATATAATACCTCCAGAGTTTAAGCTTTCTGAAGAAAAATACGAGCTGCTTGATGAAGCTCGCAACATAATTGCCGAGCATAAGCCGGAAAAGTCAGAATTCATCGACCCAGAGCGAATGCGCCAGGTATTCTTTAATGTAGGCAATGACCTTATTGATGAGCTTGCTGAAAACAAGGGAATTCATTTGCGCACAAAGGAAATTGAAGACCTTGCAGACATATTAGTAAGATATACAATAGGGTTTAGCCTCATAGAAGTTCTTCTGCAGGATGAGAAAGTTCAGGACATAACCATCAACAGTCCAATGGGAAGGCTTCCTGCGTTCATAGTTCATCAGGATTATGATGAATGCATGACAAACATTATACCAACTTTTAACGATGGAGAATCATGGGCAACTAAATTGCGATTGATTTCTGGCAGGCCGCTTGATGAAGCTAACCCGATTCTTGATACAGAATTAGTATTGCCTTATGCCCGTGCAAGAGTTGCAGCTGTTAGCTCTCCTCTTAATGCTTCCGGGCTATCATATGCTTTCAGGCGTCATCGTGACAAGCCATGGACCTTTCCTTTGTTTATTAAAAACGGCATGATGACTCCGGCAGCAGCAGGCCTTCTTAGTTTTCTTATTGATGGGTCAAGAACAATGCTTATTGCAGGGACAAGAAGTGCAGGAAAAACAAGTTTTCTTGGCTCTTTAATGACTGAGGTTATGAGAAAATACCGTCTTATCACTGTTGAGGACACTTTAGAACTGCCAGTTTCTTCCTTGAAAAAGCTAAACTATAACATTCAGTCATTGAAAGTTGCAGGAGCGCTTTCTTCAGGAACAGATGAATCCAATGCAGATGCAGGAATACGCTCTACATTGCGCTTGGGAGACTCTGGATTGATTGTGGGAGAGGTTCGTTCAACAGAAGCTCGCGCTTTATACGAGGCAATGCGCGTTGGTGCGTTAGCAAATGTTGTTGCAGGCACTATTCACGGAGAAAGCCCTTACGGTGTTTTTGACCGTGTTGTTAACGACTTAGGAGTTCCCCGAACATCTTTTAAAGCAACAGATATAATAGTTGTTGCTAATCCAATTAAAAGTCCTGATGGTCTGCATCGCTCCAGAAAAATTGTTCAGATTACAGAAGTTGGGAAGCTCTGGGAGCAGGACCCTTTAACCGAGCATGGATTCACTGATTTGATGAAGTACAATGCTGCCTCCGACAATCTTGAAGCAACCTCAAGCCTTATGAATGGCGACTCTGAAATTCTGAAATCAGTTGCTTCTAACGTAAAAGAGTGGGCAAGCAGTTGGGATGCTGTATGGGACAATATCATGCTTCGCGCGAAAATAAAAGGAGCTATTGTCGAGGCCTCTGAAAAAGCTAACATGCCTGAAATACTTGAAGCTAAGTTTGTAGTTCCTGCAAATGACCAATTCCATAAAATTTCTGATGAGATTAAAAATGAGGTAGGCTCGCTTGATAACAAGAGAATATTCTTTGACTGGAATGAGTGGCTCAAGAAAAAATTAAAAAACGTTCAAACGGTTTACAGATAAAGAAATGAAGTTTACTGAAAAAGGGGTGTTGGCAGCTAAGTACAAGCTTAGGCTTGCCAGGGAGCTTGGAGTTAATGATAAGACTTTTGATGCTGCTAAAGCTGTCAAGTCTGTAAAGAAGTACTCTTCAAATTATGACCAGTTTAAAAAGGAGAATTTGCCAAAGCCTTTGTCAATTTATGAAAAAACATGTAATTTCTGCAGTCATTTTCTTAAAATCAATCCAGGCAAAAAACGTTCTGCAGAGCTTAAAAAATTAATAGGCCTCGCGCATTTAAACACAACGCCTTTTGCAACAGTTAGCTTCGCAGTAATTGTTTTATTTTTAATCTTGCTTTTAGGGGCAGCCACCTGGTTTTTAACAGGTTCTTTGTTTGTTTTAGGTTACGCAGTAATTATTGGGCTTATAATGCTTGTTGCGCTTCTTAAGCTTCCTGATTTTTTCGCGAACAGCTGGAGATTGCAGGCTTCTAATCAAATGGTGCAATGCGTATTTTATATGGCTGCGTTTATGCGCCATACTTCAAACATCGAGCTTGCTGTAAAATTTGCAGCTGACCGTTTAAAAGCACCTTTATCACTTGATTTGAAAAAAGTTTTGTGGGATGTTGAAACAGGCAAGTACAAGACAATAAAAGAATCTCTTGACAGCTATCTGGAAACTTGGAAAGACTGGAATATGGAATTTATTGAATCTCTGCATCTTCTTGAAGGCTCTTTATATGAATCTTCAGAAGGCAAGCGCCTAAATATGATTGACAAAAGCCTTGACCTTATGCTTGAAGAAACCTATAACAAGATGCTTCGGTACACTCATGACTTAAAAGCTCCTATAACCATGCTGTACATGCTGGGATTAGTGCTGCCGATTCTTGGGCTTGTGATATTGCCAATGGTTGCAAGTTTTATGACGTCTGATGTTGCTCCTTTAACACTTGCAATTTACATAGCTTTGCTGTACAATTTCACTATTCCTGTTCTTTTGTTTTACCTTACAAAAACAACTTTGTCCAAGAGGCCTACTGGTTACGGCGAGGTTGACATTGCTGAGGAAATTCCTGCGCTTAAAAAATACAGAAACATAATTATCCGCTTTTTTAATAAGGAGTTGTTAATCAACCCCCTTATTCTGAGCTTGCTTGTAGGCGCGATTTTGCTGCTGATAGGAACAACACCTTGGCTATTGCAGTTCATTATGTCTGAAGAAGTTCTTTTAAACGAGCGGCCTTTTGAAACTTCTTTTGGGTTTAAATTTCTCGACTACAGGCTCTCAAGCAATGGTTTGATAGGCCCTTATGGAATGGGAGCAGCTGTTCTAAGCATGTTTGTTCCTCTCGCGCTAGGAATTGGGTTCGGAATGTATTTTCTGCTTCGCTCACAAAATATTTTTAAGATAAGAGCTCGTTCAAAAAAGCTTGAAAACGAGTTTGCTTCTGCTCTTTTCCAGCTTGGGAATAGAATTGGCGATGGAGTTCCTGTTGAGGTTGCAGTTGGAAAGGTGGCAAAGATGATGCAGGGGACTGTTTCAGGAGAGTTTTTTAGCCTTGTAAATATGAATATGAGAAAGTTTGGAATGAATTTTGAGAGAGCTGTTTTTGATTCTAAAGCAGGCGCTATTAATTATTTTCCTTCTCCTGTTATTGAAAGCGCTATGAAAGTGTTGCTTGAAAGCTCGAAAAAAGGTCCAAAGTCCGCATCATCTGCGCTCATAAACATTTCTGAATATATAAAAGATATTCACCGTGTTAATGAACGCTTGCGTGACTTAATGGCAGATATAATATCAGACATGAAACAGCAAGTCGGAATTCTTGCTCCAGCCATAGCAGGCATAGTAGTTGGAATAACTTCGATGATTATAGGAATATTAGGCCAGCTAACAGAGCAAATAGCAAACATAAGCACGTTATCTGAAGATGCTTCAGTGCCTTCAGGTTTGTTGAGCCTTTTTGGAGATGGCATACCTACTTATTATTTCCAGATTATAATAGGAGTTTACATAGTGCAGGTAATTTACATAATGACTTTGTTGATTAACGGCATAGAGTCGGGCTCTGATAAACTTTCAGAAAGATATCTTGTAGGAACAAACCTAATAAGAAGCACATTTGTATATGTAGTCATAGCACTAACGATAACAATTGTGTTTAACGCAATAGCTTCTTCAATAATCGGCGGCATAACAGGAGTTATTTAAAACAACAATATCAATAAAACATTTAAATACAACAACACAACTTCTTCAATTATGCGTCGGTGGTCTAATGGCATGACTGTGCCCTTCCAAGGCGCCTGTCCGGGTTCGAATGTGCAAAAGTACCGAACGTCCCGGCCGACGCATTTATATTAAAACAAGAGGAAAAAATGAGTAGAGCAGATTATAGAAAGAATAGAATATTAAGTATGCCAACAAATCATGTGTGGAATTATGATAGTATAAACTCCAAACAAACGCTTGGGGAAAGGTTAAGGGAAGCAAGAGAACAGCTTGAAATCTCTCAAGCAACAGTGTTAAATTTGGTGGATAGGGTAAACCCGGAAACAAATATTGCCCCAAGTACAATATCCTTATTGGAAGTTGGTAAGTCTGGACTTACTGAAAAAAAGCTTACTGCGTATCTAGGCGCTGAGAAGTATGTTCCAGTAATAGAAGCTGCTTTGGAATTAGAAGAAGGGACTCTTACTTCTTTATTAGATTGAAAATAGCTTTGCTTTCATTAATTAAACAGAAGCATCATGGCTGCATAAACTAGTATGCCAAGAACAAAAAGCAGTGGTTTGCCTTCTTTTTCTTGAGGAAGAGATTCTCTTATGATTATGAACAGGAAAATGCCTGCAACAAAATTCACCATTATGTTTTCCAGCAACGCACTACTGAATGTTGATTTTGAAAAAAGCGCTCCAAGCATTGTTGAAGATGCAAGTAAAAGCCTTCTGTGAGGTATTTGTTGAAGATATACGTGATGCAGAGACCAGTTTCCTATTGTGGTGAACATTAAAAGAGGCGGTAAAAAAAGGATTCCTGAAACCAAATCTGTTTCTAATATTTTTATCAGAACAGCTCCAATTACAAAGTGGTATATAAACAAAACTGCTGTGTGCATTTCGTCGTGGAGAGTTTTTGCTTTTTTCAATAAGAACCTGCCTGAGAATTTTTTATAGAAAAATTTTTCAAGCAAATGTATTAAGGCAAAGCCTGAAATTAAAGGCGCGAAAAGCACAAGGCCGGTTGAGTTCTGATATGCTTCAGGAAGGAAACTAAAGAGCAAATAAGTTATGGCTATAGCAGCTGCAAAAGAAGCAAAGTGTTGTCTGTATTTGGAATGTTCTATGTTTATGCGGTCACTAAAAAACTGCACTAAGCTCAATAAGAGAACTAAGACAAAAGGCGCAAAACTTGGCATGTTAAAACTTATCTTAGAAGAGATGGTTTATAAAAGTTTTGCCAAGAAAAAAGATTAGCTCAAACTAAGCGCTTTCTTTAATTTGTTTTTGTCAAAGCCAATTATTATTTCTCCGCCAATGTCTGTTACTGGAACACCCATCTGACCTGATTTTTGGAACATTTCCTGCGCTGCCTTTTGGTCTGTGCCTACGTCCACTTCTTCATATTCTACTTTGTTCTCAGTAAAGAATTCTTTAGTCTTCACGCACCAAGGACAGGTTTTTGTAGTATAAATCTTAGCTTTCTTCATTTTAATTACCTCTTAAGTAAATGCAACAAAATAAGTTGCAACAGCTATAACTGCAACAATCATAACGATTTCATGCATGCAAGGGCCTTTCTTTTCTTTACATCCGCTACCCGGACACATTAAAGCCATTTTTTCACCTCAAGTTAAATCAATAACTTCGGTCTTATTGACCGCTAATTTCTCCTTTATCATCACTACAATTGTTTCCACACATGGTATTCACCTCAAACATTGTAAATATTGATAGGTCTAAGTGATTATAAAAAGGTATTGTTTAATTTATTTAAATAATTCAAGATAGTTATTATAAATCTGCTTTGCAATTTTTTCAGAAGTTATTTGCTTAATTTCAGCCATCTTCTTGACGGTCATTTCAACGTATGCAGGCTCGCTTTTCTTGCATTCAAAAGGTCCTAAGTAAGGTGCATCAGTTTCTGTCAACAGGTTTTTCAAGTCGATTATTTCAACCATTTTCTGAAAATGGCTGCTGCGAAGAATATTAGAAGGTATTGAAAAGAAAAAACCATTATCTGCAGCCAGTTTAACAAGCTTCATATTGCCATGGAAAGCATGTAAAATTACTTTTTTACAGCCACTGCGGATTAATGTTTCAACAACTTTTTTTTCAGCTTTCCTCGAATGAACAATAACAGGCTTCCTTAATTTATTTGCCAGTTCTAACTGGTTTTCAAACACGTCCTGCTGTTTTTGTTTGTCACCAGCTTTTTCATAGTCAAGCCCAATCTCTCCGAAAGCAACAAACTTGCTGCTGTTGTTTTTCATAAACTTAAGTTCTTCATCAATTT
>CEPX01067549.1_pt1 | contig 20433 bp, 28 predicted proteins | sample 361361 | NCBI WGS metagenome assembly CEPX01 (sample SAMEA2619974, study PRJEB7988) | marine metagenome | biome: marine biome (ENVO:00000447); feature: mesopelagic zone (ENVO:00000213) & marine oxygen minimum zone (ENVO:01000065); material: "saline water (ENVO:00002010), including plankton...
TTTCGGCTTCGCCGAACGTTGCACTAAAATCCAACCCCTCCAAGTTTTCAGGGGAAACTAACAGGAATTTAACGATTCCATAGCCTTGCAGGCTCTTCCATCCAAATTTGATTTTCCAGCTCTGTTTCACGAGGGAAAATCAAACTTCGTTAAATTCCGATGTTATGTGCAATCCGCCTCCGCCCGCCTAGATTCTTCTAATTAATTCTAGGGGGTTAGTGCTTGATTTCGAGAGGCTGCAGCTCTTTCTTCTAATTCTGTTAATTGTTTTCCATTAAGATAAGGTATACATGTTGGCATTTTATTCTGTTTTTGGTTTTTCCTCTTTTTTTAGTTCTTCAGGTTTTTCTTTGGCTGGAGAAAGTAATTGTTCAAACTTTTTATCCCCTTGTTTAAGAACTTTACAATTAATTTGAGATGTTTTTAATGAAATTTCTTCTCCTCTGTTTGTTTTTCTAAGTCTAATTCCTTTTTTTGTGTTATGCATTCCAGGGCCTTTTGTTAATAATCTTCTATGATATGCAGCTCCTTCTAATCCTTTAAATCCAGGTAATCCTGCAATATCACTTGTTCCAGTGATTTCAAGCTCATAATCTTTTAAATCTGGAGAAATTTCTTCTCCTTTAAGAGTTTCACCTATTTTCTTTCCAACTACAATTTCTGATTCTGTTTCTAGTTTATGCGTTTTTCCTTTATCTGATATGTTTACTTTAAATGGCATTTTATTTAATTTGGTAATTATTATTTATAATATTATAATTTTGTGTGTGTAATGTTTTTGAGGGGGTTATTAGGGAGGTCTTTTCTAAATCTTTTTCAAGATTATCTTTGCTTTGACAACTAATCGCTGCAAATGCAAGCCCGGTTAACACTGCAATTACTTTAAAATTTCTCCATGCTTGTTTATATTTATCTTTCATTTTAATAATAATTGATATAAAAAAGGGTTTAAAAGACTTTTGATGTCTTTTAACTCATTCAAAATTAAAATTTTGAAGATTTTTAAAGATTAGCTTTTAATTTATACACCCCAAGTAACTTTTTCCTTTCTTTTAATCTCTGCAATTTTTTGTAGAGCCTGAATTTCATCTTGAGTTAAAAGACTCTTGTTATCCTTGAATTCTCTAAATTGTTTTTCAGAGAGGTCTGAATAAAGATGATTTATATTTGATAATTGTCTGTCAAAAGTTGTTCCTGGTAAAGAGATTGCTACTTCTTTTCCTTGTTCTGCTTGTTCAACTTTATTTTGGTTTTCTTGAACATCTTTAATTTTTGCAATTTCTTTTCCATTTTCATCAATAAGATGTATATTTGGAATAAGTTTTCCTGCTTCTACTTTAACTCCAAAAACAGCAGGATTTGAATTATGGAAAATGTATTGGGGTAAGATTTTTAATTTACAAATTGTTGCAAGTTTTAATATTTTTTCTCTTTTTATTTCATTTCTTTTTTCTTCTTGAAATTTTAAAAGATTTTCAATTAATTTATAGATCACATCATCTGTTAGGATTTTAATTGGTTTTTCTTTGCTCATCTCTTTTGCTTCTTCATCTATTTCTGTATTAAAACCTAAAATTATTGCATTTTCTGGATCTTGTTTTAAATTTGTTTGAGCAGAGACAATATCTTTTTTATTTATCTTTCCAATGCCTGTTTTGATTATTGATATTTTTTCTTGTTTTAACATTGTTATTAAAGCCTCTAAAGAACCAAGAGAATCTGTTTTGATTATTATTCCGTTTTCATTTGTTTTTATTTTCTCTCCAACCTCTTTTTCAAACTGTTTTTTAATTTCTTGTTCATTATCTTTAAAAATTGTAAATGGCATTCCAGGTAAAATTCCCTTGCTGTTTATTAATTGCATTCTTATTCCGTCTGCTGCAATTGCTTGTTTAATTGGTTGAAATTTACTTGAAACTGGTTTTATTTCTTCTAAAACTCTTATCTTTGAGATAATTGGTTCAGAGAAACTTGCTATTGCAATTTCATCAGTTGCTGATAATGTTCCATCATACAAAATAGCTTCTGCATATTGCATTGTTTTTTGTTTTTTTACTTCTAAGATAACTCCTTTTGCATCTTTGTTAAGTTTTAGATTTTTTGTTAAGAATTTTTGAGATAATCCACATAAGGTCATTATTAATTCATTTATTCCTTCTCCTGTTTTTCCTGAACATGGAATAAGTGCTAATTGAGATTTAAAATCAGAAACTTCATAAAAAGGTTTTGCATCAAACCCGTGATGATGTAATGCTCCAACAATTGTTAATAATTTTTCCTGGAATTGTTGAGAAGTGGTTGTTGATTGTGATTCAATAGACTGTTTAAGATTTTCTGATTGTTTTCTCCATCCGCTTATGTTGTCTATTTTATTTAGGGCAACAATAAATGGGGTTTTATTTAATTTTAAAATATCAAGAACTTCTGCTGTTTGAGGTTTTATTCCTTCATTAATATCAATTAATAATATTGCTAAATCTGCTAAAGAGCCGCCTCTTTTTCTTAAATGGGAAAAGGCTGCATGTCCAGGAGTATCTATAAATAAAAATCCTGGAAAATCAAGTTTTATCTTGTTTTTTTTAATACTTGGACATCTTTTTTTAATATTTTCTAATGGAACTTTTGTAAATGATATTTTTTGTGTGATTCCTCCTGCTTCTGATTCTTGGATTCCTGTTTTTCTTATATTATCCAATATGGTTGTTTTTCCATGGTCTACATGACCTGCTACTGTTACAATTGGTTGTCTTATTTTTATCATGATTATTCCATTACAATATTATTTATAAAGGTTAATATTGATGAAAAATTAATGACAAGGGCAATAATTACCTTAAAAGAAAAAAGTCCAGAGCCTGGGGAAATATTTTCTATAAAGAAAAAAATAAATTCTATTTTAAGAACAAGAGGATTTTCTATTCCTGTAACTAAGGTAAGTAATAGAATTTTATCTCTTCCTATTGGATTGCCAAGAAAAGAATTACAAGCTATATCAGAACATATAGAAGTTAATCATAGTATTAAGTATGTTAATGGTAATGAAGCTGTTATTATAGAAAACAAGGTTCCTGCTGATTATGGTTTATTGCAAGGAAGAGTAAAGCAATTAGCTGCTGAAAATGATGCTGAAAAATTAAAATCAGGTCAATTAGAACAAAGAATTGGTGAAGAAACACAAGCAAGATTAGGTGTACAAGCCGAATTAGATAGTGCAAGAGCAAAATATAAGCAAATTCTTAATGCAAGAGATTTTGTTACTCAAAATATGTTAAGGGGAAATGCTATTTGGAACACTTTTGTTAATTTTTATACAGATACTTTAGAAAATGCATCAGAAATATATGATATTCCTTTTGATGTTTTAGAAAAAGAAGTATTAACTTTTTCAAGTTTGCAAGAAAGAGAAGATTTCCAAGCTATAGCAAAAGATTTAGAAAATGCAAAGGCAGCTAAAAAATCTGCTGAATCAAATCCTCTTCTTAAAATAGATCAATATGCACAGCAAGTTTTAAATAAAGCTAAAAAGATTGAAAAAAGACAAGGTGCAATAAGTGATGTTAGAAGAGAATTAGGAGCCCAAATTGGCCAGGAGCAATTGTGGATTGTACTTTCAACAGAAGATAAAAAAACCTTGTTGGCACTACCTTACACATTTAGAGAAGATGGTGATTATCATTCATTAGAACAACCATTAATTGAGTCTATAAATCAATCACTTACAGATTCTAAATTAGAATATACTCAACAAGGAGTTGATGGATTATTAAGATATGTTATTCCAGGCATGGAATCAAGATCTAGAACAAGGGCAAGACTTAGTAATACAATTTCTTCAACAGAAGATGCTTTTGTAAAATTAGGTGGTGAAAGACAGGTTGTTGGAATAACTAGTTAATTTTATAAAAAATTTAATATTTTTTTATTCATAAGATTTATAATTAGTGTTTATCTTATATTAATATTATGGAAAACAAAACAATTAATGATGTAAGTGAGAAATATGATATTGAGATTAATAAGGTAGTTAAAAATATAAAGAAAAATAAGGCTGGAAAGGTTTTATTGCAATTTCCAGAGGGATTAAAACCTTATGCTCAGGTTATTTGTGATGAGATAGAAGAGAAAACTGGGTGTGAGTGTGTAATTTGGATGGATACTTGTTTTGGTGGTTGTGATGTTCCTCTTGGTGTTGAAAGGCTTGGGGTTGATATGATTGTGCAGTTTGGGCATAGTGAGTGGAAGTTTTAACCAACAAAAACTCTTGCAGAAACAAGTAATAATAATCCTAAGATTATTGCAATTATATTGATTATTGTTTGTTTGAATGTTTTTTGTTTAAACACTTCTGGAATAAGGTCTTTTACTGCAATATAAATAAATCCTCCTGCTGCAAATGGTAAAAAATATATTGCATATGAATATAGATTAAGAAAATAATATCCTAAAATTCCCCCTAAAATTGCTGTTAATTGAGCAAGAAAGTTGTAGAAAAGGGCTTTGTTTTTTGTAAATCCTCCATAAACTAAAATTCCAAAATCACCTATTTCTTGAGGTAATTCATGAGCCATTATTAATAATGAAGTAAGGATTCCAAAAGGGATTGATAGGAGAAATGCTCCTGCAATTATTAGTCCATCAATAAAATTATGTATCGCATCCCCATATAAAATTAGGTGAGTATAAGGATGTTCTTCACACTGTCCGTGTTTATGACAGTGATGCCAATGAAGAATTCTTTCTATTAAATAAAAAACAATGATTCCTATAATAATTATAAAAATTGTTTTTGACATTGAAATCTTTTCTAATGCCTCTGGAATAAAATGGAAAAAAGCTCCACCTAATAGGGCTCCAATAGAAAGTGAAACAAGGAAAATAATTAATTTATCTAGACTTTTTTTAGATATAAGAAATGTAATAGCCCCAGAAAGTCCTAATAACCCACTTATTAAAGTTGTTAAGATAATCAAAAATAATATGTTTGCCATTTTAGATTAGATTAGTTAGTATTGCAATACCTAGCATAATTAATAATATCCCTGTTACTAGGTGTATGATTTTAATATTTCTATCTTTCCATGATGAAACTTTTTCTGTTGTTGAGACTCCTGCATAAACTATGAAAGTTATTGCAATCATTGGAATTACAAAAATTAAATTATATAAAAGAAGATATGGAATTGTTTTAAATAGATTTAAGGCTGAAAGAGAGCCAGAGGCTATAATGTATGGGCCAATTGTACAGGGTAAAAGGAATAATGTAACAAGAATTCCAATAAAAAAAGCTCCTTTTGTAGAGGTTATGTTTTTAATTATTTGTTTTACTCTTGGCCTAATTTTTATTGGCATCTCGGTTGCTAATCCTCCAGGTTTATAATTAATAAAATCTTTAATATTAAAGATTCCAAGAAGGATTGCTAAAACTGCTAACCCTTTTGTTAAATAAGGATAAATTAGTGAAGTGAATTCAATAAAACCTTTAAATAATTGTATTATAATTAATCCATAGAAAAAATATCCAATAAAGACTGCTGCTGTAAATGCTAATCCACCAACAAGAACTTTATGCTTTTTCCCAGGATTTGTTAATAAAATTGAAACAAGAACCATTGTCATAACTGCTAATGCACAAGGATTAATTGCATCTGCTAAAGCAAGGGTTATTATTCTTATTAATGTAATTGCCATTTTATGTTTTAGTAATTATTTAACATTCAGTTAAATCTTTTAATACATCAATAGAAGCAACTCCTGGATATTTTTCATTGTCGATAATCCAAGTAGGAGTTACAGTAATTTCTACCTCTGCAAATGATTCACTATATATTTTTTTAATACTGATAATTCCTGTAATTATTATAACTACAATTATCAGAATAGTTAGATAGGTTTTAGTTCCTTTTTTCATATTATTTAGTAGAGATTTTTGTTTTTAAAGGTTTGTTTGAAACTAGTTGCTGTTAAACTGATGGTTTTTGAAATATTCTTTAAAGAATATATATTCTTTAAAAGTGAAATCTATTTTGAGTTATAGAGGTAAGTATAAAAAATCAAACATGGGCATATTTTCAATATTTAGCAAAACTAGTAATTTGTATTTTCCTGGTTGTACAACTTATTTTAAATTTAAACAAAATTTTGATCTTTACAAGAAGATTTTTTTAAAATTAGGTATTCTTTTTAAGGAAGTAGATAAAAAAATTTGTTCTGGATTACCAGCCTTAGAGGCAGGATATGAACAAGAAGCAAGAAAACTTGCAAAAAGAAATTTTGAAATTTTTAAAGAAGAAAATGTTGAAAGTATTATAACTAATTCCCCTGAGGCTTATAAAATGTTTTTATATGATTATCCTGGAATTTTACCTGATTGGAATATTAAAATTGATAATGTTTGGGTTATGATTCTTGATGAATTAAAAAGAAGACCAAGAGTGATTAAATTTAAGGCAATGGAGATGGTTACTTATCAGGATTGTTGTTATTTAGGAAGATATTGCGGACTTTATGATGAAATAAGGGAAATTTTAGAATTAATTGGTTATGAAGTAAAGGAGATGTCTAATTCTAAGTCTAAAAGTATGTGTTGTGGAAGTTGTGGGGGATTGCCTGTTGCTAATCCTGAATTAGCAGATAAAATTGCAAAAGAGAAAATTTTGCAGGTTAAAAGAATTGGTGTTAAAAAGATTATTGTAAGTTCAATGAAAAATTATGAATTATTAAAAAAGAATGCTGAAGATTCTGGGATTGAGGTTTTAGAATTTTCAGAGGTTTTAGCATTAGCATTAGGTATTAAATTAAAAGAGCAAAAAGAAAAAGATAAAGACTGGAAACCTTCAAAGGGGGAGCAAGAAGTTATTAATTTAGAAGCTGATATGAATATTAAAGAAGAATTAAAAGATGAACCTGAAGAAGAGGTTAAGGATTGGGAGGATTGAATAATGGAAATCTCAATATCTTATAAAATTCGTAAGAAAACCTAGGTTTTCTTAACAAGCCATCTTTCCTAAGATAGCTTAACAAGTCAACCTCTCTTAAAATAACTGAGAACAAAACTAAAAATACAATAAAATATTAAAAATTAAATAAAATGAATAAAAAACAAAATGAATAAAAAAGAAATAGTTTGTTATAATACTGATGCATCAAGATTAGTTGGCAAGGCTAAGAAGGTTGTTTTTCCTAAGACTATAGGGGAAGTTCAAAAATTAGTTCAGACTAGTGAAGTAGATATTGTTCCAAGGGGGGCGGGAAGTGGTGTAATGGGTGGTGTAATTCCAGATAATTCAATTGTTGTTGATATGTCTAAAATGGATAAGGTTTCTAATTTTGATTTGTTAAACAAAGTTGTTCATGTTGAAGCAGGAATTACAATTAAAGAATTAAATGAAAAATTAGCTAAGATTGGTTTTGAATTTCCTATTCAACCAAATAAACAAAGGATTTCTAGTATTGGTGGAATGATTGCTATGAATGCTGTTGGTAATAGAAGTATGAGGTATGGTTTAATGAAAGATTGGATAGAAGAAATAGAATTTGTTAATGGAAGGGGAGAATTAATGAAAACTAGTAAATCTGATTTAATGGATATTTGTGGGAGGGAAGGGATTACTGGGATTGTTGTTGCGGCTACTTTAAAAATTATTCCGAAGATTAAGAGAAGTGCCTCACTTTTTCAATCAGATAGTCTTGAAGAAATTTTATCTATTATAAGAAGATTAAAATTAGAAAAAGATCTTTGTTTATTAAATTTATTTCCCCCTGAAGTCTCATTATTACTAGGGTTTCCAGAAAAATATCATTTATTAATAGAGTTTGATTCAGATAGGGGAAAAATAAGAGGAGAGGAATATAAGGTTATGTCTGAACTTAATGATAAGGTTTTTTATACTTTGCAAGGGGAAGGATATTATGATATTGAAGATGGAAAATTTTTCTTTGATAAGGTGGAAAATTTTATATTATTTTTAGAAGAAAATAAGATTCCTTATCTTGGAAAAATTGGTATTGGAATTATTTATGCTTTTTTTAAAGATGAAGATAAAGAGAAAAAGAAAAAAACAATAAAAACAATTGATAGGATGGGAGGAAAACCTGGTGAATATGGTATTGGGTTAAAAAGAAAACATATAAATGATAGTTTTGAAACAAAAATAATCCAGAGAGTTAAGCTAAGACATGATCCTTTTGGAAAAATAAATAAAAATAAGGTTATTTATTTTGATTCTAAGGAAAAAATAAAAGAACCGGATTTTGAACCAAAAGAAAAACTAGATGAAGAGGTTTCTCATTTAAAATCTATTGGAAGAGAAGAAATTGAAGAATTAAAACCATTGATTGAAGAACCTAATGAATTTATTGAAGAATTAAAAACTCCAGAGGAGAAAATGGAAGAGTTTATTGAGAAAGTAGACTTAATTGATGAGGGTGAGAACTTTAAAGAAAAACCAGAAATTGAAGAAGCATTAAATTTTGATATTAAGACTAGGTTAGAGGATTATGAATCTACTTATGAATCTGAGTTAGCTAGTGAAAGAAAAGAAAATATTGAAGAGTTTGCTAAAAATATTGCTCATAATATTATTCATCCTAAACCACATATTCATGGTGCAGAAGAAATAAAACAAGAAAAAGAGGAAAAGAAAAAAGAAGAAACTGAGGAAAAGGAAAAAAAGATTTTAAAAGAGGTTGAAGAAAAAATAGAGATTAGAGAAAAAGAAGAAGAGGTTTTAGAAGAAGTGAAAGAGAAAATAGAAGAACCTGATAGATTTAAAATAGATGACCCTAATGTTGAGAAAAGAGGGAAGTTATCAAAAGAAGAGGAAGATGAAGTAAAAAGGGTAATGTTTGGAGGATAAGATGACAATAGAATCTGAAAATGCAAAAGAAGAAATAAAAGAAATCGTTGAAAAGTGTTTTAGATGTGGGAGATGTAAATCTTTATGTCCTGTTTTAAGAGTTATGAGGGAGGAGCAGTATTCTCCTAGGGGGCAGACAATAATTTTAGATAATGATTTTTATGAAAAGATTGTTTATTCTTGTACTTTGTGTAAGGCTTGTGAAGAGTTGTGTCCTTTAGACTTAAAATTATGTGATGCTTTTATTAAAGCAAGGCAGGTTTTAGTTGCAGGAAAAAAAGAGCTTTCTGAAAATAAAAAGATGATTAATAATTTAATGAAAGCTGGGAATGAGTTTGGTGTTGATGAGAAAGTTGAAAAGAAAAAAGAGGATTTATAAATTTTATTCTGAATCTACAATATTATCAATCCTTTTTTTATCTAAGGTAGGATTTATTGTAGAGAGAGTCTGTTTATTGATATTATTAGTTTCTATATATTGACTTGTTATTGCAGGTTTTGTATTGTAAGAACCTTCTTGTTCTACTGGTTTTTGGATTGATGAAGATCCCCATAAAATTAGTCCTGCACAAACTGCTGCTCCAGCCATCCCAATTGCTAGTATTGTGTCATCCCAGCCAGAAATATATGGATACATTTTATTCCTTCATCTCAATCTTAATAGTTACATTTCTTGGAATATATAATCTCATTATTGCATGTAATACTCTATCATCTGCTGGGAGGTCAATAACTCTTGAATGAATTCTCATTTCAAAATTATCAAAAGTAGCTGAACCATCTCCACAAGGTGATTTTCTTGTTGTTATTTTAAGTTTTTTAGTTGGTAATGGAATAGGTCCACTAATAGGTGTGCCTGCCTTGCTAGCAATTTCACTAATTTCAGAGCAAATTTTATTAAGTTGCTCAATATTCATGCTTTTTAGTTTGATTCTTACTTTTGCCATGTTCTTATAAAGTTTATTGAAAAATTATGTTTAAAAAGCTTGCTATAACAAATTATTAAGGAAGAAATATTGTTTTTATAAAACATTACTCATATCTGAACTACCTATATGTTGTACTATTGGTTCTTTTTTTCTTACTGCTTTTTCACCCTTATCATAACAATGATCTTGATTACCACATCCCCCACAAATTAAAGGAAGTCTTGGCATTTCTCTCTTATAACCTAAAGAACCAGCATCATGATATCCTATGGCAAAATCTATTAAAAATTGGTTAGAAGAACATTCATAATTTTGATTCCTAGAGAAAGGTTTTAGTTTTGTTATTGCATTAGCAGCTGCAGAAGGACTACCTGTAATTGCAAATTCTATCCCAAATTCAATATTACAATTATCAAAATCATTCTCAGTTTTAGATGTTCTAAGTTTCATTTTATTTTTTATATTATTATTTTAATTTATTTATCAGAACTCTCTCCCCATTGGGTAAAATTATTACTATATATGGATTTATAAGGTTTTCTATCTTTTAATTTTTATGTTAAAAAGAATAATTATTTTTTTTAGTGTGATTCTTGGTTTAGTATTATTAAGTATTTTTTATCCTTATTTAACTGGAGAAAGGAAAATTATAGCTGTTGATTATGAAAAAGAGAGTTGTTTTGTTAATAGGATTATTGATGGAGATACTTTAGTTTGTGATAATGAGACAATTCGCTTGTTGGGGATTGATACCCCAGAAAAAGGAGAAGAGTATTATCAGGAAGCTAAGGATTATTTAATGATTGTTAACAATAAAGAGATAGAGATTCTTCGTGATTGGGATGATTTAGGTAAGTATTATAGAAAATTAAGATATGTGTTTTATGAAAATAGGTTAATTAATATTGAGTTAATTGAACAAGGATTAGCAATAGCCTACTATCATGAAGATTTAAAATATGAGGAAAAGTTGTTAGGTGCTGAAGAATTTGCAAGGGAAAGTTGTTTTGGGATTTGGGAAGATGATTGTTAATTAATTATTTCAAATAATTTCTCTGTTATTTTTTTCAAAGTCTCTTTATTTATCTTACCAATCTTTTTTATAACTAAATCTTTATCTAATTTTAGAATATTTTCTGTTTTTATACAGCAAGCTGTAAGTAGTTTCCCTTGATCTAAGTTATTAGTTTTTAGATTAATTGTATATCTTTCTTTTGAGATATTTGAAGTAACCCCGAGAACGATAACATCCTCAGAATATGAATTAAATTCATTATTAGTAATTACAATAACAGGCCTAACTTTCCTACCAGATTGATCTGAAAAGGGGAAAGGAACTAGTAATAAATCTCTTTGTTCTACCATAGATATTTACTCCAGACTTCATCGTCTTTTTTATTATCCCACATCTTACCTAATGATTTTTCAGCAATTATCATCCATCCAACTTTTTCTTTTCTTGTCCTGTCCATCTTGCTCATAATTAGATTCCTTATGAATTCAGATTTAGAAGGATAATTTCCTTTTTTAATAAACTCTTCTAATTCTTTGACTTCATCTTCTGGAAGTTTTATGGTTATTGTTTTCATAGTAATCCCTAGGGATTACTTATTTAAATAGTTTTCTGTCAATACTCTCTATAACTCTTCTCCATATAATATTGGATTGGTAATAACATTCCAAAAATAAACATAATCCATCCTATAATACTTAATATAATTAAAGGAATATTTTTAAATAAAAATGAGATGATTAAAAGTCCAACCCAGGCTATAAGTCCTGAAAGAAATAAGATAACCCAAGTCATTTTGTCTTTTCTTTTAATAATAAAATCTGAAAGATGTATTATTGTTATTCCTGTAGATATTAAGAAGAGTCCTATTAAAATATTGAACAGTAGGAATAATTGAGTTATTTCTGGATTAAACCTTGCAAAAAATCCCCAAAGCTCTCCAATTGCTTTGAAATTTTGATTCATATTAAATCTTACAAAAATTGTGTAAAAAATACCAAATAAAATCATGTAAATTCCATTATAAAAAGTTATTTTAGCACCTTGTTTAACTTTACGAATATTCATCTTTTTCTTAATAAATAATAGAAAATCGTGTTTAAAAAAATTTGTGCTAAGGATTATAATTGATATCTTATTGTATTTTTAGTTTTGTTATGAGTAGCTTAATCTTTCTTAATTATAGTTTCAGTAGCATATAATGCATCATCTATGGTAAGATTATAATTTCCTTGAATTAATTTATTGAAAATTCCAATTAATTTTGTATCTTTCTTTAACTCTGGGTTAATTCTCTGAGAAATTTCTAAAACTTCTTGAGGGTTTATATTATTTTCTTCATAAAAATTAAATAAGTTAATTGGGTCTTCGATATTCTTTTGGGCCATTTCGCTAATCTTTTTCATGTTTTCTTTAGTTACAACTACTTTTCCATTCACTGAAATTTCTTCTAAGCCCTCTCTAAGGGCTTTTGCGAAATAATATCCTTGAAATAAAACGCTTGCAGCCTCAGGTAATGAAGTATCTAATTCTTGCAATGTTCTTTTTTGGTATTTTTCCCTTGGTTTTTTTTGAAATAAACATTCAACGAGTGTTGCGAAATTTCCTTGGTTTATTCTTTTGGTTTCAGGTATATCAACATAATTTTCGTCAAAAATAGATTTTGAACCTCCAGTAATTCCAGCTACTGGCAATCCATGTTCTTTCGCCATCCTTGCTAGATCATTTCCATTTCCTTGTTCTAATCCATAGTCAGTTATAACTGCGTCAACTTCATCTAATCTCGCTATGGCCTCATCCATCCTTGAAACCCCTATTATTTCATATCCTAAATTAGAAGCCCAGCTCTCATATTTATTCTTAAATTCTATTTCATCTTCTGCTATTAATATTTTATTTGTCATTTTTATCAAACTTCATTAAATATGTTCCATCGTCTTTGGAAACTGCAAAGTGTAAAGAGTCCTCATTTACAAATGGAAGAGAAACTGCCTTAAATGGTCCTTGTGTTTCTCCTTGAGCACTAAGATAATTTTCTCCATATTCTCCAAAGAATCTTGCTGCTGGTTTACCATCAAATGCAATTTGGTCTCCCCAATTTGGATGTTTTGGAAAATAACAACTTCTAGGGATTGGCTCTCCAACAATTTCATTATTTAGCATAGTTTCCATGTTTCCATATCTTTCACTTTTTATAAACCCTCCAAATTTTTTACCCACAGGAACAGGGTAAAAGCTTAAATTTGCATCAGAATTAAAACTGAAAACAGGTTCCCCATCAATGAATAATTTTTTATCACTTTTATTAGGAATACTTTCATGAACACCGACTTTTCCATCTAAATTATGTATATTTACTGAATAGCAGTTGTGCTTATGTAATTTTCCATCAAAAAGAACTTCACAGTATCTTTTTGAATCATCAGTATGATGAAAGGCAAAAGCAGGTTGCCCATTTACACCTATGATATCTATTGTGTTTGCAGCACCAATATGGTTATTATTAATAAAAGCATGTTGTAAAAAATCATTACTCCAATCAACATCTAATCTTGCATAAATGCTTTTAGGATTCTTTTTAGGAGTAACAAATAACTTACCTGCTTGAGCTTTAAAAACAAGGTCATCACCAATCGAATAAACCTTATGGTCTCTTACTCCTTGACTTGGCCCTACCTTCTGCCCATTCCATATGATTTGGCAATCTCCATCCCAAGTCCCTTTTGGAGCTTCTAGCCATCCAATTATTCCTTGATGTACAAAAGGTCTTGCCACTTTCATTTCTACAGGACTTATTGGTTGGTGATTCAGGTAAACTCGAGTAGTTTCTGTTTTTTCTTCTTTATTTAATTTTGTAGCATCATAAATTACTCCTTTTTCTCCAACTAATGTATCCCATATATAGTGGAATCTTGGACCTTCTACACCATTAATAGATATTCTTTTTTTAGCTAGAGAATTATTATTATTATTATTATTATTTGGCTCTGCTTTATGGCTTAATACGATATTTGGATCAGAAGCAATTACTTTTGTAATTCCAGGTTCATAATCAAATAATTTTCCTTCTAAAGAGTATACTGCATTATTTGATTTAAAGATTACTCCATCTTTATGAAGGAAATGTTTTATGTACTCAAACGAAGATTCCTCCCCCCAAGAATGATATTCTCTTGTAGGGAATTCTCCATTAGGTGTAACAAAAAAATATCCTTCTTCTTCTGCTACATTATATACTGGCCCTTTATTAGTCACAGTTAATTGACCTATTCTTTTATGGACCTTATTATTTATTTTTTGTGTTTCCATTTTATTTCTTTTAGTAGTTATTTTGTAACCACTTATGAATAGTTATTAAAAATAGATGTATTTAAATATTCGCTACTATATCATTATAGTAGTATGGAACATAGAATTGAGGATATTTTAGCAAAAGTTGGATTAACAATACAAGAATCAAGGACTTATTTAGCCTTGCTTAGACTAAAAGAGGCTCAAACAGGGGAAATATGCAAGGAAACAGATATTGCTTCGTCAAACATCTACAAAATACTCGATGGATTGGTCAAAAAAGGGCTTGTAAGCTATAGGTTAAGAAATAATATAAAGATATTTATGCCATCTCCTCCTGAAATATTAAATGAATTATTTTTAGAAAAGGAGAAAAAACTAAGTGAAGAAAGAAAGGAAATTGTTGAAGTAATTAAAAATTTAAAGGCCCCAAAACAAGATTCTGATCCTTATTCAAATTATAAATATTTTGAAGGGATTTCTGGAATAAAAGCTATGTGGTATGAGTTGGCTAATTATATTTCTAAAACTGATAGTGATGTGACAAAGGTTTATCTCCAAAAAAAGGAGGAATATGAAAAAATGGTTGGATTTTATGACGAGTTTCATAAGATAAGAAGCAAGTTGAAAGGTAGATACAAAATGATTCTTCCATTTGATGATAGGGAGCTTGGAAAAAGAAGAGAAAAAGAAAATAGAGCAGATGCAAAATATGATGATTTGAAAAATCAGGCTGGCTGGGGGGTCATAGGTGAAAAACTTTATGTGCAAACAATGACTGGAAAATTACCAATTGCTTTTTTAATTAGTCATAAGAAAATAGCTAAAACTTTTGAACAAGTTTTTGATAAACTTTGGAAAATAGCTAAAAAATAATTTATTTCTTAATAATTTTATACAATTCATCACCCTTTCTACATTTTGGAAGTTGAATTGCTATTTCTTGTCCTTTTCTTGCTTGTTTAATTGGTTTGTTTTTTATTTCCATGCTTTGAATTTTATGTCTTATTAATCCTGTTGTTTTACTTATGATAAGTATGTTGTCTCCAATTTTTAATGGGCCATTATTTAATTTTAATTGTGCAACACCTATCTTTGAGTAATAGTGATTTATTTTTCCTATGAATTTCTTTTTTTGAGTTGCTTTACTATTTTCAGCATTGGAGAAGTCATCAGATGTTGGAGTTTTTAATAAAAATCCTGATGAAAATCCTTTTGTATAAACTTTGCTTAATCCTTCTATCCCTTGCTTTATCTCTTGTTTTGTTAGTTTTTGTTTTTTGTTTAATGCATATTTGTAAACTCTTACAACTGTATCAATATATTCTGGTTCTCTGTTTCTTCCTTCAATTTTAAATGATGTAATGTTTGCTTTTTTTAATTTATCAATAAAAGGAAATGCGCAAAGGTCTTTTGCAGAAAGAATATGATGATTTGTAATTCTTAATTCTTTTCCTTGATTATCTTTTATTGTATAGGGTCTTCTGCAAGGTTGTAAGCACTTTCCACGATTTGCAGACTGATTAAATAAAAATTGGCTCATAAAACATCTTCCTGAAACAGAAACACACATTGCCCCATGAATAAAAATCTCTGTTGGAATAATTTTTGAGATTTTTTTAATTTGTTTTAAATTTAATTCTCTTGCTAAGACAATTCTCTCTGCACCTAATTTTTTATAGAATTCTGCTGTTTTTGAATTTGAAACACTTGCTTGAGTTGAAATATGAAAGGGAATTTTGTATTTTCTACATAACATTATAACAGAAAGGTCTGAACAAATTATAGCATTAACATATGGTTTTGCTTTTTTGATTAATTTTTCTAGTTTTTTTAATTCAGAATCATACATTATTGTGTTAAGAGTAAGATATCTTTTAATGATTTTATTTTTTTGCTTGCAAATTTTTGCTATTTTTGGTAAATCTGAGAGTTTAAAGTTTTTTGCTCTTGCACGCATATTAAAACCTTGTAATCCAAAATAAACCGCATCACATCCTGCATTTATAGCTGTCACTAGAGCTTTAAAATCTCCTGCAGGTGCAAGTAATTCTGGTTTGTTTTTCATTTTTTTATTTGATATCTTATTGTTTTTTAGCTATGTTCTGAGTAGCTTAGTAGCTTAAAGAGAGGTTGACTTGTTAAGGAGATTCTTCTCCTTACGATTTTGATAAATTATTGATATTTATTATAGGATTTGAATATTTTAAAGGGTTTTAAAGCTTACCTTTATTAATGTTGATTATTTATTTTTATTATGGCATTTAAAGGACAACCAAAAGGACATCATGAAGCATATTGGGAAGTAATTAAGAGAATTATAACTGAATCTGACATTGTATTAGAGGTTTTAGATTCAAGATTAGTTGAACTTTCAAGAAATGAAGAGGTTGAAAGATTAATTAAAGAGGTTGGAAGGCCAATGATTTTTGTTATTAATAAAATAGATTTAGTTAGTAAGGAGAAACTTCAAAAACAAATTCAAGATTTAAGAAAAATAGGGGAGGTTGTTTTTATTTCTACTAAAATAAAGGGGAGTAGTAAAAACTTACTTTATGCTATTAAAAAGGCTTTTAAAAAATATGGAAAAAGAGAGATTGAGGAAAGGGATAAATTTTCACCAAAACCTAAATTTAGAGAGGCAAGAGCAGAGATTGTTGTTGGAATTTTAGGTTATCCAAATGTTGGTAAGTCTTCTATTATTAATGCTTTAGCTCATAAGAAAAAAGTTAAGGTAAGTAAAAAATCTGGAACAACTCATGGAATTCACTGGATTAATATTACTAAGGAAATAAAGATTCTTGATTCTCCAGGAGTTATTCCATTAAAAAGAGAAGATGAAATTAGATATGGTTTAATTGGAGCTAAAGATACAGAAGCTTTGAAAAATCCTGAGATTGTTGCTCATTCTGTAATAAAACTTTTTATAAAAAAGAATAAAAAAGCTTTTGAAGAATTTTATAAAATTGAGATTAGTAATAGTGATACTTCTGAAGATGTTATTAATAAGATTTCTGAAAAAAGATCTTATCTTTTGAAGGGTGGCAGGTTTGATGAAAATAGGGTTATTATGGTGATTGTAAGAGATTGGCAACAAGGGAGATTGAGGTTATAAAAAATGAAATTTTTATATGAAGAATTTTTTGGAAAAGTATGGAAATTTATTAATGAAATAAAAATAATGCCTATAAGATATATTTGTAAGATTTTATTTTATGTAATGATTCTTGCTCTTTTTGCATTAATTGTATGGTTAGTTATTACTAAAAAATATATTTGGTTAATTGTTTTAGTTGGTATAATTATTTTAGGAGAGGGTGCTCATTTTATTAGAAAGTCTAGAGAAAAAGTAATGAATAAAATAATAGAAACTAAGAATGATATGGATGATGAAGAAGATAGTCCTTTGAATGATGAGGGATTAGTTAAGGGGAAGGTGTTGAATACAGGTGGGTTGTTGAGTAGGTAGAAGAGTTTAAATTTCAATAACATTAAATTCACTATCACAATACATATCTTCTGTTTCACTAACAGGATTCATTTCAGCTGTTGGGTCTATACATAATGCAGGCCCTTCTTCTGGTTCACTACAACCAAAACAATTATAGAATCCATCTGATTCATGTTGCATTAGGATAATTCCGTCATTTGCCCAATCATTAGAATTGTCTTCATCAGAATTTGTATCTGAAAAATCATCTGGATTAAAATCACCTGATGCAATTAAATCTCCTGCTAAATTACAAAGTTTATTTTCAGGATTATCTTCACAAAATTGAACACATCCTTCTTTATCAGAATTACATTGATTTAAACATTTTGTAAAACCTGAACATTCATCTGGGCCTGTTACTCCTTGAGCAAATAATACATCTGCTTCTTCTTTAATCTCTCGAAAAGCATTAATCTCTGTTGAGTATTTATTATAAAAATAAAATGCAGGAATTCCAATTGCTAATATGATTACTGCTAATATAATTAATATAATCATTAACCACTTTTTCATAAGATAATATGGGAAATATGTTTTATAAAATTATTGGGAGAACGCCCCGACCGTGAATTGAACACGGGATTCCGGCGCGACAGGCCAGTGTTATAACCACTTAACTATCGGAGCATAAATATTGGTGTTATTTTGGATTTTTAAAGGTTTCTGAATGGGTTATACTATCCTATGATTTCCTTACAATTCTGATATCTTGCTGTATATTTTAGTTATATAGGGGAAAGTAAAGCTTGAGTTATGTTCTTCATAGCTTCCTATTTTGAGAAAATATTGAGACTATAATATAGATAAGTTTTAAATAATAAAGAATATTATTGATTAGATGATAGAGAAAAAGGGGTGGGTTTTGAATCTTGCATTGTTCTTAATAATTATATTAGTTATTCTGGTTGGGATTTATTTTTTATATTTAAACATCCCTGGAAAACCTGAAAATTTAAACCCAGTTATTGTTGATGTTCCTGAATTAAAAAATCAGACTTTTGATGATGTTATACAATTTTTCCCTAATATGAAATTTAATCATAATTCTATTTCTTATAAAATAGATCCTGTTTGCAGTGGAGTTAAAAGAAGTAGAATGATTATGGCTTTTAATGATTTAGAATCAAAAATTGGATTAATTAGTTTTAAAGAGGTTGTTAATGAGGGGGATATTGAAGTTAGTTGTTCTGAAGAACAAAAAGAAAGTATTGAAAAAAATTATTTTATTGCTGGTGAGGGAGGAGCAAAAGAGGTTATCCAAACAGGAAGATATAATATAATTGCTAATGGAACAGTTCTTTTATATAAAGAAAATGGGAGAAAAGACTGTGATTGGTCAAATGTAGAATTACATGAATTAGTACATGTTTTTGGATTTGGACATTCAACTAATCCTGATAGTTTAATGTATCCTTATTTAGAAGATTGTAATCAAGAATTAGATGAGTCTATAATTAATGAGTTAAGAAGATTATATTCTCAAGAAAATTTAGTTGATTTATATTTTGATGATGTTAATGTTATTAAAAAAGGAAAATATTTAGATTTTAATTTAACAATTAAAAACTCTGGTTCTATTAATTCTGAATCAAGTGAATTTAGTGTTTTGGAAGAAGGGAAGGTAGTTGAAGATTTTGATTTAGAAAAAATAAATTATGGTGCAGGAATAATAATTGAGATTAAAAATTTAAGATTAAGAAGTAGAAATCCTGATGAGATTAGGTTTATAATTGATAGAAAAGATTTAATAAAAGAAATAGATGAAGAAAATAATGTGGCCTTAGTTTCTTTTGATGATTGATATATTATGTTACCCCTCTTATATCTTATTGTATTTTAGTTATGTAGATAAGGGCAAAGCTTGAAATCTGTTCTTCATAGTTTCTATTTTGGCGAGATATTAAGAATTAATAGGTATGGAATTTTTTTGATAGAATTCTCATTAATAGAGTATAAAAAACTGCTCAAAAACAAATGTTTTTTGAGCTATAAAAAGTAAAATAAAAATTTAAAAATCAAATTATTCAGAATTTTCTGTTGATTCTTCAGTTGCTTCTGCTTCAGGTTTAGCTTCTTCAGTTGCTTCTTCAGAATCTTCTGATTCTACAGCTTCACTAACTTCTTCTTCTGCTGGAGCTTCTTCAGCTGGAGCTTCTGTTTCCGTAGCTTCTGTAGTTTCTTCTTGTGTTTCGTTTTCTTCCATTTTGTAAACTAACTAAATTTAATTATAATTGAATATTATTTTTTGTTTTTAAACCTTTGTATATTGGTTTTACTCTCTTTCTGAGTAATAAAGATCTATGAAATTTACCGACGAGAAAAACTATCTTTTTTCTATAACATATCCACACTCAGAACACTTCCATTTCTCAAAAACATCCTCTTGATATGAGAAAGGAAGTAAATATCCTGCTTCACATTTTGGACATGGTGGGAAAATACATTTATTATTTTCCCTTTGTTTTTTTGGTTGTTCTTGTTCTTCCATCTTAAAAACAAGATATAATATAGGTTTATAAAAATATGTTTTGGAGAATATTTATTTGAATCTCTAGTATCTAAGACTATATATAGTGTTAAATATCACACATTTGATGGTTAAAAGCAAAATAATAAATAGCAAACTAAAAAATCAAGAATCACTAAGAGGTTGCTATGGAACATCTGAATGGTCAGCAAATTCAGGTATTTGTTGCCAGTGTAAGTTGCAGGATAATTGTGGTAAGATGAAGTTAAGACATTTAGAAAATTAAAGTTAATTATTAGGTTATTTATGTTTTAGGTAAGAATTATTTAAAGGTTTTCTTAAAAAATCCCCCCGGCAGGATTCGAACCTGCTTCAATCGGGCTACA
>CEPX01086280.1_pt1 | contig 20422 bp, 19 predicted proteins | sample 361361 | NCBI WGS metagenome assembly CEPX01 (sample SAMEA2619974, study PRJEB7988) | marine metagenome | biome: marine biome (ENVO:00000447); feature: mesopelagic zone (ENVO:00000213) & marine oxygen minimum zone (ENVO:01000065); material: "saline water (ENVO:00002010), including plankton...
CAAACCAGATTCAATCTCAAAAGCAAAATATGTAATCATTGCAATAGGAACTCCTGTTGATGAATATCTTAATCCAAAAACCAGAAATTTTCTAGAATTCTTTGATAACATAAAAGATTATTTACATCCCAATCAAACAATTATAATAAGAAGTACAATTTATCCAAATACGTGTCAGCAGATTTTAAATAATTTAAAAACCAAAAAAGAAGATATTGATTGGAAAATTGCTTATTGTCCGGAAAGGATTGTCCAAGGATATTCAATTAAGGAATTAAAAAAACTTCCACAAATTGTTGCTGGTTTGAATGAAGCTGCAATAGAAGAATCTTCTGAGCTATTCAGTAAATTATCACCTAAAATAATAAAAACTTCAATGGGAGAAGCAGAGCTTGTTAAATTGTTTTCAAATGCTTGGAGATACATTAATTTTGCAGTTGCAAACCAATTCTACATGATAGCAACCAATTTTGGAGAGAGTTATGATAAAGTAAGGGATGCGATGAGGGTTGGATATGAAAGAGCACTCTCCATTCCAAGTGCAGGATTCGCCGCAGGACCATGTCTTCTCAAGGACACCATGCAACTATCTGCATTTAATAGTAACAATTTTATGCTTGGTCACGCAGCCATGATGGTCAACGAAGGACTGCCAAATTTTATTGTAGACAATCTCAAAAAAGAACATGACTTAAAAAAAACAAAAGTAGGAATACTAGGAATGGCATTTAAAGCAGATATTGATGATATAAGAGACTCCCTTTCATATAAACTTGGAAAAATCTTAAGATTCCATGGGGTAGATATTTATTATTCTGATGAGTATGTAAAAAACCCAGACTTTGTATCGAAAGAAAAATTAATAGAATCGTCTGAAGTAATAATTATAGGAGTCCCTCATTCTGCTTACAGGAACCTACCAATACCCGAAAATAAAAAAGTTGTCGACCTTTGGGGAATTATTAAAGAAAAATAGAGAAATTAATAAGATAATTATGTTTTATCTAATCTTCAAATTCAAGATATCAAAATTTAAAATGAACCAAATTAAAAAAATAATGCATCAAATGAAGTGGAATCTGATGAAAAAACCCTATAGAAAATTTATTAGACCTCAATCAAGAATATTAGATGTTGGAGCGGGGGAATTATACATCTCAAGACTAATGCAAGATTATCTGAAAAGTAAGGTAGTAGGGGTAGATGTTATAGATTACAAGACAAATTACATCGAAAATTATCTAATAAAAAACAATAAATTGCCATTCCCAGATAAAAGTTTTGATATTATAACATTTAATGATACCCTCCACCACATAGATATTCGGGGCCAAAAATTAATTTTGAAGGAAGCTATGAGAGTCGGGAAGGAAAAAATAATTATTTTCGAGGACGCAAAAAACCTAACCTCATACTTATTAGATTTCTTAACTAATAGGCTGAGCATGCCTAAGGCATTTTCTCATAAAAATATAAAAGAATGGAAAAACTTTATGTACAAAATGGGTTATGAGGCAAGGTACTATAAAGTAAGAAAGCATTTCTACTACCCATTAAAGCATTATATATTTACAATTAATCTTAATGATGTGCTTAATTGAGTATATGTAAACTAGGATGAAATATAAAAAAATACTTTTAACAGGGGCGTCAGGACAATTAGGAAAAGCTATACTAAAAACAGAAATCTTTCCATTAGTTTTGACGCCTTCTAAGGAAATTTTAGATATAACATACTCTAAATCTATAGAGAATTTTTTTATTGAAAATGATATCGATGCAGTAATACATTGTGCAGCAATGGCAAGAATGGGAAAATGTAAAGAAAATCCAATTAAAGCTATAGAAACAAATATTCTGGGTACAAGCAATCTAATAATGAATGTAATTAAAAATGAAAAAAAACTTCAGAAGAAAATCAGATTCATTTTTATATCCACAGATGGTGTTTATCCCGGAATTAAAGGAAATTATTCTGAAGAAGATTCAACATTACCATATAACACATATGGTTGGACAAAACTAGGGGCAGAATGTGTTGTAAATACCCTTTATGATTTTTGCATTATACGAACAAATTTTTTTGATACAAAAAATATAGTATTTAATGAATCAGCAGAGGATATATATACATCTAAAATTCCTCTGGAAGATTTAACAACCGCAATACTGACTATCCTTAACAGTAAATTCAGAGGTACAATAAATATCGGATGTGAAAGAAAATCTGACTATGATAAATATAAACCTCATAAGCCCCAATTACAAAAATGTAAATTTGAAGATGTGTTGAATATGGCAGGTTTCCCAATTGCTAAAGATTCATCAATGGATTGTTCTAAATGGAGAAAAATCAATAAAAATCACCCATAAGAAGAAATTAAAATGTCAAAAAAAAAATATGGAAATAAAACAAAACTTTCCATTGTAATTCCAGTACTAAACGAAGGGAAAAATCTTAAGATATTACTAAAACTTTTGAAATCTATGATTGACGTTCCACATGAGGTTTTAGTTGTTCATGACATAATTGAGGATAACAGCATCCCAGTTGTTGAATCTCTTCAAAAAAATTACAATGGACTTAGATTGGTCCATAACAAAACTGGAAAGGGAGTAATATATGCCATAAAATCAGGAGTTAGTGAAGCAAAAGGGGATTACGTGCTCATAATAGCTGCAGATGATATTGGTCCTGTGTTGATTATTAAAGATATGTTAACTCTAATGGATAGAGGGTGTGAATTAGTGAATGCAACAAGATATGCTTACGGAGGAAGAAACATAGGAGGTGTTTTTCTTAGCAGAATGCTTTCTGTTACTGCAAATAAAATTTTATATAAATTGTCAAATTTTTCTTTAACAGATTCAACATTAGGTGTTAAAATGTTTAAAAGAGATAAATTTAACCAGATAAAACTTGAATCATTACCGATTGGGTGGGCAGTATCATTTGAATTTGCTATAAAAGCTCAGCTTGCAGGATGGAAAATTGGAGAAGTTCCAATGGTTTCCCTTAATAGAATCCAAGGAGGGAAATCAAGTTTCAGAGCCAGAAAATGGGTTAGGGAATATTTAAAATGGTTTTTTTGGGGAATTTCAAAAAATAACATACCAAACAAATCTAAAGTCTTAATAAAAATTCCAGGGAAAAAAAAGATCTCAACTATAAATTGAAAAAATAAATTAAAATGGAGAGAAAAAAATATTTGGTAACTGGGGGAACTGGATTTATTGGAAGTGCCCTTGTAAAGAGACTAGTAAGTGAAGGTCACAAAGTTAGAGTTTTAGATAATGACATAAGAGGTGTAAAAGAAAGATTAGATGATTTTAAAGATAAAATAGAATTAATTGAATGTGATATCAGAAATTCTAGCGAAGTTCAAAAAGCATGTGTGGGGATAGATAGTGTAATCCATCTTGCATACATAAACGGTACTGAATATTTCTACAAAATGCCTGAATTGGTATTAGAAGTAGGAGTGAAAGGGATGGTCAATATTATTGACGGATGTATAAGGGAAAATATTAAAGAAATTATTTTAGCTTCCAGCTCAGAGGTTTATCAATCTGCAGAAAAAATACCAACTGATGAATCTGTCCCATTAATAATTCCTGATATAATGAATCCTAGATACTCATACGGAGGTGGGAAAATAATTAGTGAACTAATGACTATTTCTAATGGTAGGAAAAAATTTGACAGGGCAATAATATTCAGACCACATAATGTGTATGGACCTGACATGGGTTGGGAGCATGTAATCCCTCAATTGGTCTTAAGGATGAAAAAAATCAGCCAAGAAAATGATAATAATCTGATAAAATTCCCACTCCAAGGCACAGGCCTAGAAACTAGAGCTTTCTGTTATATAGAAGATTTTATAGATGGACTTATGACTATATTAGAAAAAGGAGAACATCTTGAAATATATCATATTGGAACTATGGAAGAAGTATCAATAAAAAAAATAGCAGAAGAAATTGGAAAGTATTTCGGCAAAGAAGTTGAAATTATCTCGGGAGAAGAAGCAAAAGGAGGTACTAAAAGGAGGTGCCCAGATATAACAAAATTAAAAAAGCTCGGATTTTCCCCAAAGTTTACTGTAGAAGCTGGTTTGAAAAAATCTATAAAATGGTATATTGAAAATTCCGATAAAATTAGAAAATTAGAAAATGAATGAATCAACATATAAAACTGGAACTAGTACCATTGTAAAAAATTGTCAAATTTGTCAAAATGATAATCTTGAGCCAATACTATTCCTAGGTTACCTTCCCCCAGTCAATAAAATGAATATTATAGGTAACCAACCAAAAGAACAGCCAAGTTATCCTGCCCAATTATTATATTGTAATACTTGCCACCTAGTACAATTAGGATTAATAGTAGATCCTGAGATATTATTCCCACCAGAATACCCTTATACTAGTAGCACTACAAAAATTCTAAGAGATAATTTTAATGAACTTTATCAAGAATGTAGAAATATGATTAAATTAGATAAAGAAGACCTGATTGTGGACATAGGTTCTAACGACGGAAATCTCCTAAGTAACTTTAAAGAAAATCATAAAGTATTAGGAATAACTCCAGAAGATATTGGAAAACTTGCAATAGAAAAAGGAATTCCTACAATTCTAGATTACTTTAAAAAAGAAGTTGCAGGTAAGATAAAATTAGAACACGGACAAGCAAAAGTAATTACAGCTACTAATGTATTTGCCCATATTGAAAACATAAATGATATTGTCAAGCTCATTTCAGATTTACTAACTAAAGATGGCATTTTTATTTCAGAGTCTCATTATTTAAGCCCACTAATAAAAACACTACAATATGATACAATTTACCACGAACATCTAAGATATTATTCTCTCCACAGTTTAAAATTCTTATTAGAAAAACATGGATTTGAGATCATTCACGCAAAAGAAATTCCCACTCATGGGGGATCTATAAGAGTATACGCATCAAAAATAGGGACGCATACCATTAATAATTCAGTTCAAACTATTCTTAATATTGAAAAAGAAACAATTACTCAGAAAAATTCACTTGTTAATTTTAAAAATTCTGTAGTCAATTCCAAGTTAGAGTTAATGGCCTTACTTAATGACTTAAAAAAACAAAACAAAAAGATAGTGGGAATAGGAGCACCATCTAGAGCTAGTACCTTAATTAATTATACTGGAATTAATGAAGATATAATAAGTTCTGTAATGGAAATTCAAGGATCTCATAAAATAGGAAAATACATACCTGGAACTTTGATCCCAGTACTTGAAGAATCAAAACTTTATGAGGAACAACCAGACTTTGCAATATTATTATCTTGGCATATTGCTGAAGAATTAGCTGAAAAAATAAAAGAAAAGGGATTCCAAGGAGATTTTATTATACCATTACCAATTCCTAGAATTTTAAGACTCTAAGTATTTCGTATAATAAGAATAAAATGGAAAAACTATATTCAAAAAAAACTACTTTAATTTTGGTTTTGTTTATAGTATTCATATCCTTAAGATTATTTGTCCCAAACGACACAATTTTACTTGGTTCTGACCACATAAAATATATAGAATCTGCAAAAAATTTCCCATACCATACATTATATAACCAAGAATTATATCTACTCCACCCACCCCTCTATCCATATCTGATCCACACTCTGAATTTAATCATTCCACAAGAACATCTAGCTTCCATTACTTTAAGTTTCCTATCTGCAATACTATTATTCTTTACCCTCTATAAATTCTTTATGTTAATAACAAAAAACTTCAATATTACATTTATCATACTAATATTTGTTACTCTTTCGATTCCTTTTATTCAAATGGCAAATTCCCCACTAAGGGAATCTTTTTTACTATTACTTATGTTTTCTTCATTGTATTACTTCATCAGAGGTATAAAATTTGGAGAAAAATTTGCAATATTACTCTCTGCACTCTTTGGAATTATGTTAGCATTCACTTCGGACCATGTGGTATTTTTAATTCCTGCTATAGGAATAACTTATATTTTTTTAAATAAAGAGAAGATAGAATTACTAAAATTTAAACTTCCAAATTTAATTCCATTGATTATTCTTATCATACTGATAACTGGGTCTTATGGAGTTTGGTCTTATATTAAATTCAATCAATATTCAAAAACAAATAATTATCCTAACGGATATGAAGGAGTGCCAGTCAACACAGAAGATTTAGGAATTCTCCAAACCATTAGCCCTCAAAACTTCAATGATTATGGTGGGACTTTTATTAAATCAGGGCCCATTTCAATAATAAAAAAACTGGCCTTTAATTTTGGCTATATGTATAATATTGAACCAATACCAATACCGTTAGGATTAAATTTTACTACGATAAAATTTTTATTAAAACCAAAACATGTTGCCTTTATGATTATATTTTACTTACCATTAGCCATTTTATCAATTTTAACTATCGGTTTAGTTTTTTTTAATTTTTTAAAAAATAAAAATATCCACAATAATATTAATATTTATTTCATATCATTATTCTTGCTCTATTTATTCCCAATTACTCAAAAGTTTTCATCACCAAGATACATTTTTACTGCTTATATTTTTTTATTTTATTTTGTGAGCTTAGGAATAAACAAATTAATTTCTAAATTAACTCAACTTGAATTAAGAAAAACCATATTTCCAATTATTTCGTTGATATTATTATTATTAATCCCTATTTGGCATAACTCAAATCCCAATTTAATATTTAATAGTGAAGTAATTACTGGTGCTAGTAACACTGCTAATTTCATAAAAACTAATATTTCAAATGATGCAGGTTTTATGGTTCAACCAGGATATAATGCTAAGTTAATCTATCTAACTGGCAATAGAATGGTGGGATTACATCACGATCCTAAAAGACTTTTACCGCTCATAGAACAGTTTGAAATTGAATATCTGATCTTTGGAAGACATTTTACTTGGGAGGTAGCTCAATTAAGCAAAAATTCGGTAGAATTTATCCTTAGTAGATCAGACTTATTTGAACATGTCGCGACGATACAAGAAGATTATAGTGAATTTTTTACAGAAGAAGACTCTGCAAGGTTTGACGAAGTCTATATTTATAAAATAAGGAAAAATTATAGTTAAATCTAATTTAAGAACTATATATTACCTTAAAAAACTTATTTTTAGATGATATAATGAAAACAAAAAAAACACCAGTCACATTTTACATTAAAATTATTGTAAGCCTTACACTATTGACCTTAATAATTAGAGTGCTAGGTATTAATAATATAACAAATATACTATTAAAAACAGATCCAATTCCGCTGATATATGCTGCCTTCTTTGTAATCTTCCAAACTTTATTTAAATCTCTTCGTTGGAATAACATTATAAAAATCTATAAAAAAAAATTAACATTAAGTGAATCTAATTCAATCACTTTAATTTCTTTAGCCTTTGGGATAGTAACCCCAGGAAGAGTAGGGGAATTCATAAAAGCAAAATACTTAAGAGATTTTATAAAACTTAATTATGTATCTGCATTCTCAACAGTATTGATAGACAAAGCATTTGATTTAATTACTGTAGTCATAGTTGGACTATTAGGGGTTACACTACTAAGATTTCAAATTCCTTTTTCAGAGATACTAGTCTCAATTCTTATCTTAATATTATTAATACTCATCACCCAATTATTGTTATTTGAGAATTCCGTAAAATTAATATTAAAAATAATTCCCAAAATGATTGTTCAGAAACTTAAAAATTTTAATTTTTCGAGGAAAATTTACCTAAAAGCCCTAGGATATTCATTCCTAATATGGTCTACATATATTATAGAATCAATCTTTATTTTTAAAGCATTAAACATATCAAATATTCCAGTCAGTGGAATAATGGTAGTAGTTTCTCTGATGGCATTAGGATCTTTAATCCCAATATCATTTGGAGGGATAGGTGTAAGGGAATTGATAGCAAGTTCATTTTTATTAATCCTAGGCATTACCCCGGAGATCTCAGTAACCTTTGCAATATTATATACAATAATTTCTTTTGGATTTCCATCATTAGTGGGGGGAGTTTTATATATATTTACAAGAAAAAAACAGAGAAATATTGCACAAGAATAAACTAATATTTTTTCAATAAGTTACTTATTGGCCCTAACTACACAAACTGATCCAAGAGGAGTTTTTCTATGCTTATATATATTTATTAAAAATGTTAAGATCTTTGTGATTAAATTTTCCCTCTTAATCCTATGTAAATAACTTGACCCTCCGCTAAGTTTAAATTGTAGATACATTTGATATGCTTGACTAAAAAAAGTTGGGAATGGATAATAACATTCCTTACGAATATTTTTGAATCCTTTCTTTTCTAAAAGTTTAATAAATTTTTTAGAATGTATAGGCCTATAGGGTCCGAAAAAAGAGTAAATACCTGTTTTCCTTATATCATCCTTAAATACAACTTTTAACAAGAAATAAAATAATCTATAAAGAATACTTTTTTTTCTAAAAATAACAAGCAACTCCCCCTCAGCAGATAATAACTTTTTAGAATCTTCTAACAATGAATTCATCAATCTTTTAGATAATCTTTCAAATTTAAAAATTGCAGTTATTGTATTAAATTTTTTGTTTGTTTTTAATTCATTAATAGAATCTCCTAAGATAAGATTTTTGATTTTTGATTTTTTCTCATTTAGTTTTTCAAATGCGATCTTTGAGTATTTTGAAGTCTCATCAGTTAAGTCAATAGTATGAATATCTATATCTGGGAAATACTTCAAATAACTACCATCATAAGTAAGCCAATCTAGAATTGGACCTCGAATTTTCTTAAGATATTTGGACACAATATACCTTTCTTCAATAGTAGAAATATCCATTTCTTTTCCGGGGGAAGTTTTCCTACAAAAATATCTTTGATAATCTTTTAAGTCCGATAATGTCCATCTATCAGGATTGTAAGAAAAAACATTTTTCCGATTATTTTTGAAATTGTCCCAATGTAATACAGTATCTAATTTCCTCCTAGGGGGTGGCATTAACCCCTCATAGAATTTTTTGTCTGTATAACCCAATGTAACAATACAGGAAATCAATTGATCCTGAGAAATTTTTAAGATTTCTTTAATTTTATCTTCATTACCAAAACTATTCATACTACAAGATCCAAGTCCATAATATGTTGAAGCCAATAAAATATTTTCCATTGCCCCTGTTGCACTTTGAATAGCTTCCTTATAGTTAGATTTTTCATAAGAAATTATTATTATTACAGGAGACCTCTTAACCATTGTCGAAGAGGCAGCTTCATTAACTAATCTATCTTTAATTTTTGGATCTTTTACGATGACAAAATTCCAGAGTTGTTGGTTACAAGTAGTTGGAGCCCAAATACCTGCTTCAATAATTTTACGAATTATTTTATTATCAACATCCTTATTCAAATAATGTCGCACACTTCTTCTAGACTTTACTACATTTAAAAAATCTTTATCATTTAAATCCATAAAAATCACCTATATTTGCCTCCTATAAACTAATTTAGTTTTTTTATTGGAATTTTTAATAATTGTAGGGGAATTATCCAATTCAGATTCTTGAAAATATCTCGAACTAGGAGTATATGAAAAAGAAAACTTAGAACTTAGAATAATAGTTTTAATATTTTTCCCAAATACTTGATCAATTATTTCCCCTTCAGTAAAAAGGAACCTCCTAACATAACTATGATCAGATTTGGAATTATTTGAAATTAACTTATCTCTTAACTTTTCTTTTACAAACATACCAACTTTCTGATTCCTCCCAAAAGTTACCTGGAAAGTTCTTAATAAAATCATAACTAAAGGACTTAAGGATCTGTTTTTTATTTTAGAAAATTTACCTCTAATTTCTAAATATCCTTTTTTTAATATAACTTCAGTATCTTTATCAAGATAACCAGACATTAAAGGGGATCCCGATACTAAATTAATTAATATTCCCGAATCATAAATGACTTTAGAAGAAACTTTAGTTTTTGATTTATTCATTGAACTATCTTTTTTAAATAATTTGAATGACCCCCCCTTATTACAATTTACTATGATATAATTGTCTGAATTTGAAAAAATATATATTCCTGCATTATAAAAATACTTATTAAAATGTTTTGAAAATAAAAAATCATTATCTTTAATCTTCAATATGCCATTTAATTTGCCATATTGAAAAGCATGAATCCAATTATATGCAATATAACTAAGATATCTATCATCTAGTGAGCTCAAATTAACCATAGATCCAGTAGATATTGCCACTCGATTAAATTTGGCAATAATCTTAGAATCATTACTATGTTTTGCAAGAAACTCAAAACTGCTCGGGATCATATATTCAGTATTCCTGCTCCCATACTCCCCTCCAAAAGTAAAATTCGGATGAAGAAAGTAAGAAATAAAATTTACAGCCTTCTTTAATGCCGATAAAACCTGGGGATTTTTTGTTTTATGATAATACTTTGAAAGATAGTCTACAGTCAAGGATAAATAACCCAAATCAGGCCCGCCATACTCATTAAACCACCCTTCGTCTGTCTGAGATTTTATTATATACTTAACCTTCTTCAAAGCCATAAATTTCCATTTCTTTTCACCAGTTAACAAAAACAAGTTATGCAATGCCAATACAGCACCTGATTCTTGATTTTGAACACGAGTTTCCATTCTAGTTGAAATCCAAGAGCATGATTTTCTTAAACAAATTAGAACTTTATTTATTGTTGAAATCTTTTCACCCAATAATAATAAGGTCTCAGATATTGCATAACTTGAAAAAGAAGTAGAAACAAAACTATGCTCAGAAGGATACCACTCATTAAACGAACCATTATTTTCTTGGAGATTACACCAAAAACGAATACCTGCATTTATCCATTCAAGTACTAAATCGTTCTGATAATAAATGTTATTTCTATCATTAATACGGTATAACAAAGCTAGAGTAAGAACCCCTTCCTGACACCTAGCTGAAGACGTATCTGTGATTTTATATTGCCAATATTGCCTATCAAAACACCCATAATTTTGAGATAATGGATTCCTATTTAACAAACCCAATAACCTGGGAACCTGTTTCAAGATTTCATCTAAATATATTCTAGAAGATGGCATTATTGGTCTCCACTATGATAAAATTTCTCAATTTCTTTATAATAAGTATAATTATTACCTCAAAGTTCTTCTTTTATAATATAATCATCCTCATTTCTTTGTATCAAATTAGTAATTAGCTCAGCCAAAAGCCCAAGAGAAACTAATTGAACACCCAGGACAATGAATAGTAATGCAAGTATTAACAATGGCCTTCCTGAAATTGGTTGGAAAAGAAAATACTTAATAAATAATAAATATGACCCTGCAAATAATCCGAAAAATAAAGTAACTCCTCCAAGAACGCCTAATAAATGGAGTGGTCTTTTTGAAAAACTAGTAAGGAATACGATGGTTAGTAAGTCTAAGGATCCTGTAATCAACCTACCAGTTCCAAATTTACTATTACCAAATCTTCTTTTGTGATGAATAACTTTAACTTCCTTAATTTTAAAGCCATTACTGTGAGCTAAAGATGGAATATATCTGTACATCCCAGAATAAAGATTAAAACTTTCAATAACCTCCTTCCTCATTATTCTAAAATTGCAATCTGAATCATGAAGTTTTATCCCAGTAAATAACCTAACTAAAAAATTAAATATCTTGGAACTAATCCTCCTAGTTATAATATCTTTTCGCTTATACTTCCAACCAACTACTAAATCTACAGATTTTATTGCTTGTAGGAATTTAGGGATCTCTTTGGGATCGTCTTGAAGATCTCCATCCATGGTCAATATAAGATCAGATTTTGCTGCCTTAAACCCTGCAGATAAAGCTGATGACTTACCAAAGTTCCTTCTAAAAGAAATTAATTTCACCCCTTTATCAATACGTATCAACCCCTTTATCTTTGAAGAAGTTGAATCAGTACTTCCATCATCTACATAAATAATTTCATAAGACGCATAGGATCCCAGGACCTGTATTAATGAATTATATAAAAGTTCAATATTCCTAGCCTCATTATAGACTGGAACAATTACTGAGAGATTAATCTTATCCATATTTAAAATCACTATGTAGAAATATGGAGTAACTTTAAAACCTTTCTAACTGTATCTTAAAACTATTTGAGTAGAGATTATCAATCAGTAATCTCTTTAGCCCATTCTATAAATCTTCCAACACCAGTCTTTAAATCAACTGTAGGCTCAAATCCTATAATTCTTTGGATTTTATTTAAATCAGGACATCTTCTTTTTGGATCTGCCTTTTCATAAGCATCAGTTGGACCATCTACATTTTCTATCTTAGGAACATTTTGAAACATCTCAGATACAATCTTAGCTAATGATGCCATATTAATTTCATCATTAGCATTACCAACATTAAACGACTCCCCATTTGCATCAGATAATAAAACCTTTAAAAAACCAACCATAGCGTCGGTAATATAACAAAAGGTTCTGGTATTATTACCTGCACCATATACTGGGATGGGATTTCCATCAAGTATGTTTGAAATAAAATTAGGAATAACTCTAAAATCATCTAACCTCATCCCTGGACCATATACATTAAAAGGTCGTACGATTTTAACAGGAACATTATGTACTTGATGGTAACTTATACAAAATGTTTCACCTACCCTTTTTGATTCATCGTAATTAGATCTAGGACCAGTACATGAAACATTTCCATAATAATTCTCAGGAGTTGGAACAAATTGGGGATCTGGATCTCCATATACTTCACTTGAACTGAAAAATAAAATACTTTCTACTTTTTTATCTTTAGCAAGTTCTAACATATTCTTTGTGCCAAAAACACCTACATCGATGGTTTCTATGATATACTTTCTATAAAACTTAGGAGAAGCAATACCTGCTGCACTTATTATGAAATCAACATCTTCTTTAATCTCTAATTTCTTACTGATATCGTGCTCAATTGAAATAAAAGTATCACTTTCACTAATTGGATACGCTACACCTGTTACAAAATTATCAACTGATATTACCTTGCAAGGACTATCTAATAATGTCTTATTAAGGCAATCAAAATATGAAATAAAAAACTTCCCAAGAAATCCTGCACCACCTGTTATCAATACAGTTTTACCAGAGAATCGTTTAGAATCCTCCCCTAATTCTTCAACAATTCTCTTTATATCCTCATCAATAATCTTTGACATATTAAAATTAAATTAAATTAATTTATACTTAATTGTATGTTCTGAAAAGTTTTCAGAATCTCTTCTTCCTGTTGTTAAATTTAACATAACAGAATCCTCTAGAAATCTCATTGCATGTGCAATTTTCGGAGGAGTTATAACTAAACTACTTGGTCCAATCAATTTAGTCTCAACCTCTGCACCCTCTACAGAGATATCCTTTGTAACACTTTCATAACTCCCACTTATCAAAAACTCATATTGAATCTGTTCAGGATGGTAATGATTTGCCCTAATAGACCCTTTTTTTGAAGTTATAATAGCAACATGAGTTATAGGCTCTTCAAGAATATTAGAGATAATTCCCCTTTCATCCTCAAAAGCTGGTTCAATTTTTATTATTTTTTCATTTGACAAATAAAACACCCCCTAGTGAATATTTAGAACTATATGAGCAGTTATAAATTTTTCTTTTTGAAATATAAGAGCCTTTCTAAAGTTTAAACTATTCTTGGTTCTGGTAATGGAACTATAAACTTCACTCCTTTTTCCCTAAGATTTTTTATTTTCTCGATTATCTCTTCAGCAAAATTCCAAGCAAGAATCAGGACGTAATCAGGAATATCTTCAATTAGTTCATCCTTTTTCACAACTGGAATGTGACTCCCAGGAGTAAATAGTCCTACCTTTAGATTATTATCTTCCACTATATAATCAATTTGAGAACTATTTATTCTACAAAAATTCAAAAGAGTATTGCCTTTTGCAGGAGCACCATATCCTGATATTTTTTTACCTTCCAATAATATATTTTTAATATATTCTATCAAATTAGCCTTGACTTTTTTAACATCAGTAGCAAAATCCAGATATAATGATATTTCATTTACACCAAATTTAGACTCCTTATCTAAAATATCTCCAACAACATCATTAACAGGATTTTCCCCTTCTAATTTTTGGACATAAACCCTCAAAGATCCACCATGCGTATCAACATGTTGTACATCAAATATTTGCATTTCATGATTCTTAAAAAAATAATTCAAGGAAGTAAGAGTATAATAAGAAAAATGCTCATGATAAATATTATCAAAAGTCATAGTTTTTACAGTGTCAACAAAATATTGAAATTCTATAACAAAAACTCCTTGTTCTTTTAATAATGACTTAACATTAATTACAACTTCATGAATATCTGGAATGTGAGCAAATACATTATTTGCCGTAATCACATCAGCCTTACCATGTTCAGGGATAATTTTCTGAACACACCCTTCATTAAAAAAATCATTAATTGTCTCGACTCCATTTTCTTCAGCAATTTTAGCTATATTTGAAGCAGGTTCTACCCCTACAACTTGTACCCCTAAACTCTTAAATGGTTTTAACAAAACACCATCGTTACTTCCAATATCAACTACTAAAGACGAGCCATCCAAACCAAATTTGGAAAAAACAACTTTTGCCATATCTTCAAAATGAGATCTAAAAGAAGGGGAAGTTGAACTTACATAAACATAATCTTTAAACATTTTTTCAGGGGGGACTATATAATTAAGTTGAACAAGCTTACATTGATCACAAAAACATAATCCTAAGGGAAATTTCTCCTCTGACGGAACATCATCAAGAGATTTTAAGAAATTATTAGCCAAAGGCATTTCCCCAAGAGATAAAAATGTCTTTAGTTCCTGATTATTACAAATCCTACAATTCACCATCCTACACTGGGAATGGCGATTCTTTAAAAAATTTATCACAAATCAATAAATCTCTCAAAAATATTTAAATAAACCGCCAATACTCTAAAATTATGATAAATTTAGGATTAATCGGGATAGGTAGGTGGGGGGTAAATTATTTGAATACCTTACGTACATTTAAGGATATTAATATATCCTATGTTTGTTCTAAAACCAAAAAAGGACTAGATAATGTATCGAATTTAATTGAAAAAAATATAAATAAAACTACAGACTATAGAGAAGTTATTGAAGATAAAAATATAGACGCCATCGCAATAACATCGCCAGGATCCACCCATTTTCAGTTTGCAAAGGAAGCATTAGAAAATAATAAACACATAATAGTAGAAAAACCAGTTGCATTCAATTCAAAAAACATACAAGAATTAATCAAACTATCAGAAGGAAAAAATAGAGTCTTTATGTCAGGACATATCCACCTATTTAATCCACCAATTAATAAAATCAAGAACGATATCCACACAGGACTGTTTGGTAAGTTAAAATACATCCATACAACAGGAACTGGAAATGGACCCGTTAGAGAAGATATAAGTGCATTATGGGACTTTTTCCCTCACGACGTATCAATTTTAACTTACCTACTTGATTCGATTCCAATTAAAATAAATACTTCAGGACATTCTACTCTAAACAAAAATATAGATGTAGTTTCATTAGAAATGGAATATCCAAATAACATTAAATCATATTCTTTCGCCTCATGGACATATCCTATCAAAAAAAGAGATGTTGTAATAATCTCAGAGAACATATTATCATCTTTTCAAGATTATTCTAACAACAAACTAGTGTATACAAATAGAAAAACTAATGAAGTTATTGACAAATTTCAATATCTTCTTGGCACAAAACCATTAACAAATCAATTAAATCATTTTATTGAATGTATAAAAAATAATAAAAAACCCCTTACAGATGGCGAACATACGTTAAAAGTAACTAAAATATTAGAATCTGCTCAGAAGTCCTTAGAATTAAATAAACCAATTGATTTGAACTAAAAAAATAAGAATGAAACTTTCGATATTAATTCCAGTATATAATGAAGTTAACACTATTAATAAACTCTTAAAAAATATTGAAAATGTCAACCTTAAAAATATTGAAAAGGAAATAATATTAATTGATGACTATTCAACTGACGGTTCAAGAGAATTAATAAAAAAATTAAATAAAAAGTATATAAAAATATTTCAAGATAAAAATCAAGGAAAGGGTGCAGCTCTAAAAAAAGGAATTTCTGCATCAACTGGAGATTTCATAATATTCCAAGATGCTGATTTAGAATATAACCCTCAAGACTATAATAAACTAATTGGCCCAATATTAAAAAAAAAATCTAACATTGTAATAGGATCAAGGTTCGTAGATAAACAATTTAAGATTTTAGGAAAAGGAAAAACAATACATCCGACTCATTGGATAGGAAATAAGGGATTAACTACTTTATTTAATTTGATTTACCGTACTAACCTTACAGACATAGAACCTTGCTATAAAATATTCAAAACTGAATTACTTAAAGAAATAAGGATGAAATCTGATGGATTTGAATATGATATAGAATTAATGTGTAAATTAACAAAAAAAGGACATAAAATAATACAATTGCCCATAGATTATGTCCCCAGAACTTTCAATGAAGGGAAGAAAATAAACTGGAAGGATGGAATAATTGCTCTGTGGATAATGATAAAATATAAATTTAAGTAGAATTTCATTTTAAATTTCCGACTATAGACTTTGAAAACTCTGAAAGATCTCCTTTCCTGATAAGGCTTCCATTTTTTATTACCTCTGGATGAGATCCAATATCAAATGCGACCACCTTTTTACCACAAGCTTGAGCCTCTGCTGCAGGCAAATCAAATCCCTCCCAAAAAGAAGCTGTAACATACAAATCACAAGCACCATAAAACTCCGGCAATTCTAAATCATCAACAAAACCCGTGAAAATAACATCTTTACTTGCCTTCTTTTTCAAGTTAATAAAATATTTCTTAAATGTTGGTTTTCCAACAATAACTAACTTAAGATTAGGAATCTCAGATTTTACCTTGTTAAATATTTTTAATAATAAATGAACACCTTTATGGGGTGCAATTCTTCCGACATATAACAAAACTGTATCTCCAGTTAAACCATATTTCTTCCTAATAGAATCTCCAGTTATTGTTGTATTGAATCTTTGCTTATCTATTTGATTATAAACAACTTTACTATCTAACCCCGATACAATTCTAAGATCATTTTTCAAGTAATTACTTACAGAATACGCCTCATCTACATTCTTCAAAGAAAGATTGGTGAATAAAGAAAATAAAATCATATAAATTCTCTGAATTTTACTGTCCAATAATCCAGTAGTATTGACTCCATGATTAAAATAAATATACTTAATTCCAAATTTCTTCTTAGCCAAATATGCAATTATATTTAAAGGATAAAAATGACTTATAACAACATCATAGTTCTTAAGAGATTTGTAAAAAAACAATTTTCTCAAATCCAAAAACATGAATAACCTATACAATCTTTGGATAAATAAATTTTTAGGCATTCCTAATTTAACAACAGAATAATTCTCAGATTTAATCTTAGATTCCAGAGCAAAAACAGTTACTTCATTATTCTTAGAATATTCTTCTGCTTGATTCTGAACAACCCTATCAATACCACTATAGTGATTAAATGTAGGAGTTAAAATTGCAATTTTCATTAGATCTCACCTAACAATTGTTTAAGTTTTAATTTTAAGATTAAAAAATAGCCTGAAGTTAATTGTTTTATTCCTAATTTGGATTTTCCTTTTTTACGATCTACAAAAACTATTGGAATTTCTTTTATCCTTAGACCCTTGAGATATGCCTTGAAAAGAACTTCTTGAACTATTCCAGGCCCCTTAGAATCAATAGTTTCAGGACTTATAGATAATAAAGCCTTCCTGGAAAAACATCTATATCCTGAATTACAATCTTTAACTGACACCCCTAATAAAAATCGAATATAAAAATTTGCGAAATAAGTAATAAATCTCCTCATAATTCCCCTCCCAACCTCCTCACTCCCACCAACCCTTCTAGAACCTAATACTACATCTGCATACCTTAACTTATCCATCATAGGAATTAGATACCTAGGATTATGAGATAAATCGGCGTCCATCTCAATAATAATCTCAGCACCATTTCTCAAGCAAAATAAATAACCAGCCTTACCTGCATATCCCCTACCCCGATTATGTTCTCTGTTTAAAAGAAATACTGATTTATCTTTCTTAGATAAACTCCTAACTAAGTTCCCAGTACCATCTGGACTATTATCATCTACTACAACTATAGTTAAATCAGGAATTTTCAATTTTAGAATTTCGTTTATTAAAAACTCGATATTCTCTTTTTCATTATATGTAGGAATCATTACAAATTTTTTCATTTTTTGATCATAGCCTGAATATGTTTAATAAAAACACTTAAGTCCCAGTTAGGAGGGTATTCACATTTTTCTTGATAAGAACAATAAGACTTACCTTCAGCAATAATTTTAATCCCCTTACCATAAAGTTCTATTTCTGAAGAAGAAGTTGGATAAAAAAATGCTAAAACTTCTTTTCCTAATCCGACCCCCACATGTAATGCAAGACTATCACTAGTCACTAAAATGTCACAAATATTAATCAGAGAGGCAAAATTACTCAAAGAATTATTACAACCAGCATCAATAACCTCATTACTCACTCCTTGAAGTATTTCTTTATTTCTTTCAACCTCTTCAGGCCCACCAAATAATAATATCTTAGATTTTGTTTCATTTACTAATAAATTAATTAAATCTATTGTATCTTCAATTGGAAGTTTCTTATCCTTCCACCTCCCACCAGAGCCAGTATTAATTCCAATAACTGCATCTGAAGAGGATATTTTATGTTTCAAGAAAAAATCATTTGAAAAAGAAATATTTTCATCCTGCAAATATAATTTTGGTGGAAATTGCTTGTGATCCCCTAATTCCAAAAAAGAAAAGATAATCTCTTGATATGTTCTTTGATTTAGAATTTTCAATTCATCTGCTTTTTGTTTCCCAAACCTGGAGGCTAACCCCATGTCAAACCAATCAGAACTTTCAACCGTATACTTAATCCCGTTATCAAAATATGAACCGATTAGTTTCTTTGAATTTAATTTATTTGAAATCTTACTTGCCAGTTCATCATCATCTAAATTGATTATCAGATCAAATAATTGACCTTCTAAAGAAAGAGTATCAAAACTTTCAATAAAAAACAAGTTATTTATTCCCTTGACACTACTTATCAATTCCTGAGAACTCTTTTGGGTTAGAAAACTAATAACAGACTTGGGAAATTTTTGTTTTAAAGCAGGAATTAAAGTAGTAGTCCTAAGTACGTCCCCCAAAGCTCCTAGTTTAATGATCAAGATATCCATCTTAAATAGAAAAATTAATTTTATTTTAAATATTTCCCTAATATGGAAGTACTCTTAAAACTAATTTTTGACAACAAAGTAAACAACCCTAGACTTACTAGTAGATTTTAATAATAAAGGATATAATAATTTCAGAAAAGTCCTCGCAAACAATTTACCTAATAGATTTCTTTCTAAATATTTTATATAATATGCTAATTTCGAACTTTGACCATAAGTCTTAACATACCTACATCCACTCAAATTGCCCTCAATCTCCCTGGGGGTTGGAATTCCTAAATCCTCATGTTCTTTTATATTCTTATAAGTTGGGCTATCTACTGGCCAATTCCTCAAAACTTTCTTATCCCAATTAGTTATTGAAACCGGACAGGATAGTAATATGTACTTTGAAGATACTCTCAACATCTCACTTAGCATAATCTTTCTTTTTTCCTTAACTATATACTCCAAAGTATCGACAGAAATAACAACATCAAATTTTCCATCATCAAAAGGAAACTTCGAATCAGCTGAACTTTTAATCTTTTTTAGATACTTAGTTCCAATATCTTGGAAATATACATCCATACCAATTACAGGATGTTTATAAAATCTAGTAACACCTTTACTCCCAGAACCCACTTCTAGAACTTTTAATCTTTTGTTTTTTCTTTTAAGACTAATTAACCTTCTAACAATGGGTTCATATCTCAACTTAGTATTTAAACTAGTTTCTAGAGGGGAATTATAAAGCAAGTTTTTAATTATTTTTTTTACTCGCATTAAATTTAGAAATTAAGTCAAGTTTATTAACCTTATTGAACCCACTTACCCTAATACGAATTTTCCGAATATTTTAAATATTTAGGCAGAATCATAGATTTATGATACTTAGTAAAAAAAACCTTAAAGTAATATTATTCTTAATTGTATACTTATTCGCACTTTATAATTGGACCTTA
>CEPX01191311.1_pt1 | contig 20417 bp, 17 predicted proteins | sample 361361 | NCBI WGS metagenome assembly CEPX01 (sample SAMEA2619974, study PRJEB7988) | marine metagenome | biome: marine biome (ENVO:00000447); feature: mesopelagic zone (ENVO:00000213) & marine oxygen minimum zone (ENVO:01000065); material: "saline water (ENVO:00002010), including plankton...
AGGGGCCAAGCTCTCCCTAGATACGCATGGCTTCGATAGGGGTGTCCGGTCGGCAAACCGCAGTGTTGGACGGCTCGACGGGTCCATGAAAAAAACTGGTGGCCGGGGGGCGGTGATCACCGGAGTCTTCCAGGGCATAGGGATGGCTGCGGTCTATGCCGGTGCGCAAGCTCTCCGAATGGGCTCCAACATGGTGTCCAGCGGAATCCAAACGGCGAATTCGTTGATCATGTCCCGCAAGGGATTCGAAGCCCTCACGGGTTCCGAAGAAGAAGCGAAGAACATGATGGAAGAAATCATGCAATTCGCCAAGAAGTCTCCGTTCCCGACCACACAAATCATTGCTGCCACCCGCCGTCTGAACGCTTTCGGCATGTCGGGCGAAGAGTCCCTCACGACGATCAAGAACGTGTCCGAAGCTGTGGCAGGCATGGGTGGCAATGCCGAGCAGATCCAGCGTGTGACCCGGGCCATGGGGCAGATGCTTGCCAAAGGAAAGCTGTCTGCCGAGGAGATGACCCAACAGCTTGCAGAAGCAGGCATCCAATCGTGGGACATCTTGGCCACCCACCTTGGCAAGACAAAAGCGGAGGTAATGGAACTAGGCAAACAGGGCAAGCTCACAGGCAAGGAGTTTATTGAAGCCTTCAATGCTGAAGTCCCAAAGCGATATGGAGGATCGCTAGAGAAGATGGCCGAAACCTTCCAAGGCCGCATGTCCGAATTGAAGGACACGTGGGAGCTGGAATTTGGAATGGCCATGGAAGGGTCGATGGATCAGATCAACAAGGCCCTCCCAAGCATCATCAAGTTGGTAGAAAAGCTAGCGAAGACCATGGGTCCTGCTATTGGGGAAATCATGACTTCCCTCGCCACAACCCTTGTTGAAATCTTGCCGCCGCTGCTTCCGTTCATTAAGGCGATTGCTGAGGCCTTTGCCGACCTGATGGCAGTCCTGGCCCCGATCGCCGGAAGAATTCTGAAGTTCTTGGTGGAGAACCTCATGAAGGCTGCTGATGTACTGATTCCGTTCATCACCAAAGTCCTCGAATTGGCAGGTGTCCTTATAGATGCGTTGATGCCTGTGCTGCAACCGATCCTCGACCTCATCATCCTGATTGCGGATGAAATCGGGAAAGCGCTGGCTCCGGTATTCGAAGCACTGAAGCCGGTACTGAAAGAAGTCGGGGAAATCCTCAGCAAAGAGATTGGCACGGTCCTAGATGCCCTAAGGCCTTTGATCAAGCCACTCGCCAAAGCATTCGGTCAGATCCTAGAAGCTGTCGTCCCGTTGATCCCGTCATGGGTCGAACTGCACATGGCTATGATGCCGCTCCTTGTGGCCTTCCTCGAATTGGCTGTCGAAATTCTGCCGCCACTTATCAAAGCCTTCACCTGGCTCATGACGAAGGTCTTGATACCAATTCAAAAGGTCATCATCAAGCTCCAGACCTTGTTCATCAAGGGCATCATTTGGCCCATAAAGACGATCTACACAATCTTGAAGAAACTCATCAAGGGTGACTTCAACAAGTTCTTCCTTAACATGGCCAAGGCTATCGGTGGTGCTCTGTGGAAAGCCATGGACGCAATGCAGAACTGGTTTGTTTCCCTCCCCGGGAACATCTGGAACTGGATCAAAGCTTTGGGTGGTCTGCTTGTCGATGCCGGTAAAGAGCTAGGGAAGCTCATCTTTGAAGGCATCAAGAAGCTGCCGGAACTTCTCAAATACTTCTTCTTGCAGCTTCCCTTTGATCTCATCAAGTGGATTTTGATGGGGCATGCCTACATCATCAAAGCTGGAATTTGGCTCATTAAGGGCCTGATCAAAGGGATTATCGCCGGGTGGAAATTTATCATTGATTTCTTCACGAAGCTCCCTGACCGAATCAAGGGGTTCTTTAAGGAAGCCGGGAAGTGGTTGTGGAATGCAGGAGACACTCTGATCCATGGTCTGTGGGCCGGGATACAGATTGCATGGGATGCGGTCGTACAGTTCTTCATTGACCTCCCCGGTCGTGTCGTAGGCTTCTTCGACACTGTATGGGACTGGTTGTGGGAAGCCGGTGGCAACCTGATCAGTGGCCTCAAAGATGGAATTGTCGCAGGTGCCTTCGCTGTTTGGAACTGGTTCCAAGACCTCCCCGGCAACATCGCAAGTCTTGCTGTTTCTTGGTGGGAAAAACTCAAGGAACTCGGCAAAGACATTTTGAAGGGAATTTTGGAAGGCATCACGGGTGCCTGGAATTGGTTTTGGGGTGAGGTCAAAAAGAAATTCACCGGCATTCTAGATGGTGTCAAAAGTGTGTTTGGTATGTCGTCTCCGTCGAAGGAGATGGCAATCCTTGGTGGGTACCTTCCCGAAGGAATGAAAGAAGGGTTGGAGGAGAAGTTCCCACGGGTCACGACCTATTTGGAAAAGACCTACAAGCTGATGCTTCAGCTCACCGAAGACGCTTTCAAGAAGATGGTTACGTTTGCCCTGAATGGAATGCAGGCGCTCGTCGTTGCCGTGAACGCTGGCATCGTAGCTTTGGCTATCGCCATGGCCCGATTCCCCGGGGTCTTCAAGCCACCACTCGATGAGACGAAACGTGCGATCAAAGCGTTTTGGGACGGGATCAAAACAGTCGGTGGGTGGGCAGGCATCCCCGTGCCTCCAATCGCTTACCATTCGGGCGGTCGTGTCGGGCAGGACAGGGGCCGTGAAGTTCCTGCTGTCCTCAAAACGGGAGAATACGTCCTTCAGCAAAGTGCTGTAGACAGACTTGGTGTCGGGCGCTTGGACATGCTGAACGCTGGTCATGTCCCGAGGTTCCATGAAGGCGGGCATGTAAGCGACGAACATTGGAAGGGCGTCAGTTCCGAAAACCTCGAACGTGTCATCAAAGAATCCATGGGTCTTGTCGGTCCTGCTTTGGACAATGCCATCGGGCTTGGAGACAAGTTCGCTTCGAATTCCGGCAAGATGGCCGGGAAGTCAGGGGCGAAGGTCGGCGAGGTCGTCAAACACATTCTCGAATCTTGGATAGATCAGGCTTCGTCCGAATTGTCCTCACGGCAGCCCAAAGGCCTTGGCTGGGTCGCCATTGTCGACTACTTGGATTCCCAAGGGGTCGGGTACAACATCTCATCAGCATTTCGACCGGGGGCGATTACAGCAACAGGAAATAGATCTATGCACGGGTTCGGTCGAGCCGTCGACCTGACCGGCAACATGGGTTTGATTTTCGACACCCTGCGGAACGGGTTCTCACAATTCCTTCACGAACTGATCTATTCACCTGCCGGGGGGAATCAGTGGTACCGAGGAGGTCCGCATTACTACGGTGAACCCACCCGGGGTGACCATTTTGATCACGTACACGCATCGGTGATTGCAGCGCTCGGAGAGCACCGCAGTAGTGACCGAGCTGCTGCATACGCAGCGGCAAGCGCAAGCGGCGCTGCACCGCCGCATCTGAGGGCAATGGTGCAAAGTATGGCTGCCGCCTATGGATGGACGGGGCAGCAATTCGAAGACCTGGCTTGGATCATTGATCACGAGTCGTCGTGGGACCCTACTGCTGCTAACCCGAATTCAAGTGCCCGAGGTCTTTTCCAAAAGATGACTTCGATTCACGGGCCGCTTGCGAGCACCCTTGAAGGACAGATTCAGTGGGGGCTCAATTACATTAGGAATCGGTATGGATCCCCTTCGTCAGCGAAGGCATTTTGGCTCAACAACAAGTGGTATGACCATGGTGGGTGGTTGCCACAAGGTTTTTCGATGGCCTACAACGGAACAGGAGCACCTGAGCCGGTAGGAGAAAAGGCAGTGCGGGGTGTCATGGCGCAAGTGGGTGCCACCGAAGCTGCTCCGGTCAACATCACCATAAATGTCACACAGCGGGAAGGTGAAGACGGGAGCGCCTTCGCAGAACGCACATCCCGTCTGACGGCACAACTAGTAGCAGGAGCAGATTGATGTCTTACAACACAGCCGCTGATTTGGCAACAGCACTTAAAGCAGGCGATCCTGATCTCGAAAAAGAACTCAAAGAAGCGGGGTTCCTGAAAATTGATCCTGGTGCTATCGACAACACAGTAGTGGCTGCAATGATCGAGGACGCCGAACGCAGTGCTGTGAAGTGGGATGTGCAACGGGCACGCATTGCTGCGGCAGCTCTACGGTCATGGTCGGGTGTGGATCCTAAGGTGGTTCTTGGCTCATGAGCGCATACGAAGGTGTCTGGTCACCAAATAATGGCCTCAACGGAATGGAGCTGGGGCCGAGGAACAGCTTCGGGTCGATCGAGATCAAGGGCAACAAAGCGCTCGTATACGAATTCGTCGCACCACGTACTTGTGAGATCGGCAGAATCGGTCTGTTCACGTCGGCTTGGCGGCACCCCCGGTTTGGGGTCGAGATCCTCGATTCGCTCGAACCAGATCCGACAACCCTCACGGAGGATGTAGCGTTACCCGACCGTGACGTACTGAATCCCGGTGGTGCCGTTGGTCAGGACGGCTCCGATCAAACCGATTTATGGAAGAAACTTGCGTCACGTGATGGTACGGGTGCGACGAATGGTACGTCGCCGCTCATCATGCCGGTCAGAACAAAAGGCACGGTGCCTGGAACTCCTGCTTATGAGAATGGCTATGACTACGTCCGCTTGCAATCAGACAATTGGCGTATGTACGTCGGGCTCTCTGCCACAAACCCTGACGCCTTTTCAGTTGCATCATCCGCTCGGATCCGAAGAGCAAATCTGCGGTCATGGGTCACATCGAACTGGGCTGGTTCCGAACGCCAAATCCGGCACCACCTCATCCGCGACCACGACGAAGACGATTCGTATGGTGCATGGACGGTCGGAGAGATGCTGGCCCCAATCAACACGGCGCAGCCGAAACTCCTTGAGTCGAGTGTCAACGTCGATCCCGCCGATTCGTTCAGGCCATGGGAATACGGCACCCTCAACGCTTTTGATGATGGCTCGTCCTACGACGGATGGGGTTGGGGTACTGCAAAGTGGGCGCACACCGTCAGGATCTGGGGTACCGAGTTCGGTGTCGAATACTGGACGACAGACAATAGGAAAGGCTTTTATTACGCCACGAAGTCGCAAGAATACAACGAACGGTGGGGCGGTGAGCAGTGGTGGGGTGTGTGGACGACCCATGCTCTCGATTCAGCGGCGACCTTGACACAGGGCGAAACCTACTACCTCGTGTTGTGGAGCCTGCACGGCCTCAGCGCAGACGACCGTGATGTCTCGTTCTTCTCGGTGCCGTTGTTCAAGGTGCGGTCCTATGATCCCGATGATCGGGCGGGACGTGTGATCGAGGCGAAGATCGAGCCAAACGGTGCCGTTTACGACTGGAATTACTGGGAGGGCAAGACGACCGCCGAGACGAACGGTCACGGGTCGGCATTCCCGTTCCTGATGTATGAATCTCCGGTGACTGTTACGGCGAATCTTGATCGCACGGGCACGACGGCGACCGTCACTGAAACAGCGCATGGTCTAGAGGTCGGGCAGGCTGTTACGACGTACCTCGCAAGCGGACAGACGGACAGTGGTTCTGCACACAAGCAATGCATGGACACGCACGTCATCACGTCCAAGAATGCCAACGACTTCACGTTTGAAACAGCCACGAGTGGAACGGTCACGAATCGGGACTGCACGTACCGGGCGATCGACCCGTCGTCGTTCTCGGCGATCATGGAGGAGAGCGTCAACTCTGATAACGGCCTCGCCACAAGGTGGGGTGTCGTGCAACGCCAATTCATTCACAAGGATTGGCAAGTGGACGTTCATGTCTGGATGGAGAGCGCCGATCAGTACAACAACATCAAGATATACCTGCGGAAGCGTTCGGGCGATGACCCGACTGCGCCACTCGAAGTCGAAATTCGTACTGCCGTCGAGGGTGGTGGAACATTGCTCAGCTCTGGGATTCTGTACCCTGAGGAAGCTGGGCTGCATCCGAACGCCGGAACGTATCGTCTCAAGGGTGTGGACCTGGAACCGTTTTCACCTAGCTCGGACGCCGAGTATTACGTCCACTTGAAGTCGGACACGAACAGCGCTAGAGCGTGGGAGATCCTGTCGCTGTCAACAAAAATAGCTAGCTCGATGGATCAGCAGGACGCCACTCACAACTATACGGGTGTGAATTACGACGACACGGGTGACATGGACCTCCTTGACCAGTACATGAACGACGAGACAGGGTGGCCAACAAGAGGCGAACTCATCTATTCATTCTGGTCGGGACTGGGGCGGGATGATGCCGGGTATGACCGTCTCGCCGATCCCGAGAACCTCGATGACTGCCCCACGAATGTCGAAGGCCGGTGGACAGGGAATTGGCGCACACCCTTGTTCCTGTCGGAGGCACCCAAGCAACTCACGCCATATGAGTCGTGGATGATCGGTGGCGGCGAGACCCACGAGATCGAGAACACGACGTCGTGGATTCCGCTGTGGGAGTCGGAGGATCCGGGTGCGGGGCAGGTGTACGACTGGGGTGGCGGTGTTGGTACGGTGGCCGACTCGGTGTCGTTCGCTGTGGCTGGTCCGTTGGAGGCTGTGCAGCGTCCGTCTCGGGCGTGCCGGTTCACGACGGACGGCTACATCTCGTTTCCGAACCACGCGGACTACGCGCCGGGACAGACTTCGATTTCGTGTGCGATCTGGGCACGCTGTCGCCCGAAAGCCGAATGGACGCAGTCGCCGTTCAACAATCAGTACCTGTTCTCCCTCTCGAACGGCACGGGTGCTGCTGAGTACGGCTTGCGGATGCGTGGCGCATCTGACGATGTCGTCGTGGAGGTCGCTTCTGTCCAGAAGACCCGGACCGAAGCCCAGATCCAAGCTGTGCTCGGTGCGGCCAACTTCGAGATCGGCGACTTCGTGTGGCACCGCTACATCTTCAACGCCGACCGCACCAACGACGAAGTATCGATCTGGATCGACGGGCAGCTCATCGCCACATGGACGACTGCCGGGATCACAGCGATAGACCTAAACGACGCAGGCGACTTCTACGTCGGTTGTCAGGGGGCAGGCACCCCTGCCTACTTCTTCGAGGGTGACCTCGCCTACATGCAGATTCGTACCGGCGACGACGGGATGTGGACCGACGAGGAAGTCGCCCTGGACTGGGCCTTCGCTCAGAGCACGACGATGTTCGACACCACCACCCCGACTCGTACAGCGATTGAGGGAACCCGCATATGATCCCTCTTTACATGGGTCTTCAAGCACCCCACAACTACATTCATTGGGCTCCGAGTGGCAACACTTCCAACCATGACGGATTTCGTCTCTACAGGCGTAAGGCTGGGGCAATACCTGGACCCATCACGCAAATCGCTGAGATCGGATATACAAATCCTATTGGTCCCGACATGGACCGGGAAAAGTCCGACAACCGGAGGAATGAGTTCTGGGATTATGAAATAGCTGGGCTTCCTACCGAGTATGAATACTTGGTCACGTCCACCCACAAGAAGCAAGGCGAAAGTGATCCTGCTAGGGGATGGATGCTCGGCGTACAGCAAGGTGCTGATGCGTCGGTGAACCCCAACCGATGGTGGTTGACAAACAACACCTATCCCGAAATGAACTTGCCGCTCGATGTCGTGATGGAAGGTGCGCCGGGTAGTTTCGAATCAACTACCTCGGTGATGTCACCCCTTGGTAGGGATGGATACATAACTGCAACCCGTTCCCGCAGACCAGGACAGACCAAATCACTTGTTGCCAAACTGTGGGGTTCATCGGACGAAGAGCCTAACGCAGAAGGAATCTGGCGGGATTGGATCAGCCGTCTACACGATCGGGCTAAACGCCCTCGCCAATGGTGTTTGCGTGACAATTTTGGGAATGCTTGGTATGGGACACCCGAAGTCCGTGCAATCAACTATGAGCAGGTAGGTGCGAACAAAGGTACGACACTAGAACTTGAGTTTTGGGAGACAGCTTTCACCCCGACCGAGAAGGTTCCCTTCCAGCACAGCTTCTGGCACTTCGATGACCCCTCCGACCGAATCACAATCGACACCCCAGATCTCACTGTCCGTCCCAAGTCCCTCACGATCGGCAGGAACAACTTCAGCGTGATGGTGCTGTGTCGCAGGATGCGATACTCAGAGCAGGTAGGCGGGTTCGGTGGAAGTACAGCATCGTACGTGATGGGGGATTGGATCAAGGATGCCACCCCCGATCCCGACGACCGTTACGGGTGGCATCTCGGGCACGGCTCATCGAACTATCGGGCGATCTTCGGGATCGGCAAGGGAGATGGTGGCGGCGACGACAACATAGGCGGCACGGCAGCAGCAGGGGATGAAGGCAGTTTGGCGTGGCAGGCCGACCCGAACGGGTGGCACACCCTCGGTGGGGTGCGAGGTACGCCCGACTCGAATTCCTATCACGGCGCAGATGAAGTGGGGAGCTTCGTGGATGCCATCCCGAACGCCACCTCGTTTGAGGCGAACGACTCCACGGTCGATGCATATATCCCCGAGTTCATGTCAGACAAAGAACTGAGCCTGGGCTCGTACTCTGGCACGGCTAGCGAGTGGGAGGGAGACATCGTTGCTGCCGTGATCTGGCTACGGGCGCTTACTGACGACGAGATGATGTGTGCACATCGTGCGCTGATGGGCTACCCCGGCTACTCGCTCCCGCCCCGTAGCGCTCTGTACTACGACGCTCGTAACCCCGAGTGCTTCGTCGGCACCACGACAACGAATGTGCCGGTGTATGACCTCAGCGGGTGGGAGCGTCACGGCAGGTTCAGGTACGGCAACAACTCGGCGTTCGTACCTCGTGGCGGGTGACGGTTCATGGTCTACATCGACCTCGAAGGTGTACCCCGCAGACAGGAACCGACACTTGATCTTGGTGATGAAGCTTCGACCCATGATGAAGTGGTACAAGCGCTCACATCACCCAACACAACCTGGGATGCTGATTTCCTAATCTACAGCGAGCGGGGAAGTGCTGTTGGCACTCTAGAAAACGTCACAACAGCTAATGTGAACCTGAATACAGACCAAGCTATCAAGCGCACTCTAGATTTGACTTGGACAGAAGACCATGACTTCGATGACTTCCATACAGGGAACCTAGAGCCCTTTCGTAACTACATTCAGCCCCGTGTTCATGTGAATGTCGATGCAACCCGAACACGGACCTGGGCTCTTGGGATGTTTCTGTATACCGAGCCAAGCAGGGTTCTTACAGACGGTATACGACACGAGCACGGAGCAACCTTTATGGAGGCTGGTACATTCTGGTTGCAAAGCCTAAGACCTTATTATGGCTGGGGGGGAGCGAGAGGGATGACTGTAGCGGCTGCGATCCAATTCGTGCTGTCGAGACGGATCGGGAATTTGTTTGGCGATCCGATCATGCCTGACGGTGACGAAGGCGGTGAAATTGCTGAGGTCACCTGGACTTCGGACGACACCTTCTTGGGGGTAGTGAATCAACTTTGTGCAACAGCAGGGTGGTACTCGATTTTCTACAACGGTGATGGAGTGGCTGTTGTTAAACCTCAACCTGATGATTTTACCAAGGTATACCCCGTATGGTTCTATACAGCTAGCGACGAGTCACTTGTGATAACTAACCCCGCCTACCTGCCTTCACTCGACAACATCAGCAATCGTGTTCAGGTTCGGGCTAGTAATGCTTCAACAGAGAAGCCGATGTCTGTGATAGTCGAGCTGGACGATGTTGTTCCTGGGCATCCTTGGGCACGATCTGTGATTGGACATTGCCTCGATGCAGCGCCTGTAGATGACAGCAATGCCACCAAAGAAAAACAGCTTCTCAAGCGAGCACGAAACATCATGAACGAGCAGGCACAGCGGTATGAGAGGATGGAACTCGAAACCCGTGCCATGCCATTTCACAGCGGGTATGACGTTGTAGGGTTTTCTTTCACAGGGGATGAAGAGGGTGCCTTTACCGACATGGCGAAGTGGCAAGAACGGGGCTGGACACTAGACCTCATGACATTCAGGCAGAAGCATGTTTGGTCCCGCATTCGTCCAATCGGACGTGCCCCTTCAGACGAGTTGGAAGGTTAAGATGGCAGATCACAGTGATTGCATCAAGATTGGTGATCTTCCTGCAATCCTCCAACGCTTGGGCGACCAACGATATTTGCGTAAGAATGTGCAGGGGTGGGGGCCAACCCGTGCAGTAGTGACATCGTCGGAGCCAAACTCGAATCCACGGGTGCAGTTCGCTGGGTCCGAAGATGAAGAGGTCTCGATTCCATACACGGGGCCGGTCGGTTCTAAGCCCTTCGTGGACGACACGGTAGCACTCATCTGGCTCGGCCCGAACAACCCACTGATCGTCGGCACGATTAGTCCCGATCTCGCCCACATGGACATCGAGGGCGGGACTATCAAGGGGAAGCTCAACGATTACACGGCTGTCGTGCCTGGGATCAACTACGACGGGTGTTCTGGAGCGACGGCAGCGACCGTGAACCATGACCCATCGGATATGTACCGCTACGAGGACGACCTCGATTTCTACACGGTTCCTACAGCCGGGATCTACCTCGTCGTCTCGACGTTCTACCAGAGCGGATCACGGGACTATGCGTCATCCAGAATCTACGGGCAAGACGCCAGTGGTGGTTCCAGTGAGCACTACTGTGACGACATGAGAGAGTCCTCGGTTTATGGCGCTCTGTGGAATCTCGTGGCTGCTCGTGTACTGATTCCCGAGGCTGAGGGCCGGATCATAATCCAGATCAAGAGTGGCGCAGGCACAGCCTGTGAGACGTGGACACATCGACGCACAACGATCGACCGTCTCGGAAACTTCCCAGACACCCTCGACGCCTTTGAAGGTGCCTAGTATTCTAGATCGTTATACAGAAAGGCAATGCTTGTGAATGAGCAGGATATTAAGATCCCTGTAGGATGGTCGACATACCTAGCTACGGTTGTGGCTGTCATTGCTCTCATAGGAGCCGTGGTGACCGCTATAGCGGCGGGATTCGAAGACGACAGCCAGGTAAGGGTCACCCTCACGATCATCGCCTCGGTGGCTACAGGCGTGTCTGGAGCCGTTACAGCGTTCTTGTCGAAGGCCCGTGGTGAACAGTCCTCGGCAGCCATCCTTTCGAAGGTGGAAATCCCCGATGGCAGTTGAAACCTTCACCATCGAAGTAGACGGAGACAGCCAAGAGCTAGAACTTCCCGATCCGGCTTCTCTGGATCCACCCTCGGCAGACGATCCGAATGACCCGGACCCTGAACTTGCCAACGATGGTGATCCTTACGGGGATCCCGATGCAGGAGAAGACTGATGGGATGTGGATCTGGCGGGGAAGCCCCTGCGCTTCGACAGCTCCGAGCTGAACTTCTCGCCATAGGTGCCACGAACCTAGGTATCTGTGGAGACAGTCGACATTGTCCCGGGAAGTCCGACCATTGCCGGGGGAATGCCTTCGATGCCGGAAACGGACCTCTTTCGAAGTCCCGCCGATGGGCGATCATCGAAAAGATCCTGCGTGATCCCCGCACCACGTATGTGATTCATGAGGGCCGTGGTCGTCGTTCGTACCATCGGGGCGGCACATGGTTCGGTGCATCGGGACACCACAGCCACTTCCACACCTCGATTCACAACCATCTGCGCAACGACACCCGACCATGGGGCATTGCGAACGTATCGGGTGGTGGAGGATCTTCCCCGACACCATTGTCACCCAACTTCAAGCCGGGACCGGGATGGTGGCAGGCCTCGGGAAAGAACCCCATAAAACAAGGTCATTCCGGCAAGGGTGTTGAGCATCTACAGTGGCTTTTGAACCACTTTGGGTACAATGTCGGCAAGAAAGACGGCCTCTTCGGACCAAAAACGACGGCTGCCCTTAAGGGGCTTCAACGTGACTCTGGTGTTCCTGCCGATGGCAAACTGGGTCCACAGACCCGTGACCAAATGGAGGATCGCTACTACCGACGTGGCAAATACACGCCTACACACCCTCCGTACCCTGGATATCTGATGCGCCGGGGTCGGATGAACGATCCGAACGTGCGTGTTTTTCAACAGAGGCTCAAAGACCGAGGCTGGCGAATTTCAGTCGATGGTGACTTTGGACCGAGAACACAAGTGATCGTCCGAAAGTTCCAGATGGAAAAGCGTCTCGGAGTAGACGGGATCGTGGGTCAGCAGACCTGGGACGCTCTCTGGACTGCTCCGGTTACCTGACCCCTTAAGGGAAGCAAAGCGTATGATAGCGGGCTTCGACTCAGATATCTGGGCCGCTGTCATCACGGCAATCGGCCTAATTGTGGTCGCCGGATTAGGAGCTGTTGTGAAGGTCTGGTCGATGCTTCGGGATTTGAAACCCAAGAATCCTCCGGTCAACAGCAACGGCAGGCCCATGAACTTCGGCGATGTGGTGGTTCAGATCATGAAAGACCTCGGCCATATCGAAGAACGGGTAGATGCTGGATTCCAAAAGGTCGATGACGGCTTCGAGAAGAACACCGAAGCGCACACCGACATAGACAAGCGGCTCGACGCTGTCGAATCCAAGGTGGAAAAAAATCATCCCGATCACAGTGACTGTGACTGGCCTGCTAAGAGATCCAACGATTCTTCCCCCTAAGAACCCCCTTTATATATATATCTATAAGAAACTACTCATATCCCTGGGCTACTAAAGAAAACTATAAGCCGGGGGAGTAGGTTCGGTTGGACAAGAAGAAGGTAATTACTCCAGGGTGGTACGTCCAAAATAGGGTACTTGACATGATCGGCTGTGTTGTGTAGCTTGCACCCAATGTCACCGGACGGCTACTGAAAGAGAGCACCAGGCTATGGCAAGCACCCACCCTGAAGCGTTGTTCATCGCAGCACTTCTGAGGTCAGGGGACCAGACAACCTTGGCGACGACGGGGATCGGGGCATCCCACTTCGCCAGCTTCCACAATGAGTTCAAATGGATTGACGACTATGTGCAGCGGCACCGTCGCCTTCCCAGCAAAGCGGCCTTCAGGGCTCACTATCCAGAATTCCCGTTCAAGGTCGTGGACGACGTAGATCACTTCGCCCATGAAATCGAAGGGGAGTACAGACGCAGGCTGCTTCTCGAAAGCATCGACACCGCCGTCCAATTCGTGAAAGCCGAAGACGTGGACGGAGCCGTTGCCGCCTTGCAGTCGAACATGGTCACGATGTCGTCCAGCTTCTCAGGGGCCGACTCCGAAGACGAAGTGCACCAATGGCAAAGCACATACAACGATGTGATCGACCGTTGCAGGAGGTACAACGAGAACGGTCTTGCCGGAATCCAGTTCGGGTTCCCGTCCTTGAACGACTTCACCGGGGGAGCACAACCCGGTGACTATTGGGTGATCGCTGCACGTCTAGGTCAGGGTAAGACCTGGACCCTCATCAAGATGGCCGTGGCAGCCATGCTGCAAGGTAAGACCGTGCAGTTCAACACCTTGGAGCAGACGAGGCAGCAGATCACCTTGCGGTCCCACAGCTTCCTGTCGAAGGAAATGGGCTTTCCTCCGTTCAAGAGCTTCGATCTGATGCAAGGCAAGATCACCGATCTGTCTTCGTACCGGGACTTCTTGGAGAAGCTCGGAGGCAAAGCACCCGGCAAGCTGATCGTGTCCGACACGTCCCGGGGTCGCATGTCGGCAGGCACCCTCGCCGCACAGATCGAGCGCAACCATCCCGACATCATCTTCATCGACTACCTGACGCTGCTCGAAAAAGAGGGTGCCGACTGGCAGGCCGTGGCACAACTGTCGTCGGAAATCAAAGTCCTCTCACAGAAGTACGGAATTCCCTTCATCGTCGCCGCACAGATCAACCGCATGGGCATCGGTCGGGACGCACCGGGAACGGAGTCCCTTTCATTCAGCGACAACATCGGACAGGATGCCGATGGCGTCGTGACTCTCAAGCAGATGACGAAGCACATCGTACAAATGAGGCTTGCAAAGTATCGCCATGGTCGTGACGGGCAACGGTGGTATGCGAAGTTCAATCCCGATGGGGGTGTGTACGAAGAGGTGTCTGCCAATGATGCCGACAACATCATGGCAGCAGACGAAGCTGAGGTAACGGCCTGATGTTTGGTGAAGACGATGACGGCGACATCGGGGACCTGGACACAGGCTCGATACAGCTACACGAAATGTTCGCCAGCTTGTGTCGTGCAGGGTTCACCCGAGAGGAAGCTATGGAACTCATCAAGATACCGTTTCAGATCATGGCCAAGGCCGGAATCGAAGGGAAGATTTCGGACGAATGAGATATGAACGGTTTGCAGAAGACACCTTCGACATCATGGGGACATCGGGTCAGGAGGTTCTTGCTCTCTGCCCGTTCCACGACGACCACCGACCATCGTTCTACTTCAACCAGAATTCAGGACTCTGGGTCTGCCATGCCTGCGGGGCGAAGGGAAATATCCAGACCTTGAAGCGTGCAGGCTACGATCCGAAGCCCGAGGTCGCCTTGCACGAAATCCAACATAATTTGCAGTCCCTTAAGGAGACACCCACCCGGGAAGATCATTCCTTCTACCCCGAAGGCTGGTTGGCTCGCTTCGACAACCACACCCCGTACTGGGCGAAGCGGGGATTCACCCGGGACATGGTCAAGAAGTTTCAACTCGGATTCGACCCGGGAACGAACAGTGCCACCATCCCGATCCGCAATGCAGACGGTCGCATCCTGGGAGTCATCCGTAGAAGCCTGGCACCCATGGCCAAGGTCCGCTACATGTACCCGAAAGGCCTCAAGATCAATGAACTTCTGTTCGGGTCATGGCTGCGCCCCGAAGGCATCGTCGCCCTGACAGAAGGCTCCCTGGACGCCATCAAGTGCTGGCAGGCTGGTGTGCCCGCCATGGCGATCTACGGGGCTCGGATGAGCAGGAAGCAAGGTGGCCTACTGCGCCGCTTAGGGGTCCGCACAACAGTTCTCATGCTGGACAATGACAAGGCAGGCAAGCAGGGTACCGATCAGGTGGCAAGTATGTTACGAGGTCTTCTTGTTCTGAAGGTGTCGTATGCCGGTGTATCTGCCAAGGACCCTGGAGACTTAACAGAAGATGACATTCACAGTCTTTTCTTGCGTGCACAAGACAGCACGTGCTAACGTGAGCTAGCCATAGCAACCTGCCTGGGTAACACCAGTCGGTATCAAGCCCCCCGGTCAAGGCCCCTCTCAGAGCCTGGTGACAGCCGGGGGGCTTTTCTTTTGCCTGCGTGAGCTACGCCCGTCGGGTCCCTTAAGGCCTTTCTGCGATTTCAGCGTCGAAATAATGCCCCTTAAGGCCTCCCCTGTGTCCTGTACACCATTAATATGTTCGCATACCCTGTCGAATGGTGATATAATGGTGATGTTGGTTGTATATGAAAGGAAGGGAGTCACAATGACCGTTTACTACAGCGATCCACTAGGGGTGGATTGCAGGATGACAGCAGACCTGGAGACAAGAACATTCGATCACCTGATGACCAGCCAGTTCAGCGGGAAGGGAGGGAAGCTGGAAGACGGTGATGTCACCAGCGACATCGCCCGCTACGCAGTTGCCTGGTTGAGGATGAACTACGGAAAGAAGATCAACAAGTTCGCCGCCAACATGGCGACAAGGGTCAACGACGGAGGGAACCTAACCCGGGCGCAGATCCGTGGCGTGGTGAACGTCATCAGGAACACAGACAAGAGCAAGGTCGGGTTCTACGTCCCGATCACGCAGGCATTCGCACCGACGACGCCGTCGATCATGAAGCAACAACAACAGGCACCCCAAGAGCAGGCAGAAGACATGGCACAAGCTTTCATAGACGGGCACCAAGAAGAACCGGAACCCGAGCCTACGCCCAACGTGGTTCGCTACGAAAAGGAGGGAGCCGAAAGGTCGGTGCGCAAGGGACTGCCCAAAGCACTGCGCAACCTGATCCCATCTATAGAGGAGGCGCAGAACTACATTCGGCGTGTCGATGATGGTGTGGAAGATGTGGAGCGTCTTCGCATCGCCTATCGGTTGGGCCACAATTCCATGATCACGGGCCACACGGGTACGGGCAAGACAGCGTGCGTGAGGTCTTACTGCGCACAGTACAACCTTCCATACCATCGTGTCGTGTGTGATGGGTCGGTCGAACCAGCGAGCTTCCTGGGTCGATGGGTGCCGACTGCCAAGGACACGTTCAAATGGCAGGACGGGCCAGCCACGATGATCGTGAGGCATGGTGGCACTTTGTACCTGGACGAAGTGAACTTCATGCCCCCGAGAATCGGGAGCATCTTCCACCCACTTCTGGACGACGATCGCACCTTGACGATCATGGAAAAGGACTCGGAAGACGGCGGGGCGGGATCCGAAGTCATCCACGCCCATGAAGACTGCCAAGTCATCGTCAGCTACAACCCCGAGTACAAAGGCACCCGTCCCTTGAACGAAGCGTTCAAGAACAGGTTCGCCACCAAAATCCACTTCGAGTACAGCACCGACGTTGAAAAGGAACTGCTGTGGTCGGACACGGTTCAAGAACTTGTCCAGAAGTTGAGGACGAGTTACGACTTGGGCGACATCAGCACACCACCATCCACGAACATGATGATGGAATTCGAAGAGTTGGCTTTTCAAGTCAACGTCGGATATGCCATGACCAACCTGATCAATGCCTTCGAACCCGGCGAAAAGGCTGCTGTGAGGAACAACCTGTTGCTGTTCGAAGATGCCATTGCCGCCGATGTCGCCACATGGACAGACGAAGAAGGTGGCAAGTGAGCTACGCCCTGGTCACTGCCGACGTTGCGATGTGGACATTCGTGAGCTTGTTCATCTTCGCCGTGGGCTGCACAGCCATCATCATCTGGACGGACAAGAAAGACAGGTAGGAGCTATGAGACGAGACAAATACATCGGTTACGGAAAACCAAGCGAAGTTACAGACGAGGCATGGCGTGCTCATCGGCGCAGGGTCAGCGACGTTCAGGACCAATGGTCCGAAGACGATGAGCTGAAATCGCAGATGAATGGGATGCGTGCCGTCTTCGAAAAGACCGATCGGATCCTGACGGGGCGAGACATAACCGTCCGCTTCAACGAATCACCGCTGCGGGATCCCACTAGCGGGATGCCGTCAAGGGGTGTACTCGCATGGACGGACGGCCACGAAATCGGCCTGAATCTGGATGTCTTTCGTGACACCCTGAAGGCCGTCAAGTCGTCTGGGGAGGGAATAGATTCCTTCCTGCCACAAGCCATGGGTGCTAACTACCACGAGTTGGCGCACTGCTTGTACACACCGTTGAAGACCAGCGGCATCATGTCGAAGATCAGGAGCGAGAGTTACTACCATACCGACACCTTCTTTGCCTGGAACTTCCTAGAAGACCAGCGCATCGAAACCCTGTTCTGGAGCAAGTACCGACCGGCCCGTCATTACTTCGTGCCCATGATCCTGCGGTGGGTGCTTCGAGAGGGTGTCTGTGATGGTTCTTGGGCCGTCACTTCTGGTCGGCATTACATGCCCAAGGAGTACAGGGACCTTGCCCGGGGTCTGTTCGTGGACCGCTATGGCGAAGACAAGGCCAAACGTATCGAAGAGGTTGTCGAAGAATACCTACGCACGCCGATATCCGATACGGAAAAGCAATTCGAGTTGGTCAAGATCTACCGGCAGCTTCTGCGGGATCTGAAAGACGAACTTCCAGACTCCCCCGAGCACGTGGACGGCGGCGGTGTCACATATCAAGACCAGCCCACCGAAGAACAACGGGAGTCGGAAGAAGACGAAGCGTTGGACAACCTGGACGACGCCGAAGAAGAAGCAGAAGAGTACACCACGGGCGAAGGTGGCGATGAACCAGATGGCAGCGCCATCCAAGGTGATGAAGGGGATACCGAGTCTACGCCCGGGGACGAAGGCGGCACTGGTGAAGAAGGTGCTGGTCAAGGCATGGGAGAAGACGAAGGCCAAGACACACCTGACGGCACTGGTGCAGGTGGTCCCACAGACATGACGGCAGAGGAGTTTGCCGAGAAGATCGAAGATTGGCTGGATCAGGTGCTGTCGGACCCACAGGCGCAGAAGGAGCTTCAGCACATAGCTGACAGCATCCATTCGGAAGCCGAACGTCTGGGCGCTGGCAGGGACGATCTGGAGCAGATCCCCTTCGGGGCCTACGCCAAGAATCCCGTTACGTCGACCATGACCATGACGGCCCACAAGGTGGAAAAGGAGCTACGCAAAATCCAGATCGAAGCAGAACCCGGGCGGGAACGTCACCGCCCCCATGGGAGGCTAAACATCCGTGACACCATGCACCGGGAACGTGGTGATTTCGATGTCTTCGATGAATGGGACGAAGGTAAAGAAGAGGACATCGAACTGGAAGTGGCGATCCTGCTGGACGTTTCATCGTCCATGCGGGACGACATCGGCCATGCAAGCAGAGCCATGTGGGTTATCAAGCACCCATTGGATGTCTTGGGAATTCCGGTATCTGTGGCGGTATTCAACGGGCAGAGCTACACCCTGTACGACCGTGATCGTCGGGTACACAAACACGAGTATGACAACTTGGTGTCGACTGGCAGTACGTACCCGATCGGTGCCATGCGTGCGGCGATGCGGGACTTCGATGCCACTCAAGCGGAAAACGCTCTGATGGTGGTCATCACCGATGGTGAATTCCACAGCCCGAGTGAAGTGTCCGCTGTCATCGACATGATGGCCGAACGGGGCACCGTTCTGCTGATCGGGTTGCGGGGAGCAGTGGCATTCCATGGCAGCTATGGCTTCGATGTGGCCCGGGACGTGAAAGAGATAACAGAGATCCCGCCCATCATCGCAGAAGCCGTAGGGGTGATCATGAAGCGTGCCCAAGGAATCAGGACGTGAGCCTACGCCCATGCCGAACTGACCGTAGAGAGGGAGACATGACCGACACAAACCCAAGCCGACAACCAACAGACCTTCTGGAGGAGAACTTCCTTCGGACCCGTGATGCCAAGCGCAGCGCCGAAGCCGAACATGCCGAGGCTGCTGCTGCCTTGATGTCCCGCTACAACCGGGACGGGGTTCGGGTGGCCCACCATGGCGACCAGAAGCTCACCCGGGTCACCCCCGAACGCAACTTCTGGAACCAAGAAGAGCTGGTCGAGGTTCTGACGACGATGGAATTGACCATGGTGTCGAAGCTTGTGATAGATATCGAGATATTGGAGCAGGCTGTGCTGAATGGTAAGATCAGCGCCGAAAAAGTCGCACCTTGTATGGAAACGACTCAGACTAGGCCCTACATTCGGGTATCACAAGCGAAAGAAGGAAACGACCATGGCTGAGCAAATCGAGCCAACAGAGGATATCATACAGGACTTGTTTCACACATCACCACGAATGAAATATCCGTGGGAAGAGTGGACGAACGGTGATGTCTGGAAACTGTACCAGGGAGAGGACTACCAGAAGCGGTCGTCCATGCGCACGTACTGCTACCAGCAGGCTGCCGCCCGGGACATGGATGTCCACACTCGATGCCGCAACGAACCCATCGACCATGACGAAGTCGGCGGGGAAGAGCATGAGGTCATGTTCATCCAGTTCACCGAAAGGGACGAAGACGAAATAGAAGGGAGTACTCATCTGGACGACGTGTTGGACGAAGACGAAGACGAATTCGAGGAATTCGAATTGGAGCTTGAAGAGGAAGATGTCACATGACAGAAAAGCAGGTTGCTAAGCGCACACGGAAGCGCAAGGTCCCTCGGAAGACGCCGGGGGACCATGTAGACACACCCAAGCCCAAGACGGTCAAGAAGGCCAAGAAGACCGAAAGTGAGCTACGCCCGGGTGATGGTGTGGAATTTGCCATCACTGCCGAGGTCAAGTCAGAAGGCCGCACCTTCTGGGTCAAGGTAGGAGCCAACACCGAGGTTCAAGACGGCGAAGCAGGCCCCGAGGCATACGCCCGGGTCGAAGACTTCGCAGAAACGAACCTCGCCGCCAAGGTGCAAGACATCCTGAAGTGACTTGCATCGCACCATCACAACATGGTAATATCATACTGTGCACATTGATATACACCCAAGGAGGGTAATATGGCTATCGGCAAGCAGGTAGGCAGCATCGGAGCGATGAAGGCCACCATGTCATCCGGCGACACCCCGTTCATGCGGGGCCTGAAAGCTGGAGAGGCCTTGACGGTTCGGTTCCTCACCGAACCCGATGAGTGGGTCTTCTACACGCAGTGCTACAACGAAGTCACGCAGCAGATGTTCCCCGAGTTCTCTGCTACGGATTCGAACAGCCAACAGCCCGGACTGCGCAAGAGTGTTCGCTACCTGGCGAACGTCCTTGACGTAGACGAAGGGCGGGTTGTGCCCCTTGTCAT
>CEPX01026947.1_pt1 | contig 20389 bp, 24 predicted proteins | sample 361361 | NCBI WGS metagenome assembly CEPX01 (sample SAMEA2619974, study PRJEB7988) | marine metagenome | biome: marine biome (ENVO:00000447); feature: mesopelagic zone (ENVO:00000213) & marine oxygen minimum zone (ENVO:01000065); material: "saline water (ENVO:00002010), including plankton...
TTATCAACAAATGCAACAGGAGAATACACTTACACTTGGACAGCACCAAGCAATACTGGAACATATCCAATAAAAGTAAATTCAACATTTGGTAATTACGCTGGTGAAAATACAGTTAATTTAGCTGTAATTCTTGCACCAAATATAACAACAATATATCCTAATTCTACAGGAGGAGAGAGTTATGAAGATCTAACAACAATTAATGTTTCAATTGTAGAACCAAATAATCAGACATTTAATATCACTTTCACAAACAATTCTGCAATAACAATAGAATGGTTTATTGATGGAAATGAACAAACTTCTTATGAAAATCTAACACAATTTAACTGGAGCGGAAATTATACACAAGAAGGAACTTATTTAATATTAGTAAATGTCTCTAATCAATTAGTTGGTGCTGATTGGAAATACTGGAATCTGACTGTTAATAATACAGGTATTCCCACACCAGAAATAAATTCTACAGATGGAACAAATAAAACATTACAAAACCTGAATTGTTTTGATACTTTAGAAGACATAGATAATTCAACAATGAATCTTACAGTTATTTGGTATAATAATTCAATAGAATATTTAAGTATTGATTTTAATAACAGTTATTCTAATGGAACATTTTTTACAACAAATTTAAATTTACAAAACACCACAAAAGGTGAAAACTGGACATGTTCTATGAAATTCTTTAATGGAATTAGTTTTACTAGTCAAGTGAACACAAATAATTTAACAATCTTAAATTCTCCACCAATTGTAACCCTATTATCTCCTGCAGACGGAAACACAACAACAAATAAAACTCCTACATTTACATGGAGTGCAACAGATGATGATAATGATACTATGACTTATGAATTTAATTTAACTTGTTATACTGGTTGTGCTGCTCAAGATTCAAGATATATTCAAAATATATCTAGTACTTCATATACTATTGCAAGTAACTTAAAGTTTTTATCAGATAATAATTACTATTATAATTGGAGTGTTATTGCAAATGATTTAGAAGAATATGGAACTTGGACAACAGATAGAAATATATCTATACAATCATTAGTTGAAATATCTTTATTAAATTCTTCAATTGCATTTGGAACAATTGCGTTTAATACATCCCAAGATACAACAGATAATTCTCCATTACCATTATTAATTGAAAATATAGGAAATGTACTTGTAAATATCACAATTTGGGCAACAGATCTTTGGAATAGTGTTTCTAATCCAAGTCAATATTATCAATTTAAAGTTGATAATTATACACTTGAAAATAATTCATTTAACTGGGGATTATCAATTACTTCATTTGCAAATATGTCAGCAAATGGAACAGGTTTACTTGCAATTTCAGAATTAAATTATACAGATTTAACAGATACAGCAGAAGTTGATATTAATATTACAGGTCCTGTAACAGAAACTGCAGGAGTAAGAAATTCAACAATAACATTAACTGCAAGTTTAGGAGAATAAAATAATGAATAAAGATTTAAATAACTGGAATATATATGTTACATATGAAACAAAAAGATTACAAACTTGAAATTGTGAATATACTCTTAAAAGAGAATACTCATGTTAGAGGATTGGCTAAAAAAATTGGGATAAATCACATGATGATTTCCAGGAAAATTAAGGAACTTTTTAAAGCAAATGCTATTGATTATAGAAGAGAAGGAAAAAACAAAGTTTATTTTTTAAAAGAAAACCCTGAAGCAAAAGCATTTATCTTTCTAACTGAAAATTATAAATTAATCCAAATATTAAGAAAATATCCCTTTCTTAGAAAGATAATAGAAAATATACAAAACTATAAAAAAATTAAGTTAGCTATTATTTTTGGTTCATATTCAAAAAATATAGCAAAAAAAGATAGTGATATTGATATTTATGTAGATACTACTGATAGAAAAATAAAACGTGATCTAGAAATGACTGATTCAAAAGTAAATATTAAAATAGGGAAATACAACAAAAAAAACTATTTAATTAAAGAAATAGAAAAAAATCATGTAATAATTAAAGGAGTTGAAAAATATTATGAAGAAAATAAATTTTTTAATTAAATTAAAAAAGGAAGGAAAATTAAGAATTGTAGAATCAAGTGAAGAGATAAAAGAATCTTATATTAAGAAATCCGATAGTAATATTATTTCTTCAAGAATACTTTTAAAGAATGATAGATTAGAAGAATCAATATCTCTTGCATATTATAGTATGTATCATATATTAATAGCATTATTATTTAAGATAGGAATAAAAAGTGAAAATCATTCTGCCTCAATAACTTTATTAAAAGAAATATTTGATATTGATAATTTTGACATTTCATTTGCTAAAAAAGAAAGAATTGATAAACAGTATTATGTAGACTTTCATATAACTAAGGAAGATGTTAATGATTTAATTAACAAGTCAGAAGAATTCAATAGAAAACTTTTAGATTTTATATCAAAATTAAATAATGATCTGATTAATTTATATAGGGAAAAATTTAAGGAATTAATAGGGTTTTAAAATAAAATGATGAATAAAAAACAAATTATAACAATTGATTTTATTTTAGTCATTGGAACAATAATAGTTGTTGCTAGTTTAATAAAATATTCAGAACCTTTTATAGTTGCACCTATTAGTAATACAAAAAACACTAATATCTTATTTGAATTTGAAAAAACAAACTTAATCTTAGTTAGCCAAGATGTTAATTTTAAATCAATTAAAGAAATCCATCCTAAAGATAATCTAATGATTAATCTTAAACCAGGAAAATATTACTGGGAATTTGTAAATATATCTGATAATGAAATTAAAGAGTTTAGCATATTATCAAAAGTAGATTTAAAATTTGTAGATAAAGATGATAAATTTGAAGTAGTAAATGTAGGAGATACTAAATTAAATGTTAAATTATACAATCATGGAGAATTTACAGGAAATATTATTTTAAATACAGAAAATGAATAAAAAATTCACAATATTTATTTTATTAGTACTAATGAGTTCTAATATTCTAGCCTTAGGTGTATCTCCTGGAAGAACAAGTATTGATTTTACTCCTGAACTTGAAAGAACAATTAGTTTTTCTATTATAAATTCAGAAAATAAAGAGATTAATATTCTTGTTAGTCCAAAAGGAGAATTAAAAGATTATATAACAGTAAGTGAAGATACATTTATAATGAGTGCTTTTGAGAAATCAAAGCAAATTGATTATGATGTTATTCTTCCAAAAGAACTTTCTCCAGGTTTACATAAAGCAGAAATTGTTGTTTTACAATATCAAAAAGCAGAAATCGAAGGATCAACAATTGGAGCAGTTTTAGATGTATCAACACAACTTTTTGTTTATGCTCCATATCCTGGAAAATATGCAGAAGCAAGTTTAGAGATTATTAAGAAGGATAATAAAATTAATTTAGTTGTTCCGGTAATTAATAGAGGTGAATTTAATTTAAAAAAAGTTAATTCTAATATAGAAATTTATAATCACCAAGATGAATTAGTTACAACCTTAAAAACAAATGAAATTTCTATTTCTAGTAAAGAAAGAGGAGAGTTAGTTGTAGAATTAGATTCATCAAATATTGCTTCAGGACCATATAAAGCAATTGCTACAACTTTGTATGATGGAGAAAGCTTAACTAATCAAAAACAATTTACTGTTGGATTAAAAGAATTAGTTGTAGAAAGTATAGAAGTTAATGATTTTACTTTAGGTAAAATGGCTGAATTTGAAATTTTAGTTAATAACAAATGGAGTCAACCAATAACAGATGTATATGTACAGATGCTTATATATGATAAAGATGGAAGTTTACTTGCTAATTTAAAATCTCCTAGTTATAATGTTGATTCATTAGATAAAACTTTAATTACTACATTTTGGGATACTAAAGATATTACAAAAGGAACTTATGATTCAGAATTCCTTTTAATATATGAAGATAATTCAGATAAAAAAGATTTAACATTAGAAGTATCAAGAAATGAAATAAAGGTTATTGGACTTAGTTTTGTAATTTCAGAGGTAAAACCAAAATTCTTTGAAACTAGTAATTTAATTAGAATATTAGTTATATTAATTGTTGTTTTAATAATAGTTAATATTATCTGGTTCTTATTTGTAAGAAAGAAATTAACTAGGCGTAGATAAATACAAATTAGTAAAATTTATAAACTATAGTTCATCTATAGAATTATGATATCTACAATTCAATTAAATAATAATGTGAAAAAATCCCTTAATAAATTTAAGGAAAAAGAAAAAGAAACTTATGAAGAAGTCATTGTGAGGATGATACAAACTCTCGAAAAACAAAAAAGAGAACAAGAAGAATTATTAATTGAAGGGTGTAAGGCAATGGCTGAGGAAAGCCTGAAAATAGCTAAAGAATGGGAAGGGACTTTAATGGATGGATTAGACAAGAATGAAAGATGGTAGGAATTAAAAGAGGAGATATTGTAATAGCTAATTTAGAACCAACAAAAGGGAATGAACAAGGAGGAAGAAGGCCTGTTTTAATAATTCAGAATAATATAGGCAATAATTATAGCCCAACAACTATAATTGCCCCAATAACATCAAATGTTTTTGATAAAGAATTTCCAACAAATGTTTTTGTTGATAAAAAAGATTCTAAATTAAATAAAAATTCTACAATATTATTGAATCAGATAAGAACAATTGATAAAAGAAGAATCATCAAAAAAGTTGGATTTCTTGATAACGAAATAAATAAAAAAGTTGATATGGCAATTAAAGTAAGTTTGGATCTAGATTAATAACTTTTATATTTTATTTATATTAATACTAGTTGTCACTATACAATTAGTACAGTAGAAAGATTTATAAAACTGGCAACTTCATTGCCTATATGGAGACTATAGGTTTAGATAAAGTTGAAAAATCATTACTATTAATTGTAATTTTCTTAGTAGGACTTTTAGGAGTTTTATATGCTTATCCCTTTTCTATAGATTTTGAAAAACCCCTTTCATATATTCCATTTTTAGATAATACTTCAGAAGATTTCCCATCTGATTTTATTAATATAGATGATATTTTGATTTATCCTGATAGAATTGTAATAAAAATTCCAGATGCAAGTATTAGTAGTTATGAACCTACAGGAAGCATGATGCCTGTTTTAGATTATGGAGCAAATGGAATTAGAATTAAACCAACAAATGAAGATAGTATTAATATTGGAGATATTGTTAGTTTTAAAAAAGCAGGCTCTTTAATTGTTCATAGAGTAATTGAAAAAGGAATTGATGAAGATGGAACTTATTTTATTACAAAGGGAGATAATAATAATTTTTCTGATGAAAAGATAAGGTTTAGTGATATTAAATATATCACAATTGGCTTAATTTATTAGTTTTAGAGAGTAATAATAACTTTTAAATAGTTACCGCACATTGTCTTTCTAGTTATGGTTTATAAGAAATATATTAAAAAAAGGTAATATGAAAAAGAAACAAATAAGAACAAGATATGTGCCTGATCCAGAAAAAACTCCTAAAAAAAGTGCGGTAAATAAACCTACTAAAAAACTTTCTTTGAAGTATGTTGGTTTTAGTTTGATTTTCTTATTTATATTAATTGGTTTTCTATTTTATACTTTTGATATTTTTGGAATTACTGGAAAAGTTTCTTTTGGAAATGTTGGTCTTACAATATTAGCTCCCCAATTAGGTATAGCAATTGATAGTCCAGGAAATACAACATATAATTTTACTACCGGAGATAATTATGCAATTGAAATAAATGTTTCAGCAACATATGATCTTGGTATTAGTGCGTGGTGGTATACTCTAGAAGATTTAACAAGTAATCAAACAATTAATGATAGTATTATATTCACACCAAATACAACAATTAATGCTGTAAGATTCTCAAATAATTTAACAATTTATGCTAATGATACTTCAAATAATATAAATAGCACAAGTGTTGTATTTTATGTTTATGTTCCTAATGTTGCACCAATTATAAGAGATATAGGTAGTCAAATTATTGCTTGTGAAGATACTTCTTTTTCATATGAATTTAATGCAACAGATCAAGATGGAGATAATCTAACAACTAGTATTAGTCCTAGTAATCCTTTTTATCTTACTTCTGCAACAAGAATTAATTCAACTGATTTAAGCGCTACAATATATTCAGGAACCTTGGGAAAAAGTGATTTAGGATCATATGATGAAGTAGTATCTGTTAATGATAATTTTAATGCTACTTGTTGTGTTGATTCAGAAAATACAAATATAACTGTTGTTGAAATTAATAATCCTCCATCATTAGCTAATATAGGAGTTCAAACTGTTTATACTCAAGGAGATAATGCTAGTTTTTATAAAGAACTCCAGATAACTGATACTGAAAGTGGTAATCGAAGTTCAGGAAATTTTACATTTAATTTAACATTCTTAAGTGGAGGTAAATTTTTTGATATAACTCCACTTGGTATTATGAATTTTACAGCTAATGATAGTATTGTTAATGTTCATAACATAAGTATTTGTACTACTGATTTATCTTTACCTAATCCTCATCAAAATATAAGTTCTTGTGGGCAAGATGGATTAAATCAAACAACATGTAAGAATTTTAGTTTAACAGTAACAAATAATAATCGAAATCCAACTATAACAACAAATTATCCTTCTAATTTAACACAAGCTTCTTCAGGGGCAAGTACTATCTCCTTTAATATTTCAGAATATGATCCTGATGGAACAATTCCAGATACTTACTGGTATGTAGATAATGTTTTTCAAGAACTTGATACTGGAAGTTCTAATGATGAATTTGATTATAGTTTTGGATGTGGAGTTTCTGGAGAACATACAGTATCAGTTATTATTACTGATGGTTTAGTTAATGATACTATTGAGTGGACTATTGCTGTTGAAGAATCATCATGTAGTGTAGATGGCAGTGAGGGTGGAGGTGGAGGAGGAACAAGCATATATACTTGTAATATTAAATGGACATGTAATCCTTGGGAAGTTTGTCAAGATACTAAAAAATCTCTTGAAGTTGGAGTCTTAACAGGAGATGATTATAGATTAGTAGATAATGATTGTTCAGAAAATAATTGGAATGATAATGTCTGCGGATTTCAAATAAGAAGGTGTTTTGATATTAATAATTGTAACTTGACAATTAAAAAACCCTTAGAAATGCAAGGATGTCATTTTACAGTAAACCCAAATTGTAATGATAATATAAAGAATTGTCATGATGGTGATTGTGAATTACTTATAGATTGCGGTGGTCCTTGTAATAAATGTCCTACTTGTTCAGATAATAAACAAAATCAAGGAGAAGAAGATGTTGATTGCGGTGGTCCTTGTCCTTGGAAATGTTCTTCTGAAAAACCTCTTGCAGATGTTCTTACAAAAGATACTTTTAAGATAATAATTTATATAACAATTTTATTTGTTTTAATGTTTTTAATTATTACAAAAGTTATGAGAGTAGTTCATTTAGGAGTAAGATTGGGTGGGGCGAAACGCAGAAGAAAATCTAAGAAAAAATGATAAAGAAATATATTTTCTATTATGGATTTTTAATTTTTTTAATTTCTATTACATTTGTAAGTGGAGAAGAGGATTGTTTTCCAGAATTTGAATGCGGAAAATGGAGCGAGTGTGAAGATGAAATACAAAAAAGAACATGCATTGATAAAAAATGTGGAGTGCAAGAGATAATAGAAAGAAAATTTTGTCCAGGATTTGAATGTAATCCAGATATTAAATGTGGTAATTGGAGTAATTGTAATTTTGAAGAGAAAATCAAAGATATTCTTAATGAAGAATTAACTTTCAAAGGATATAAAGATAGAAGTTGTATTGATTTAAATGGATGTGTATCTGAAAGTATTGAAGAAGAATCTTGTAGTCTATCTGCTCCAATTAAAGTAAAAAAAACAAAGTGGTGTAATGAAGAATATGTAGAAGTATATGATATTGATACAAATAAACTTGTTAGTAGAATTAAACAAGAAAAAATACCAAACTTTTCTGGATTAAGTAGAGTTGATGTTTCTTTTTTAATAACTAAATCTAGTGTATATTGTAATTATTGTTTTAATGGTATTAAAGATTATGATGAAGAAAGAATAGATTGTGGGGGATCTTGTTCAGAATGTATAACTAAAATTGAGTTTTTTAACTGGTTGCCTTTTATTATAACTTCTTTATGGATAATATTTAGTTTATTATTAATTGTGTTTTTAGTAGGTGAAAGAAGAATATATTAGTTTATTTATATTAAATATACATTTTTGAATTGTTTAATTCAGAAACCTTTAAATATTTCAGGATCTATAAAGATATAATGGAGATAAAAACAACTAAACTCAATAACTTCATGAAAAAACTTAATAAAATAGAAGTTATGTTAAATGAAGTTAAGCAAGAAGCATTTCTTCTTGATAGAGACTTTCAAGAAAGTATTAAAAGAGGGGAAAAAGATATTGAAGAAGGGAAAGTTACAATCTGTAAAACCGGAGAAGAATTAGATAATTTTTTTAATTTGATTTAAAATGTATGAGGCAGTTTTTTCAAATGAATTTAAAAAACAACTGAAGAAACTTAAGAAAAAGGATAAATCAATGTATGAAAGACTAGAAAAGAAAATTAAAAACATTCTAATTGAGCCGAGTCATTTCAAACATTTAAGAAATGTGTTAAAAGATGAGCAGAGAACTCAGCTAGGTCCATTTGTTTTAAGATTTAAGGTGAGTGAAAATAGAATCTATTTTATAACTTTTAGGCATCATGACTTTGCTTATTAGTTTATCTAGAAATAGGAGGTCTATAGGCCATTTTTCTAATTATAAATTTTGATCCAATTATATTTGAAATTATTGCAGTTAAAATTAATCTTCCAAGAACAACTTTAAATATCCCTTCTTGAATAGGTATTCTTGTAGCATCAGAGAATTTCTTTATAATTCCATCTATTTCTTCTTTATTTAAGATTATATTTGTTGTTCTTAATATATTTGTTCTAACATTAATTTTTTTCCCAGGTCCATTACATTCTATTGTTTTTACCATAGGATCTTTTAATAGAGGATTTAGTTTTTCTAAATCTACTTCTATATCTTTTGGAACTGGTCTTAAATATTGAAATCTTGGAGGAAGTCTTGGTTCGGGAATTACTAAATTATTAATTTGAATACTTCTTTTTATAGGCCTTCTAGTTACCAAGTTTCTAGGAGGAATAACTTTTTGTTGATTAGGTGCAATAGAAGGAGTTAATTGTTTATTACTTTGAATATATTTTAATCCAGAATTTCTAATTAACTCTTTTGTAAATTGGAGTAATATAAGATTTCTTGATTTTCTTGATGCTTGTTTTAGCATTTTATTTTTTAGGTAATTGCTTAAATCCAGAAGATATTGATTTCTGATACTCTGTATTTTGATTTTGTGGAATTTGGGGAGTAGATGATTGATAATTTTGTTGAGGATTTTTATCATTCATTAGTGTTAATCCTCTTGCAATTGTTTTATTTTGATCAGCTAAACTATCTATTTTTCTATTTATTTTTTGATTATCATCTTCTAAATTCATATTTTTTTCAGCTAAAGATTTTGCAGATATTTCAAATAATTCTAGAAGTTTAGATATTTGATTAGTAAGATGATCAAATTTTAAAGATAAATTTGTCATAACTCTTTGTAAAGATATAAAATTCTCAATAAGAACTTTTTCTACATTATTGTTCTTAGAAGTATTTGCAGTATTTCTTTTTATACTCCCTATTTTCTTTACCACCCTTCTTTTTATCATCTTTTATTTAAGGTTTTCTTGATTTATAAATTATTCTTTATGTTCTAATTCTTCTTCTAATTCTTTTACATAATCTGCTATTTCACTTGCAACATCAGCATTTACACTAATACTATCAATTCCTTTTTCAACTAAGAATTTTACCATTTCTTTTTTACTTCCTGCTTGACCACAAATACTTGTCTCAACCTTATTTCTTTTACAAACTCTAATTACATATTCTAATTGATATAATATTGCTTGATTCATTTCATCATAAATATATTGAACTGCTTCATTACCACGATCAACTGCTAAAATATATTGAGTTAAATCATTGGTTCCAAAAGAAATAAAATCAATTCCTTCTTCACATAATTCTTTTATTAATTGAACTGCAGCAGGAGTTTCAATCATTATTCCTATTTTTACATCAGTAAATTCTACTTCTTTAATAAATTCCTTAACACTTTTTATTTCTTCTACAGAAATTACTTGAGGAAGTAATAATCCTATTTTTTTACCTGTTTTTGATACTCTTTTTAATGCTTTAAGTTCTGCTTTAAGTACTTCTGGATTTTTAATTCCATATCGAATTCCATGCATTCCAAGCATTGGGTTTGCTTCTTTTTCCTTTGGTGAACCTTCAAGATTTTCAAATTCATCTGATCTTATATCTGATGTTCTTATCCACATTTCTTCAAAATATTTTGCAATATCACTAATACCCTTAAAAATTATTTCTTCATATTCATTAATTTTATTTTGTTTTAGAAAATAATTAGGATGTTTTCCAGATTCTGCAATTATTCCTTCTATTCTTGTTAAACCAATTTCTTTTATATTTGTTTTTGCTGCACGCATAGCATAGCTTGGTAAATCAAGAATTAATTTTATTTTTGTTTTAGTTTTTACATCTGCCTGAATAATTTCCTTTTGTACAGCTTCTGATACTTTTCCTTTGTAAACTTTTCCTGTAAAACCATCAACTGTAATTATTTCCCCATCTTTTAATAATGTAGTTGCTTCTCCTGTTCCAACAACTGCAGGAATTCCCATTTCTCTACTTACAATACTTGCATGAGAAGTGAGTCCTCCTTCATCTGTAACTATTCCTGCTGATTTTTGCATTGAAACTACCATATCCGGATTTGTCATTTTTGTAACAAGAATATCTCCTTGTTTTATTCTATCTAAATCTTCCATTTCTTCAACAATTCTTATTTTTCCAAAAGCAATTCCAGGAGATGCAGCAAGTCCATTTAGAATTACTTCACCTTTTAGTTCTTTTGTATCTCCTGATTTAATTCTTTTTTCAAGTGTTGTAATAGGTCTTGTTTGAACAATATAAATTTCTTCACCTTCAATTGCAAATTCTATATCTTGTGGTTTTTGATAATGTTCTTCTATATTTATTGTAAGTTCTGTAAGCCTAATAATTTCATGTTCTTTTAATACTTGAGAGTTTGCTTTTTCTTCACTTAATCTTACAACTTCTTTTTCACCACTAGAATTTCTTGTTATTGCAATTTTTTTATTTGAAACTGATTTATCTAAAATTTTTAATTCTTTTGAGATAATATATTTATCAGGAGTTATTTTTCCAGATACAATTCCTTCACCCAAGCCAAATACTGCTTCTATTAAGACACCTTCTTTTTGATAAGAAGGGTCTTTTGAAAATATAACACCTGATTTATCCGAGTTAATCATTTTTTGAATTACAACTGCTAGGCTTGATTTTTCATGTTCAAATCCTTTTTTATTTCTATAATAAATTGCACGTGATGTAAATAATGATGCAAAACATTTCTTTATATGTTCTAATAAATTCATTTCTCCTTTAATATTAACAAATGAATCTTGTTGTCCTGCAAAGCTAGCTTCTGCAAGATCTTCTGTAGTTGCACTTGACCTTACTGCAACAAATACTGGTTCTGAAGAAGTTTTTAATATATCAAGTGCTGATCCTTTTGAGATATTAAATTTATCAGCATCTAAATGCTCATATGCTTCTAAAATTTCTTCTTTAAGTTTCTCTGGAAATTTTGAATCCACAATAAATGCCCTTAATTGTCTTGATATTTCATCTAGCTGTTTTGTATCTTCATAATCAATTCTATCAAGAAGTTCTTTTATTTTTTCTTTTAATTCTGCTTTTTCTATAAAGTAGTTATATGCTTGAGCTGTTACAACAAACCCTGCAGGGACTGGAATTTTAAGATTATAAATTTCTGCTAAATTTGCTCCTTTTCCTCCTGCAATATTCCCAGAATTTTTATCAAGATTAGAAAACCACTTTATAAACTCTGTTTTTTCAACCTCTTTCATATATGATAAAATTAAAAGATATTAATAAAGGTTTTCCCTTTATTTACTAATTGCTTCTGTAGGACAAGACGTAATTGCTTCTTTTGTACAAGGAATATTTTTTTGAGATTTAACATGTGCTTTCATATCATCTTTCATCTCGAAAACTTCTTCACAAACAGAAGAACATAAACCGCATCCAATGCATTTTTCTTTGTTTATTTTTATTGTCATTGATTTAATTGTGTAAATAGGTTTATAAATTTAATTTCTTTAATTATCTTATGGCATTAATTTGGTGGATATTAGGAGTTGTATTATTAATTGCAATTATCTTTATGTATTATTATAATAGATTCCAAGTTCTTTTAAATAGAATTGATAATTCTTTATCTCAAATAGATGTTCAACTAAAAAGAAGAGCTGATTTAATTCCTAATTTAATTGAAACTGTTAAAGGTTTTGTAAAACATGAAACATCTGCAATAAAAGCAGTTACTGAAGCACGTAAAGCATTGGTTTCAGCAAAAGGAGTAGTTGATAAAGTTAAAGCAGATAATAAATTAGAATCAGCATTAAAAACAATTTTTGCAATTGCAGAAGGTTACCCTGATTTAAAGGCTAATACAAACTTTTTAGAATTACAAAGAGAACTTGCATCAACTGAAGATAAAGTTGCATATGCAAGACAATATTATAATGATAGTATTTTAACATACAATAATTTATCTACAACAATGCCCGGAGCATTTTTTGCAAAACTATATGGTAAAAAAGAAAGAGAATATTTGAAAATAACAGAAGCTGAAAAGAAACCAGTTAATGTTAAGTTTTAAGATTAGAAAACTCTTAAAAACCAATATATCTTTGATTTTATTATGGAAAGAGTTGATTTTCGTGACCAAATTTCTAATAATAAATTAAGATCATATTTTTTAATGGCAATTATATTTGTTGTGTTTGTCTTATTTGGATATGTAATTTCTTTTGCATTTGATCCTGGTTTCTTTTTTATAATAATGATAATTTCAATTATTTTTTCTTTAAGTTATTTATTAATAAGTTATTATAATTCTGATAAAATTGCAGTAGCATCTGTTGGTGCAAAACTAGCATCAAGAGAAAAACATAAGCAATATTATAATCTTGTTGAAGGATTAACAATTGCATCTGGAATGCCAATGCCTAAACTTTATGTTATGGAGTCATTTCAAATAAATGCCTTTGCTAGTGGTCGTGATCCAAATAATGCTGTTATTTGTGTAACAACTGGTGCTTTAGAAAAACTTGAAAAACGAGAATTAGAAGGTGTGCTTTCTCATGAACTTTCTCATATAGCTAATTATGATATAAGATATATGACAATTGTAACTGTTATGGTTGGAATGATTGCAATTGTTTCTCAGATTTTTTTGAGGAGTTTATGGTTTAGAAGTGGAGATAGTAGAAATAATGGAATTTTTATTGTTATTGGAATTATTATGGCAATACTTGCTCCAATTGTTGTTTCATTAATACAACTTTCAATTTCAAGAAAAAGAGAATTTGCAGCAGATGCATCAGCTGTTAAATTTACAAGATATCCTGGAGGACTTGTAAAAGCCTTAAAAAAAATTCAAGTAGGTCACTTTCCAGAAGAAAAAAAGGTTAGTAAGGCTGTTGCACCATTGTTTTTTTCAAATCCATTTAAGGGTTGGGGAAGTACACATCCCCCGTTAGAAAAAAGAATAGAAGTTCTAGAAAGGATGTAAATAGTTTTATAAATTAATTTTAATTATATGATTTATGGGTTTTTTAAAAGGAGGAGGATTATTTATTGTAAGTACTTTATTATTAATATCACTTTTATTAGGAAATATTTTTTTAACTTTAAATTTATCTTTAAAATATGATATTCTTGAACCAGAATTAACTTCTGTTGTCAAGGATGTTGTTGAAGAAGAATTTGGTTTATCTTCTATTATTGATGAACAATATCCTTTTATGGAATTTTATTGTCAAAATCATTCAGATTTTGTTTTTAGTGAATCAGGGTATACTTTTGAGATTCCTTGTGATGTGATTGCAAAAGGAAGTGATGCAGTAGTTGAAAAAGGAGTAAGTGATTTGGTTAATGATATATATTATGATAATTATGATTGTAATTTTTGGAATTGTATAGATAAGTCAGAAATCCCTTATTTTTTAGTTTCTGAAAAAGCAAAAGATTATTGGAAATCCAAATTTTACATTACTTTATTTGTATCTTTTATTTTAATTGTATTAACCTTTTTATTAGTTGAGCAAAAATATAATTTATTAACTCTTACTGGAGGATTATTAATTGTTTCTTCTCTTCCTTTGATAAAATTAGAAAAAATATTATCTCTTATAAATTATAAGTATGTTTCAGATTTTATAGCAATCTTTTTTAGTAAATCATATAGTGTATTTTTAGTAAGTTTTATTTTAGGAATTATTGTACTTGGAATTGGAATTGGATTGAAGTTTTATATGTCTGATTCTTTCAAAAAGAAATTTTCTAGAAAAGAAGTTAAAGATATTGTTAAAGAAGAAGTTTCTAAGAAGAAATGAAATTCTAAAACAGCGAAATCTTTATAAATAAAAGATTAATGATTTTTTTATAATGGAATACCAAATTGGTAATAACTTTAAGGGAGCATATGAAACTAGAGCGAATGATAATTATTCATCTTCTCAATATGATGAGGAAGAAAAGAGAAGAAAAAATTCATGTTATTCTTCTAATTGTAATAATTGATGTTGCTAAATTCTTATCCAAATAATTTTTATACTCAACTTTAATCTTATTTCTATGAAGAAAAAATGCATTGTGATGCTTTCTGGAGGACTAGATAGTAGGCTTGCAATAAAAATTATGCAAGAACAAGGTTTTGAAGTATTATCTTTATTTTTTAAATTACCTGTTGGAACTGGATGTTGTGATGAAAATTGTTCATTTAGTTTTTCTCAAACTCATGGAGTAAAATTAAAAATATTTGATTGCACAAAAAAGAAACTTTTAGATGAATATTTAAGTCTTATTAAAAAACCCAAATATAAAAGAGGAGCTGGAATAAATCCTTGTATTGATTGTAGAATTTTTATGTTTAAAAAAGCAAGAGAATTTGCAGATAAAAATAAAATAGATTTAATTGTTACAGGAGAAGTACTTGGTGAAAGACCAATGTCACAGAAAAGAAAAGCAATGGATATAATTGAAGATGAAGCAGGACTTAAAGGAAGACTATTAAGACCACTTTCTGCAAAACTTCTAGAAGAAACAGAAGCAGAGAAAAAAGGTTTAGTTAATAGAAAGAAACTTTATAATATTGAAGGGCGAAATAGAAAAAATCAAATGGAATTAGCTAAAAAATTTAATATAACTTATCCAACTCCTGCAGGAGGTTGTTTATTATGTGAAAAAGAATTAATAAAAAGATTTAATACTTTACTTAAAAGAAATCTAAATGAAGATACAATAAATTTAATTGGTGTTGGACGGCATTTTATAATTAATGATATTTGGATTGTTTTAGGACGAAATGAAAAAGAAAATAAGATAATTGAATTCATCGGGAAAAAATATGATTTAATTATTCCAGAATTTATGGGCCCTAGTGCTATTATTTTAGACAAGTCTAATAAAAAGATTAAGGAAAAGGTTAATGAATTAATTATTACTTATTCAAAAAAAGGAAATTTAAAAAATAGAAAGAAGTTTGAAAAATATAAACTATAAAATGTGTAAACAATGTAAAATAAGTCCAGTATATGAATTTACAAATAAGATAAAACTTTGTAAAAATTGTTTTATTAAATATTTCCAGAAAAAAGTACTTTATACAATTAGAAAATTTAAGATGATTAAAAAAGATGAAGTTATTGGATATGAAAAAAAGCGAGATTTTAGAGGAGTAGTGTTATTTGATATTCTTTTAATGTTTTCAAAAAAAGCAATGATTGAAATTATAAAACTACCAACTAAAAAGAAAATTAATAAAAAAGCAGTTTCTTCAACAATTGATTCTGAATCTGATAAGATTACTCATATTTTAATTAAAGGTAAAACTTCTCAATTAAAAGAAGTATCTCCAATAAACAAAAAACAAATAAAACCACTTTATCTTTTTTTAGATGAAGAAGTAAGGTTATATGCAAAACTTAAAAAATTAAAATTTAAAGAAGAAAAAATTAAACAAGATAATATTAGTTCTTTTATTAATGATTTAGAAAAAAAACATCCAGAAATTAAAAGAGCGATTGTTAATAGTTATTTAGAATTATATAATTAATTATTTCTTCTCACTTTTTAATCTATGAAGAAATTCACTTATAAATTTTTTATTATCCTCTTTATTTTTCATTTCTTTTATAGTATAAACTTCGGTTCCATCCATTTCTTTTTTCTCTGTTTTGACACTAGATATTGTTTTATCTTTCATTTTTTTACTTAATAAAATTTCTCCATTAGAAAGAGAGGCAATTTTCTTTGCATTTGTAATTAATGTTCCCATACTCATAAAATTTAATATTTCTCCTTGTTTTTTTGCAATTATTTCTCCATTGTTTAGTGATATTCCAAATTCTATTTTTTGTTTAAATAATTTATTATGATTTTTTAAGATTCCTATAACTTTTTGTGCAATTTCTATTGCAACTTTCTCATTTTTGAATGTTTTTGTAATTATTGGAGCGACGATAAAAAATAGATTATCATGATTTTCATATATAAAGGCTTTATTTTCTTCTGCCATATTAACTATTTTTTGTAATGTTTCATCTACATTATTTTTTCCTGATTTAATTTCTTCAAAATTCTTTATTTTAAGACTAACAACATTTGCATTTTGTTTTTCTCCTTTTAAAGATAAAGAAAGTACTGCCATATTTCTTGATTTAACTAAAGAGTCTTTTTTTGTTAAAGTAGGAACAGATTTACCATCTTCTTTTTTAGAACTAATATATCCAAAAAAACTCTTTTTATATCCTTTTTTTAAGATCATAAAAGTTATAAATCCTAAAATAGCAATTATAAAAATCCATACAACAGGAAATCTTACTAAATTTATTACACCTTTTGATACTTCTCTTACATTAGTTGTTTTTCCAGTAAGTATTGCTTTTCCAGTTAATTTATTTATACCATCAGCCATAATTTCTATTTGATATTCACCATCAGGTGCACTTAAACTATATTTTTTTATTTCATCTATTTCTAAGTTTGTATTTATCTTAATATTTTCATCACCTATTTTTATTGTAGCTGTTTTATTATAGAAAACATTTCCAATATTTGTAATTATTACTGTCTTATTTATTATTTCAACATTTATCTCTTCTTTTTCTTTTATTTTAAACATTGCTTCATTACTTATTTCATCTGAACTTGCAATTACAGTCCATTCTTTAGGAAGATCATTATATCTAATTGGAAATTCTAAGAATTCATCTGTTGCCTTTTCAACTTGTTCTAAAATTATACCTTCTTTACCCTTAATAATTAAATTAACATACGATTCTATTTTTTCTCCTGTTTGATCATGAAGGATTGCTTTAACTTTTAAATCTGTTCCTGGTTCTACTTCTTGATTTTCAAAAACAATTTCTAAGTTTGTAGATACTTGAGTAATTACTATATTTTTATTTACAAAACCTTCATTTGTTAAATCACCATCTTTATTATTTTCATAAATATTTAATTCCATTAAATATTGTTTTGCAGCTGTTTCTTTTAAAAATTGATATTCTATTAAGAATCTTCCTTCTGTTACTGTTTCTTTTATTTGAACATTCTGATCAGTTATATTTAAATTAACATAACCTTCTACAAATTTTCCATTTTCTTTTATTGCAACTCCTTCAATAATCATAATCTCTTCTGGTTTAAATTCTATTTGATCTATACTTAAATTTATATTTATTAGATTAGAAATAGTAAAAGGAGTGCTTGTTGTATGCTCATCACCAAAAACTGCTTTTATTGTACAATCTCCTTTTTGACTACCTATTATAGAATCAATTAATTTTAATTGCACATCAATTGTTTTTTCTTCTGCTGTTTGTAATTCAATAAATTGTTTTGGAACAGCTTCTTTTTCAATTTCATCACAAATTAAATAAGTATTAAAAATTTCTTCTTTATCTGAATTAGCTTTAATAGTTGCAGAAGTAGAAATAGTATCTCCCAAGTTATAGATTTCATCTATTTGATCTAATATTACTTCTGATGATACAAAAGAAGTAATCAAAATTACAAATATTAATAATGTTAATATATTCCTCATTTTATATTAGAGATAATAAATTATTGTTTATAAATATTTGGACAATTTTCTGTAAAGTTTAAAAATAGATTATTCTTTATTTTAATATGAAAAAAGAAGGGAAAGTTACTCCATGGGAAGTAAAAGGAGATATTAATTATAATAAATTAATTAAGGAATTTGGAATTTCAGAATTAAAGGAACTTCCTAAGATTTTTAATGAAAATTTATTATTTAGAAGAAAAATAATTTTTGCACATAGAGATATTCAAAGAATTATTGAAGCAATTAAAAATAAGAAACCCTTTGTTATGATGACTGGATTAATGCCAACAGGCAAATTTCATATTGGACATATGATTCTTGCAAAACAATTTGTTTTTTATCAAAAATTAGGTGCTAAAATTTATATTGCAGTTGCAGATATTGAGGCATATAATGCGAGAGGGCAAAGTTTAGAAGAAAGTAAAAAAATAGCAATAGATGAATATATAACAAACTATATTGCTTTAGGATTAAAACCTCAAAATTGTGAGATTTATTTTCAAAGTGATAGATCAAAAAATTCAAAGAAATCTAATGCATATTATAGATTACAAAATATTCTATCAAGACATTCAACTTTTAATGAGTTTAAAGCTGTTTATGGAGAAATTAGTCCTGGAAAAATGTTATCTTCTTTACTTCAAGCTTCTGATATGTTGCATGCACAATTACCAGAGTTTGAAGGAAAAAATTTACCTGTTTTAATTCCTGTTGGAATTGATCAAGATCCACACTTAAGATTAGCAAGAGACATCTCAAAAAGAATAAAGAATCCAAAGTTTACTCAATTAAGTTCTACATATCATTTGTTTTCTCCAGGACTTGGTGGTGGGAAAATGTCAGCTTCAGAACCCAATTCATATATCGCACTTAGTGATTTTTCAAAAGAAGTTGAAAAGAAAATTAAAAAATATGCATATTCTGGAGGAAAAGCAACACTTGAAGAGCATAGAAAACATGGAGGAGATCCAGATGTTGATGTTTCATATCAATATCTAAAGATGTTTTTTGAATCAGATGATAAAAAATTACAAAAAATTTATGATGATTATAAATCAGGAAAACTTCTGACAGGTAAATTAAAGGAAATTTTAATTAAGAAAATAAATACTTTTTTAGAAAAACATCAGAAAAAGAAAAAAGAAGCTGAAAAGAAAGTTAGTAAGTTTTTATTTAAGAATTAAATCTAGAATATTCTTTTTTTATTTTTTTTACATATTTTCTTGTTTCAGAAAACATTCTATTTACATCCCATCTTCTACTTCTTAATCTTGCCATTCCTCCATTATATCCTGCAGCTTGAAGAATTAGTCTTTTATTTTCAGATACATCTTCCCAACCAAGATATTTATTTTTAAAATATCCTTCTTGCCATTTTAAATGTTTTAATACAACTTCTAAATTCTTTTCTGGAATACAAACACCATCTTCATAGGAGATATTCTTTTCATGTTGATTCCATGTTCCAGGTAATAATTGTCCTAATCCTTTTGCCCCTTTTTTACTGGTTTCACACGGTTTATTTGTAGATTCAACATAAACTAATGTTTTTATAAAATTACTATTAATATATTCTGGCATTCCTCTAACTTTTTTTTGTGCTGAATTTATAACACTATATAATTCTTTTTCAGTTAGCGGTTTTCTTTCTATAGGTTTTTCTATTAATTGTTTTTTCTTAATCTTTTTTTCTTTTATAATAGGTGTATTTTCTTTTATAGTAGGATAATAATTTTCAATACCAATATCCATAGATAATTTAAGTGCAAGACCTATTATGAATAATCTAGAAACTAGTTTAGGTAAGAGTGATTTTCTATTTTTTGATACTTTATTTTCCATTTTAATATTAATTTTATCGATGATTATCATTTTTAAAACTTTTGTATCATTAGTTTTATAAATATGTTTCTTCTTTTACACTTATGAAAATAATAACATTGCATACTGATTATATAAAATTTAAACC
>CEPX01147920.1_pt1 | contig 20341 bp, 20 predicted proteins | sample 361361 | NCBI WGS metagenome assembly CEPX01 (sample SAMEA2619974, study PRJEB7988) | marine metagenome | biome: marine biome (ENVO:00000447); feature: mesopelagic zone (ENVO:00000213) & marine oxygen minimum zone (ENVO:01000065); material: "saline water (ENVO:00002010), including plankton...
GACGGCTCCGGTCGGCAACATGACCCGCACGGCGTCCAGCGGCATCGACGACCTCTCGCAGCTTTGGGAGTCCGCTCCCGACGTGTCGAAGGTCTTCGGTTCCTGACCAACCCCGGTTTCTCCACCGCCGCCTTCTCGGGCGGTTGGTGGAGAAACCATCGGGAACCCTCCGGGTTCCTCGGTAATTGATTGATAGTTGCTCTGTATATGTAGGAGCCGGGAATGTCCTCGGCTCCAGACCCAAGGTTGTCAGAGGGGATTCGTTCCCGCTGGCTACAAACCCTGACCCTGTAAACAGGGAGTGGAGGACACAATGGCTCTACTTGGACAGGCCAGCGGTGGGTGGACAGAGAGTTCTTCGGCGCTTCGGTTGCTGCACGCTGGTGTGCGGAACTCGACCGGCGTTCTGACGGACGATGCGTTCACTCAGGCCAATCCCCTTTCGATCACGGTGGCAGCGTCCATCTCGACGAACCTCGACGCTACGGCGACGGGCGTGCTGTCGGGCTCGATCTGCTACGCCCGACACGACGGCGGTGAGAACTTCATCGGCGGCCCGACCAACGGCCCCGGTGGCACGGTCATGGGCGCAGCGGATGCTCGCCAGCGTCCCCTCGGGTTGTTCATCAACTCGGCCAACGGCAACGCCTTCGAGAACACTCCGGGCACCGCCAGCGGCAAGGGGCCGTACACCTCGTCGCAGGGCACCTACGGGTGTTCGCTGTTCGAGACGCAGAACCTCAACACCAACGCCAACCTCGTCTACACGGCGGGGGACATGCTGGTGGGTTCGATGAACGGCTTCCTCACCAACGTCGTCGCCGCCAACAACACGCACGACCGGGATCACGTCCTGCTCGACGGGATGGGTGCTGCGATGCAGTACGAGATCGCCGTGCTGAAGATGGCCCCGGACGCCGTGCAGAATGAGTTGGTCTTCGACCAGCGCATCTGATCACCCGAACCTCCAAGGAGAAAGAAAATGAGCGTCTCCAACGCAGTGAAGCAGCGGGTGATCGGCGAACTGATCAAGACCCCGCAGGGGCGTGCCAGGCTGGCCGCCTCGATGACGCAGCCCCTCCGGCTGCGCCGTGACTACGCCTCCGTCGGCCGCAAGACCTTCTTGGTCGAGCAGCTTCCCGACGGTGCGCTTCCCATCTACGACAAGGATCCGGACGTGACTGCGTTCGTGGTCGGTGAGGAGGGGGAGAACATCCTCGCCGTCACCAAGCCACGGCGTGTGATCTTCCCCCTGTTCGAGATCGCCAGCAACCCCGAGATCCCGCTCACGCAGATCAAGGAACGCCGGTTCGACCTCATCGAGCGGGCACAGGATCTCGGTCGGGCACAGGTGCAGGCGGCCGAAGACGAGCGTGTCTTCGCCACCCTCGACGCCGTGGCAACCGCCGGTTTCGACAGCCTTCCGGGGCAGACGAACGCCGACATCCCGGTCATCGCCCCCATCTCGGGTGCGGTGCTGGCGGACGCCTTCTCGCTGGTGGAGCGGCACGACCTCCGGGTCGCACGGGTGTACATGAACGCCCGTGACTTCGCCGACATCCGCAAGTTCGGGCGGGACATCCTCGACATCGAGACGCAGGCAACCCTGCTGAAGACGGGCCTCATGGGCGTGCTCTACGGAGCGCAGATCGTCGTCAGCCGCCTCGTCCCGGTCGGGACCGTCTACGTCTGCTGCGAGCCCGAGCACTTCGGTCGGATCCCGGTCCGTACCGAACTGACCGTGCTGTCGGCCGACGACCCGAAGGCCCGCACCATCGGGTTCTCGATCTTCGAGAACCTCGGACTCGGGGCGTTCAACCCCCGTGGCCTCGCCCGCCTGACGGTCACTCGCTGATCGGACGCCGCCTGAAACACGGCGGCTGACGTGAAGCCCGAGACGGGCTGTGAAAATTCGGACGCCCCCTGGCCTCTCGGTCAGGGGGCGCTCGTATTTATTCTCATAGGCTCTCCTCCTGTTGCACCTCGTCTACACAGAGGGCGGGAGGACTAAATGCGGTAGGTCGATCTCGGTCGGACCTCGGGTAGGGATCTCCCAACAAGGAGGTGCCGCATGGCCGTGTTTCAGGTCGAGCACTGGACGTTCCCCTCTAAGAAAGCGGTGCTGGCCCGGCTTCAGCAGTGCTTGCACACCCACCCTGAAGGCGCACCTCTCGAAGGGGATGACGGACAACTGCTCCGAGCCCTCTTGGACAGGCACCCGTCGGCTGACGAGAAGCTGAGTGGGGGATGTGCCTATTTGACCGTCGGGAGAGACTCTTTCGGGGGCCGCAATTTCCGCATCGTCCGGCCGGACGGTTCCGTTGAGCCCTTCGCCTTCCGGAAGACGGTCATCACCAACAACCCAAAAGCGGAGTACCGGCAGCGGACCAAACGTGCTTTCCGCCAGGAGGTCACGGACCAGACCCAGAAGGTCAAATCAGATGCAGTCGGCACCAACTGCCCGGTGAGCGGGCTGCCCCTGGAGTGGGCCACCACCGATGTAGACCACGTTGGCGAGGAGTTCGCCGCCCTGCTCAATCGCTTCTTGGGGGAGGAGGGCTTGGTGTTGGGCGACCTTGAACATCACGAGGAGGAGTCCGGTGACATGTACCGGCTCGCCGACAGGGTACTGGCCTCTCGGTGGATTCCCTGGCACGCCCAACACGCCAAGCTGGTGGCCAAACACCGGGACGCACATCGGATGAAGGGTGGCTCCTCTGTCAGGCCCTTGGACCAAACGTACTTGACCGGAAGCACCAAGATGCAACCTGTCACCCAGCCGATCATCCCGGCGGACATCCCCGAGGCCGACTGGCTGTAAGGGGGTCGATCTCCCCTCCAACACGGGTAGATGTCCTCTGAACGAGTCGGCCAACCCCCGACCCCAAGGAGAACGACCAATGCAGATCGCCGTACCCGACAGCATCGCCGCAGCCGCCCTCGGTGGGGATACCACCGTTCTGGGCGAAGTGCAGGACGCCTACGCCGCCCTCAAGGCTGCCCAGCAGAAGGCCAACGAAGCCTTCCAGCCCGAGATCGCTCAGGTCTTGGCCGATGGCCTCGCCCGTTCGGAAGCCACCAACGGCGAGGCGGCGACCATGACCATCTTGGAGGACGGCAGCGTTGTGGTCCTGCTCGGCAAGGAGGCCGACGCCGCCCCGACGCCCGCCCCCACGCCCGCTCCGGCGGAGGCGGAGGCCAAGACCGGCGGCAATGGCAGCAAGTACCCGTCCATCGGGGAGCTTCGGAAGCGGGCGGAAGCCTGTGGGGCCGACATCAGCGAGTTCAACTCGCAGAACAAGAAGGGCATCCTCGCCGCCATCGAGGCCGCAGAAGCCAGCCCGGCCCCCGAGCCGGAGCCCGAGGCCGAGGCCGCCCCCGCAGTCACCGAACCAGAGCCCGAGCCGGAGCCGCAGGAGACCACTCCGGAGGAGGACGGCAGCCTCGGGCTGGACGACACGCCTGACGAGGAGCCGGTGGAGTCCCCGGAGAACGAGGAGGGTGCGTCACCCGTCACGCCACCGAGTGGTGACGAGGTGGACGTGGATAGCTGGCTGGACGATTAGCCGTAGAGGCTCAACCAGAACCAGCCCACCAGCGACCAGTAGACCACGAAGCAGACGTAGGCCCCGCAGACCACGATCAGGTGGTCCCGCCGCCGCCACATCAGGTAGCTCCCGAGCCCTGCAAGGGCGCTCTTGACGGCGATGAAGGCGATGGGTCCGGTTTCCAGTGGCATCTGAAGGAGTGGGTTGGCTTCCTCGGCCAGTCCGTTGGAAACAGCCCAGAGGGTCGCCGAGGCGTCGATCACGTTGAAGACCAACGTGGCGATGATGAAAAACTCGGCCAGTCGCCTCAGAAGTCTCGATTTGACCGTAAGCACATCTGCACCCTCACGCATGGCCCCCTGAACAAAAGGGCCGGGGCCGGGCGCTTGGGGGAAGCTGCGCCCGGCCCCAGCAGGGGCCTCTACGGGAGAGGCGAGTGGAGTACCGCTACGAGGCCCCGTTGGCGGTCGTGCAGATAGACAGGGAGGGATTTGGGGGAGCCAACGAACCCGTTGAGCGAATGCCAACGGTCGGTGCCCGAAAGAGAAGGGATCTGGCGGCGGGTGACTCCGAAGGCCACGTCCGTCTCGGTCTTCTCGTAGTGCATGTGGCCGGTGTAGATGGTCCGGTGCGGGCACTTCGACCAGTCGGCCGCTGCCTCCCGAGCCATCAACCCGGCCATGTCGCCGGTCTTCTTCACCCCGTCGCCGTGGATGAACCCGATGAGGTTCTTGCCGTAGGCCCGGTAAGCCCGAGGCTGGCGGTCGAGGGTGGCAGTGACATCCGGCTGGTCACGGAACAGGGCCTCCAAGTACAGCAGGAGAGCCAGCCCGAGCATCCGGTCGTGGTTGCCGCTCATCAGGACCAGTTCCACCGGGGCCACCTGCCGCAGCGTGTGAACCCAGTCCTCCATCAGCTTGCAGGCTGAGACGAGGATCTCCGCCGGGGTGCCGTCCATGTCCTGCGGCGTTCCGTCGGTGGTCATGCCCTTCTGGTTGTCGATGTGCAGGAAGTCGGACCCGATGGGGACGATGAGCTTCTCCGGGCGGCCCAGTCGGGCGACCTGCGAGAACACGTCCTGCGTGGCTCGGAACAGCCGGTGCTCGGCGATGTCCCGGTTGTAGGGCTCGCCGACCTCGCCGGAGTCCCCGTACTTGCCCCAGTGGAAGTCGGTGAGCCCGACGACAGCACAGAAGGGCTCCTTGGCCTCGGCGATGTCCAGCTTGGGGATCTTGGTGGTGGTGGTGCGTCCCGACAGGCCGCTCTGGATGGCCCGCAGGAGATGGTCCTCCACCTCCCGCCATTTCATGGCGTCGGTGCGGATGTCCGCCCACTTGGCCTGCTCCAGCTTCTTGTAGAGCGTGGCCCGGCGAAGCTGGAGGGCGTCCTCGACGAGTTCGTCGTCCGAGCGAGACAGGATCTCCTCGGAGGTGAACGGCTCCATGTCGTGCGTGATGCCGTGAACCCGGAGGTACTTGTTGACCCACTGGCGGGGCAGCCGCACGGTGCGAGCAAGCTCGTTCACCGTGGCAGGGTTCCCGTCGAAGTTGCTGTAGGCCCGGACGATCTCCCGGTGAACTTCACCGGGCAGGACGAGGGGCTTCGGCAGCCCCGGAATGAAGGTCACGTAGGTGTCGTCGGTGTCGTTGTAGACGTAGGGCTTGTCGTGGAGGTACTGCGCTGCCTCCTGATCCGACGGCTCTTGGGAGACCTCTACGGGTGGTTCCGGCGATTCGCCGGAGTCCGGGTTCGGCAGCATCGGGTCGGGGACTCGTCCCCGACGACAGAACGCTGCGAGGGCTTTGGCGTGCGCCAGAGGGAGACCCGTCATCGTGACGATGCGGGCATTCGACATCTTCCCTTTGGTGACACGCTCGCTGTAAAGCGAGGCGTATTCCTCTAACCAAATCATGCTCGGCCTCCTTCGGCTGAAAGGCCAGCACAGAAAGAAGCAGGTAGTTCGGAGAGAGAAACAGCGGGACTGCGTAGCCCCTTGCTAATAGGGGTGGCTGATAGGCAGCAAACCGAAAAGGCTTGCTCTGCGGGGGTTTGTGGCCCATTCCGACCAAGGGGGGCTCGACGGCAACAACCTTCGGGTAGACGGGAGGTGGAACATCCCGAACGGAGGCCCAAGATGACCCACGATTCTTTTCGTTTTCATGGCTACACCCGTGGCCCGCAGACGCACGCAACCCGCCACACGGCGCTTCTCCTGTGTGCTTTCAACGACATCTGGAAGGCGGAGAAGGCCAAGCACGCCTTCACGGGCGGGTTCGACCCCAGCAAGCACTTCTCCCGCCCGACCCTGCTGACTGATCTCTCGGCGGCCGTGGCACCGATCATCAAGAAGGTGCTCAAGCCCGAGGACGTGTACGCCCACCTGCTGTTCCTCTCGGAGCACAAGATCGGGGCGACCGACTCGATGGTGCGGAACCACGCCGGGCCGGAGCAGCCGGGTTCGCCGATCTTCCAGATGGGCAAGGCGGGCGAGGAACTGGCCGACATCATCGACGCCCGCTCCCTCGGCTTCTTCCTCCAAGGAGACGCCAAGAACTGGGCTGCCGTGTATCTCTACGCCCGTCTCGTCGAGGCAGGGGAGTGCTCCCCCACGACGTGGACGCCGGAGAACATCGAGTCCTTGACGGGGCTCAACCGGGGCCAGATCAACCGGGCCATCAAGTCGCTGAACGCCGGGTTCACCTCCACGGTGTGCGAGGGGAACCACACGCAGACCTTCGGACCCGACTGCATCGAGAATGAGGGTTCTCGTCGTCATCCCAAGTTCAAGCTGAAGGCCGCCCTGCGGGTCTCCTCGGCCCCCGCCCTCGGCGACCTCGATTTCGACGAGGATGCCCCCACCACTGTTCCCTCGAACGGTGCGGGCAAGCCCGCTCAGGCCGCAGCCGCCTTCGCCGACCTCCTTGGCCCGAATGCCGAAACGGCCAACGAAGCTCCGGCGGCCACGGCGGCTCCCCCAGCCATCGACCCCGAAGACGTGCTGGCTGACCTCGAAGACGAGCCCACGCCCCCAGAGGAGCCCACGGTCGGAGCCCACGCCAACATTCAGCCCGAGGAGGTCGAGGTGTTGCGGGGGGAGGCCATGCGTCTCCGCATCAGCCTCGACTCGCTGATCACCGTGATCATCAAGGGTGGCATCGAAACCATCCAGCGGGAGAACCAGAAGCGAACCGAAGCCGAAGCCGCCGCACGGGCTCGTAGTGACGAGATCGAGGCGGAGATCGCTGTGGAGGAGGCCGAGATCCTCGCCGAGTCCGACGAAGCTGCTCGCCTCGCCAGCGAGGCCCAGCAGAAGCTCGACGAGATCCGTCGTCGCCGGTCCGCTCTCGACGACAAGCGAGCCACGCTGGAGGCCGCTACTTCGGTAGCAACTCCGGCGGGTTGAAAAAGTTCGCCCTTTCTTCAAAAAGGGGTTGACGGCAAATCTGGGTTGGCCTACAACAGTCGTCGCCGAAGGGAATTGTCAGTGAGCGATCACTGGCGGGTTCCGACGGATCATCGAAGGCGGAAGGTTCACAGCCGGAAACTGGAGATGAGCAGGAGGCCGGGTGAAGGTCACTTGCGGAGGCGCTACTTGCTTCAGGGCAGGTAGGGCACCACCTGAAAAGGGTGTCCTCGGAGTCTGAAAGATGGCTCCGAACCTCAAAGGCAACGATGAAAGCGAGCGCCGTTTTCGTTTGAGTTGTCACGCAGAGGGAACTCCGGGCGACCGGGATGACCGAAGCGACCCTATCTCCCACGGGCAACCGGAGGGAGGAGCCAAAGGGCAACCGGAGGCCGGGATGAGGGGAGTCAGGGGACTCGTACAGAGTTCAACGACTACTTCGTGAGCCGCTTACCCTACTTCGGCTGGGTGAGTGGCTTTCGTCGTTTAAGGCCGGAAAGGGTCGGCGACCTCGGTATAGCGAAGATGGGCCTGCAAAGCCCGCTCGCACCTTGAGGGAACGCCATGCCGATAGCCCGCCACTTGGACCTTCCAGTCCACCTTGGCGACCAATCGCCCGCCGGGGTCTTCGCCAACGCCTTCCGCATCCTGAGTCCGCCCGACACCGACGAGTGCGTGCTGGAGTTCTTGATTTTCTCCCCCGCCGAGCAAAAAGCGTATGTGGTTCACCGGGTTCGGCTCTCCCGAGAGCTTGTTCCGGTGGTTCAGCGGCAAATCCGGCTTTCGTTGGGGCTTTCGTGACATGGCGATAGAAGCAAAACCGTACTGGGTAGAGTAGGCCCGAACCGGAGGACCATTTAGATGCACACCTTCCAGACAGGCACCTTCCAGAACTTCAAGGCCATTTCGGAGTTCAACTTCGGTCCGCTCGATGGGATCACCATCGCCGAGGGCACCGAGATGGCCTTCGACGGAACCACGCTGAAGATGAAGGGCAAGGAACATCAGTGCCCCGAGTTTTCGCTCGCCCTCAAGGCGAAGTTCTGCGTCCCCGTGGCCGACAACACCACCCAGACGCCCCGGCACGAATCGCAGGTGCAGGTCCACTCGGCGACCTCCCACGGCGACAAGCGTGAAGCCGTCTCGATGGGCACCGCCGTCGAGGAGGAGAAGGTCGTCGGGTCCGTTTCCGGCACCAAGGACCGCCGGAACGACGCCCAGACGGCACAGGACACTCGGGCCAAGACCGCTGCGGCCCCAGCGCCCGCCGCTCCGGACCTCAAGAACCTGTCGGTCGAGGAAGCGGACGCCATCAACGCCGCCAACATCGCCAAGGAACTCGACAAGCCGGTGACGAAGGGTGTCGTGGGCGGAACCCGACACGACTCGGCTGACGAGGACGACGCAGGCGTCAGGTCCGTCGGCAAGGACGGCAAGTACAAGCTCCAAGTCATGGACAGCCATCAGGGCACAGTCGTCGGCTCGGTGAAGTCCGGCAAGAACAGCGCCGCCGTCGGTGCGGACGGCGAGGCCACCAAGAAGGCCAGCGCCGACATGCGACACGTCACCGCCGGTTCCGTCGAAGCGGGTCTGAAGGCCCAAGAGGGCACGGTCGAGGGCATCAAGGGCCTCGAAGCCAAGAGCGCCGCCCCGCAGACCGGCATCCGGAACGTCGGTGCTCAGGTGGTCGGTGAACGCCCGGCCATCATGGAGAACCCGCCGAAGCCGATGCAGACCACCACGGTCATCACCGAGGGCGAGGACATCCGCTCCGTTCGTGGAGCCGGAACGGGAGACGTGAAGGAAGCTCGGGGCACCAATGAGGAGTCCGTTGCTGACCTGCTGCCGGACGCCGCCGTGGCCGAACCGCCTTCCAGCTTGGCCGCCGCCGGGGCCGCCGTTGCCGCTCCGAAGCCTCCGGCACCCCAGCAGTCCGACCCCGAGGCCGAGATCGCCGCCATCGCCGCCCAGTGGGACCGGAAGCGGCAGTGGCAGAAGCGAGTCTCCGAGGCCGTCGATTTCTACGGCGACTGGCCCGAGGCCCTCGAAGCCATCTACGGCGTCGAGTCCCCCGCCGTCTGCAAGCACATCAAGAGCCGCCTCGCCAAGAAGGCGGCCGAGGCAGCGGCCGTCTGATCGGTATTCAGCCTATGGTCCGCCAACGGTAGAGGTTCTGACCTCCGTTGGAGGACCGAGTGGCGACCGACCCGCACAAGAAAAAGGCCAGCAGCGAGGCCGCATGGGCTCTGCTCATGGAGGGCGTGTCAGCGGCTCGGCTGGAGGCCCACCGGCTGAAGCACCTCGTCAGCCGTTGCCAGAAGCTCGTCGATCAGTCCAACCAGCGGGAGCATCTCTATCAGGTGGCGGGAGATGCCATCGTGGACATGCCCAACAGGCTTCAACGTCTGGAGACGGTCCTCGACCGGACCGCCTTGGCACTCTCTGGCATGGGCGAAGATTTCCTTTCCGCACGTCTCCCGCTGTCCGAGAAGCAACTGGTCGAGGAGACCCTTCAGCCGGGGTTCGGAGGCAGCCAGCTTCGGAACTCTGTTGAAACGGTCGCTCAACAGTGGATGCTTCGGAAGATGCGGGAGAGCGGGAATGGCTGACCGGCACGCCGACCTGAGCCCCTCGCTGGGCCTGCCCTCGGAGTCCGGACCCTGCTACGTGGTTCAGCGAATCGAGGACGAAGTTCGGTCGCCCCGAGTTCGAGACGAACTGGAGCAGAAGGTCGAGAAGGGTCGTGACCTGACGAACCCCGAGGCCCGCACCGTTTACGACACCATCACCGAGCGAGGGCCGGGCGGCATGATCTCGAAGATGGAGATCACGGGCCACGCCCAGTACCGGATGGACCTGCGGGGCATCTCGGTCATCGACATCCGGCTCGGGCTTCAGGCGTTCTTGAAGTCCCTCAACGATTGGAAGTCACAGCAGAGCTACGAGTACGACAACGTGGCCTACGCCATCAGACGTGGCGAGCCCATCGAGTACCTGTTCAAGAAATGGAACCTGTTCATCGCCTTCACGATGGTGTCCAAAGGGACCGCCCGCATCATCACCATCTACTGGAAGGGGATGAAGGATCCCAAGGCACCGGGCACCTGCGTGGTTCCGCACATCCACAACCACAAGCAGGGCGACCACAGCAATCCCGTGCAGGACTGGGGCAACCAGACCTACACCAAAACGCCCACGGACTCACCTGACAACCGAGAGCGCCAGCAGGTGCTCCCGAGCCCGCCTGCCGCCCAGACCAAGGACTTGGGGCCGCAGACGCTCAACGGGCCGGGAGAGTCAGGTTCGAGGCCGGACGGCCGGAGCGTCCACAAGGATTTGGCCCGCACGCAGGGGGTTCCCGGCGGGGACCACCCGGCTCCTCCAGCACGGACTTCCCCAGTTCGCCGCCCCGAAGTGACTGGGGACGACTGGGACGAGATGGAGGACGACTGGGACGAGATGGCGGCCGGGTGGTTCGACCGGATTGACCTCGGGGACGCCGAACCGCTGCTCGAAGGGTCGATGAAGGGCAAGCCGTATCCCGGTGCCAACCGGCAGCGTGAGCAGCGAGGCCCAGCCAAGAAGTACTATCGCCTCCGCTACAAGAAGAAGCGGCAGCAGTACAAGATCCGCATGAAGCGGTGGTATCGCCGCTACAAGCGGAACCCCCGCTACCTCAAGGACCAAGACCGCCGGGACCGGGTGCCCCAGAGGTTCAAGCGGAAGCCCGGCGGGGGCTACCGCCGCAACGAAGACCGGGCTCGGGACTACCGCCGGGACAACAAGAGCGAGCGGAAGAAGAAGGCCGCCATCCAGCTTCCGGGCGTTCTTGTGGGTCCGAACGAGATGACCGAGGTTTTGTTCCTCGGGATCGACTGGGTGAACGAGGCTCCGTGGGTGACGCTCCAAGAGCGTGAGAACACCGGCCAGCTTCACGCCCCGTTCGAGGCCGTGGAGGAAGACCTCTACATCGACGACGAGCGGCTCGACGAATACTTCGCCTATCTGGATGAGGTGTTTGAGTACGAGGACGAGGCCGACATGGACACCACCAGCATCGACGAGGCGATTGAGGGCATCCGACGGATCGCCTACGCCTTCAAGCTCAAGTACCGGCCGGTCAAGAAGCAGCGCAAGCAGAAGGGCCAGAAGAAGTGGAAGGCCAAGATGCAGCACATGCGGAACCGGGCGAAGTCCAAGCGCCGGTCCCGCATCCGCTACAAGCGCCTGAAGCGGCTCCCCGCCTTCAAGAAGCAGCAGAAGATCCGCCGCAAGCACCCCGAGCGGTTCAAGCGCCGCATGGGCGAGGTGCTCACGGCTCCTGAGATCGCCTTCGTCGTCGGCGACAACATGGACCTCGGCTACGTCCGCAACATCAGCCCGATGACCGGGCTCGTCACCTTCTACCGGGCCACCGAGCGTGGTGCGGAGGTGCTCTGGGACACGATGGAGTCCCTGCCCAACGAGGACTTCATGGCCTCGGTCGCATTCTTGTCCGAGTTCGACGAGGAGGCGATGTTCAAGCTCCTCGACGTGGAACTCGGCCTCGAAGCGTGGTCAGGGGAGTTGTCCGAGGACGGCCTCCGGGGCTCCGCTGAACTCATGGGCATCGACTGCGATTCGCCCAAGTTTCAGGATCTCTGCGAGAAACTGACCGGAAAGACTCAGATTCCGGACATGGACCCGGCGGAAGTCTCGCTGGTGGACAACGTGATCATCCACCAGTTGGTCTACGACGACTCGGCCATGTCCATGAGCGAGTTCCCCGACCGGGACATCGCCGAGGAGCCGTCGCCCGCCGACCCCTATCTGATCGACCCCGAGGACGACGACTGGGTTCACGGCAAAGTGTACCTTCCGGCCGAGTATCGGGGGCTGGTTGACAAGATCGGTTGCCTGTGGGTCGCCCGACAGGCCGAGATGCTCTACGAGAAGCATCCGCCCAAGATGGACCCCGAGCAGGTCTACGACCGGGCACAGGACCGGAAAAAGCGGAAGAAGAAGCATCGTCCGAACGAGCGGCTGGACCAGCCCTTCGTCGAGGAGAACCCCGGCTCGGCCAAGGTCATCCCGTGGGACCACCCGGACTTCGTGAACAACCGGGCGGCCTTTGCAGCCCGGACGGCCACCCGCATCCATGAGATCGTGGACCGCTGTAGCGAAGACCTCATGGCCCGCTCCCGAGGGCTGAAGCCGTCGTTGAAGCGGGTGGACCAGAAGAACGCCGTCTGGTTGTTCGACGTGCCGGGCTCGAAGCACGCCTACCGGGTCCGGGTCAAGGCCCGCCGGAAGGGCAACGTCCGAGATGCGGGCAAAGTGGACATCAAGGTGTCCTGCTCCTGCCCCTTCTGGCAGTGGCAAGGGCCGGAGCACCACGCCAAGGTCGGCGACTACCTCTACGGCCGCCCTGCGGGAACCGCCTCGAAGCCGACGACCAAGGATCCCGACGGGAGGCACGCTGCCTGCAAGCACGTTCTGGCCGTGTTCAACCACATGTTGACGAACAAGTGGTCAGTTCCTCGGTCGAAGGTCGGGGCCACTCGGTATCTGGTCGATAGCCTCCGCCCAGTTGAGGCTGCGCCTTTCAGCGCCTCGGAGGTCCGGGCTTTCTCAGCACGGTATCTTGGGCTGAAAGCCGGAGGAGACTGATGCCCGTCTACAGCTACAAGTGCCAAACCTGCGAAACCGCCTTCGAGAAGACGGTCATCCGCTCGCAATGCACCCAGCCTCAAACCTGCGAGTGCGGCGAAGAAGCCAAGCGAGTCGTCGGCGAGGTCAGCTTCGTGCTGGCCGGGGACGGCTGGGTCGGCAAGAACCAGAAGATCAAGGGCCAGATGGCCCAGAAGAATGCCCGTCTCAGCGTGAAGTCCCGAGAGCGTCGTCACGATGCTCCCGGCATCCGGCTCGCCCCCAACGTGGGCGGCGAGCGGGTCGAGTCGTGGGACGAGGCCGCCAAGCTGGCCGAGTCCAAGGGCCTCGACGGCGAGACCTACAAGACCAAAGCCAAGCAGGCCGGGGCTAACGGATGAGCTTTTTCGGCCCACTGGATCACTACCCCGGCATCCTTGAGAGGAAGTCGGGGCTGATCGATCTTCAGATCCGGAACCGCACGCCCGTCTCCGGGTTCCGGCTGTGGGCATCAACTCACCCCCACCACCTCTACGGCAACCGAACGGACGCCGGGGGAGGCTTGGAGGGGGCCGTCCCGATTGCCGACAACTTCTCTCGGTCGCTGCTTCTTCAGGGGCGGCCCGGCCGGTTCCTGACCTCCCAGTCGATCCTCACGACCAAGGGGCTACGGTTCAGCGAGGAGATCCGGGGGACAACCCGGTTCATCTTCGACCTCGCCGACTTCCCAGCCCTCGTCGCCGGGCCTGCGTTGCCCGCCGGGACCGACTTCGACTTTGCGGACACCAACCCGGACACCCTCATCCGGAACGACGCAGGGAGCTACATCGACGACGGCTTCGTCGATGGGATGCAGGTAACGGTCACGGGGGCCACCAACCCGGCCAACGACGGGACGTACATCATCGCCGCAGGCGGCGTGGCCGCAGGAACGCTGACCTTCACGGCGGCTGCGGCTTTTGTAGCCTCCCTGAACGATTTGACGGCTGCCGTCAGCACCTCGGTGGTTGGGCTCCCGCTGGATGACCAGATGTTGTTCGTGGCGGTCCAGCAAGAACGCTCCACGCTCCCCGAGGTGACGGTGGACGGGTTCACCGGACGGGCGAACCGGGTCAAGGGTGCCAACGACATCACCGATCAGATCCTCGGCCCCATCCTCTGCATCCCGCCCGCCTCGCTGTTCACCATGTCGAAGCCCACCCTCATCATCTCGGGCACGGCCCCGCAGTTGGGTGGTGGGGCCGTGGCGATGGGCGTGGCCGGAGCCCTACCGGCTCCCGATCTGGACCTCCAGATTCCGAACCCGCTCCACCTCATCTTGCCGCTGCCGACAACCTCTGTGACGGTCCGGAACACGGATGCCGTGACGGCCTTGCGGGTGAGCTTCGGGCTGGGGCAGCAAATCTTCGAGATCCCGGTCCTCTCCGAGCGGACGATGTTCGGTGCCGTGAAAGAGGTTTGCCTGATGTCGGCCGCTGCCGCAGCCCTGACGACGTTCTCGATTGATGCAAACATCAACGTCGGCGGCATCGCAGGGGGCTTTTGATGAGTTTCTTCGGGCCACTTGACCATTATCCGGGGCTCCTCGAAAGGGGCACGGAGGTGATCGACGTTCAGGTCCAGTTACGGGACCGCCCTGCCGTCTCGGCAGTTCGGTTGTGGGCGGCCCTCCACCCGCACCACCTCTACGGCCCCCGAGCAGGCCCTCCCGACTCGGGAATGGGCGCTGCTGCGGTTCCTGCGAGCATGGCCGCTCGGGTCTTGGTTGGGCGAGCCTTACCCAACCAGATCGCCCTGTCCGCCACGCCCCAGCGGGCGGGTTTCCGGTTTGGTGATACAACCCGAGGGACCAGCCGGTTCGTCACCAACCAACTGGACATTGCCGGTGCTGCGGGGGACTCGGTGCTGTTCTTGGCGGTTCAGCAGGAGCGGTCCACGCTCCCCTCTATCCTCGCCGACGGGTTCACCGGGCGGGTGAACCAGATCAAAGGGGCAGTGGACACAGGGGACAACATTCTTGGTCCCATCTTGGTGGTGCCTTCCCCCGACCAGATGACCTTGATGGAGACCACGCTGATGGTCAGCGGGCAGGCACCGAACGCCTCGGCGGCGATGGGGGTGGCGGGTACGAACCCTGCTCCCGATCTGGACCTCCAGATCGTCAACCCCATGCACCTCATCCTCCCTCGCCCGACGACCTCGATCACAATCAGGAACACGGATGGAGCCTCGGCTCTCCGTGTGAGCCACGGTTTCGGGCAGCAAATCTATGAGATCCCGCTGGGAACCGAGCGGACCTATTTCGGTGCGGTCAAGGAGGTCTGCTTGCAGTCCGCCGCCGCCGCTCTTTGCACTTTCTCGGTAGAAGCCAACATCAATTTCTCTGGAACGGCCGGAGGTTTCTGACTTTGGATAATCTGCCTATAGGACACACCATGTAGACGAGGCCCGACCTCGTTTGAGCGACCTGAATCGGGAGAGAAACTACAATGCCGTACATCTGCCTCGCACGGAACGACATCCCTGACGGCACGCTTCAGGTGCTCGACCTCTGGCCGAACACCTCTCAGCGTAATTCGAGCATCGACCCTCCGGGGCAGACTCGGTACGTGCGGCGTGTACGGGATGAGAACGTCAACTTCGATGCCGCCACCGGCATCGCCACGGCCGACAGGCCGCAGGCGACGATGGATGGCCTGAGCGCCTACATCATGGACCGGGTGGAGCCGGGCGGGTTGACCGCCGAGACGGCGACCATCACGTTCATCGCCCCGGCCCTCGTTGGCGACCGAATCCTCATCAACGGCGCTATGGGTCTGCCGGTCATCCTCACGGGTGCTGCTGCCACCGACACGGGCGCTCCACAGGAGTGGGCGGTCGCCGATGCGGGTGGTGGTGAGAACGGTGCCGCCCAGTTCGTGGTCCTGTTCAACTCCAACGCTGCCGGTGGTCTGGTCCAGACGGACATCACGACCGCCCTCGGCGCTCCGAGCGTTCTGACGGCAGCCGCCGTGCTCAACGTGGTCACGATCACCGCAGCCCATGCGGTCGGCGACGACGGCAGCCTCTACCTGCAAGCCACCGTGGCTCAGGATGACGGCGCTGCCGGTGACGCCTCGGCCCGTATCGGGCTGGCTGGCGGCGCAGTCGCCGCTGCCCAGACGGTTCGCCTCAACCGGGCCGTCGAGGTCTGGACCACGGCGACCGTGGCAACCGCTGCCCAGAACATCATCGACGAGGTGGATGCGGGCAACGCCCTGACGCTGGCGCTCATCAACGCCCAGTTGGCCGCTGCGGCGGCCGGGTCGGAACTCACCGACACCGCTTCCCTCTCGACGGGGGCGGTGCTGGATGTCCTGTCGATTCTGGCCGGGCGGAGCTACGTGCTTCCGGCGAGCGCCCAGATCCTCAACGCCGCCCTGATCACCGGGGTGGACGCCATCCCGCTGAAGGGTCCGGCCGTCGGTTCCTTCACGGCAGCCACCACGGTGTTCGACAGCCAGATGGCGGACGGCGAGATCCGGCCGCTGGTCCCGTTCACCAAGCTCCCGAACAACAGCCACGCCCGCTCGCAGGTCAACCGAGTGACCGGCGGAACGGTGGTTCAGTTGGAGAACGGTGGTGCTCGGTACACGGTTCCGGGCGGTTCGGCCGATGCGTCCGTCCTTTCGGGCCACATCAGCCGGATGCAGGACGCCTCCGTCGGCCTGTTCCCTGACAACGACTACTCGGTTTTTCACGGTGCAAACGCCTTCTTCGCCCAGCCGGGGCCTCAGGCGGCGGGGGGTGCCAACGCTCGTCTGGTGACCTCGTACAACGACGACGGCTCGCTGCTGTAACCGGAGGAATGAAGAATGGCCCGTGCATACATCGTTCTGGCTCGAAACGACCTCGATGCCAACTTCCTACAGGCGCTCGACCTGTGGCCGAACTCGTCCCATCGGAATCAGGTTCTCGATGGGCCGGGTCAGACCCACGGGCTGACGCACTACTTCCTCGATGGCATCAACTCGGCCATCGCCACCGACGGGGCCTTCCTCGTCAACGGCGACAACTACGGCCTGTCGGCGTACATCATCGGCCAGTTCGAGAACGTGAACGCTGGTGAGGCGTTCACCGCCGCCGAGGCCATCGCCATCGCCGTCAAGGTCGAGCAGCGGGTCGCAGCGGGTCTGCCGCTGACCATCGCCGACTTCAACGCCATCTGCCTGATCGAAGTGGGAACTGCCTCGGGCATCGGGCTCGGCAACTCCGTCGGGACCATCGAGCCGATGCTCCGCATCCTCGCTGGTGAGCGGTTCTTCCAGCAGGACAACACGGTCCTCGAAGCTGCCGGGACGTGGACAGCGGGCGGAACGGGCGTTTTCGTCAACCGGGCGCTCGTCGAGACGGCTCAGTCGGTCCGCACAGGCACGGCCGGGGACGACATCGTTCCTCGCCTGCCGGTTCGTGGTCGCAACCCGTTCGTCGGCAAGACCATCCCGACCACGCCTGCCGTGCAGGACGAGGTGCTCGCTGCCACGGCGCAGCAGAACGCCGGGCGGATCTCGGACGTGAACTTCACGGACGCCCTCGCCGTCATCGACACCGGGCGGCTTCAGCAGAGTGCCATCAACGGTGCCCTGTCGAGGCTGGCAGCCCCGACCTACGCATGGCGGAACCCCGCCTTCGCCTACCGGGCAGCGGACGTGACGGCTGCCATGTTGCGGGCCGTCACCATCGAGAACGTGGCGATTCCGGCACCGGCAGCCGCCAACGAGTTTCAGGGGCGGGCCGTCACCGTCTATGCCGCTGACGGCACGGTCATCGTCTAAGGAGAGCGAAGATGGCAAATCGAGGAATCATCATCCCGGTTCGGAACGACATCCCCGGATCTGGCCTTCAGGTCGAGGGACTGCATCCGAACACGTCCCAGAAGCACTCCGTCTACGACGGAGAGGGGCAGTCGGGCTACATCGGCGCTCAGATCGACCAGCCAGCGGCCACCGTGTTCGTCGGGGAAGCCTACTCGACGGGATCACGGATGCAGACCGGCGCAGGAGCGGCAGCCGCTCTGGCGGCGGCGGTGGACTGGTCCACCGGCCCGGCTGGCAACGACGTGCGTGCCACCGCAACCCCGGCTCTCGGGTTGGCTGCCTACCTGCGTGAGCGGGTGGTGAACGACCCGACGGGCGGAGCGGACACGCTGGTCATCGCCGATCTGGACCTCATGGTCACCGACCTCATCGCTCGGGTGGCCGCCGGGAACAGCATGACGCTGGCGGACATCAACACCATCATCCAAGCCCGTGCGGGTGCGGGTGGTGGCGACGGCACCGAGGTGCTGAACGATGTCACGGACCTCACGGTCCTCTCGTTCGGCACGGTGGAGGACATCCTCCGCATCCTCTCGGGCGAGGTCTACTACGTCCCGACCAACACCATCATCGCCGACGACGCCGGGGCGTTCCTGCCGTGGACCCACCCGGACGGGCAAGGCGAGGTCGCTGGTGGTGCGGTAGAGACTCGTCGGGGCATGATCCTGACGCCGACCGCTGCCCAGTTGGCGGCGGTCCCCCTGCCGGTCGGATTCGGCCGGTTCCTCGTCGAAGGCGAGGCTGGCTACATCACCAAGCGGCAGCACGCCCTCAACGACGCCTTCCGGCTCTCCTGCTCCTCGGGCCGCCTCCGGGCGATGCACGACAACGTGGTGAACTCCGAGGTGGTGTTCAACAACACCGGCAACTTCGCCTACGCTGCGGCGGACGTGACGGCTGCTCGTCCTCGGGCGGTCCTGATCGACAACACCAACATCGCTCTGGACTCCATCGTGGCCCCGGCGGTGCGGTGCTACGACTCGGACGGCAACCTCCTGAACGTGCCGTAACCACTCTCGACTGCCATCGAGCTTCTCCGCTGAAACGCCTCCGTCCTTCGGGCCGGGGGCGTTTCTGTTTGTCGGTACAATGGATCGGCTATAGCCCCCGATCTATGACCCTCCCAAGGGAGGTGGAAAATGGAGATGAAAGATGGCTGACAAGACGCCCCCGACGGCTGAGACCTTCAAGACCTCGGACATCAAGTTCGCTGCCTTCTTGAAGGCAGCGGCCGTCCCGTTCATTGGTTGTGACGACGACGAGGGAGGACGACGAAAGGTGTTCCTGTTCGAGAACATCGAGGGCCTGCGAGCACTGCGGCAGCAGTTCTTCTCACGGCAGCCAGACTCGCTGGCGACCCTCACGGTGTTCAACGAGTACGACGCCCTGAAGTCCTACACCTACGACTGAGGGATGGCCGTGGTTGATCACAGGGTTCGGTGCGATGTGGAAGACCCGGATGAGGTTCTGGTTCAAGACGCCAATGCTTTCCGGACGTTTGCGGACGGTGGCAACGAGCACATCCTCGACTTCATCCACTGCCCTGTGGACGCAGCGTTCGGCGAAGTGGTCGCCCGCCTGCGGGTGCATCGAGACGTGCTTCAGTCCATCCACGACCGCTTGACGGGCTCGGTGACCGAGCCTGAGACGGTCCTGTTCAGCGTTCCGCTGGGAGGTTGAAATGGCGACGACCTTCTACCCCGGCCAGACCCTTGGAAGAATCGACCTGTCGATCAAGCTCCAAGACGCCAACTCGCTGCCGACCAACGCTTTCTCGATCACCTACGCCATCTACTTCGTGGACCCCGGCCCGCCGGAGGTCGAGGTGGTCATCGGTTCGCTGACCCGGACCCCGATCAACCCCACCGTCGGGGAGTACTTCGCCTCCCTCATGGTCCCGCCGTCTGCGGTCACGGGCACGTACCGCATCCGCTGGACCTTCCAGCAGTACGCCAACTCCCCTGTCCAGACGGTCACGCAGGAGTTCACGGTCGTCGCCACGGCGGAGGCCACGCAGGTCGTCTACACCGACGCCCAGCAGGAGATGATCGACCGGCTGCGGGTGCTCCTGCGGGACCAGAACCCGGACAAGTTCTACCACTTCCGCCCGCCAGAACACGGCGGCCGGGTCGGGGCCTTCGACCGGGTGTTCGGGCAGATTTGGGAGGACAACGAGCTTCACCACTACCTCGAAGCCTCCCTCGACTTCTTCAACATGTTCCCGCCGAGCACTTTCGGCCTCGCCACGCTGGATGCCCTGTTCGCCCAGATGCCGGGGTGGAAGACAGCCATCTGGTACGGGGCGATGGCGCTGGCCTTCAACGCCGTGGCCGCCAACTGGGTCGCCGACGAGTTCGACTACTCCATCGGCGGGGTCAGCCTGAGCATCGAGAAGTCGTCGAAATACGAGAGCCTCAAGCAGAATGCCGAGGCCCAGTTCGACAAGGCGACCGAAGCCAAGCGGGCCACGGTGAAGTTCATGCGTGGGCTCCAACAGCCTCGTTTCGGCATCGGTATCCGCTCCGCCTTCGGCCCGCACGTCGGTCGAGGCGTCCTGAGCCCTCGAAACTTCCTGTAGACCCCGTTTTAGTCGGTAGGTCGGCCGGGTATGTTCCTCAACCCGAGGAGTCCAGCCCAATGCACGATCTACAAGACCTGCTCGCAAAGCTGACCACGAACACCCCGAACGCCCGTGTTCGGGAGATCCAACTGACGCCGGGCCGGTTCTACGCCCTCGCCGACATGATGAAGGGCGAGGAGCAGGCAGCACTGGAGGAGTACCTCAAAGTGCTGGGTGCCCTCTGCCACGGGGCCGAGAAGGACGTTCACAATCTCGCACGGGCCAACGACGCCCTGATCCGTGAGGCCAAGCAGACGACCCGCCGGAAGAACCCCTCCGAGATGAC
>CEPX01001875.1_pt1 | contig 20337 bp, 26 predicted proteins | sample 361361 | NCBI WGS metagenome assembly CEPX01 (sample SAMEA2619974, study PRJEB7988) | marine metagenome | biome: marine biome (ENVO:00000447); feature: mesopelagic zone (ENVO:00000213) & marine oxygen minimum zone (ENVO:01000065); material: "saline water (ENVO:00002010), including plankton...
CTGTGCTGTTTTTAAACGCTGCTTGGCCTCTTGGTCTGCTAATTTTTTAGCGTCTTCCGCTCGTTTTTTATCTAGTTTAGCTAAAAGTTTATCTCTTTCTTCAGCAGTTAAATGTTCTGCATTAACCACTATTTCGCGTCGATCGTCGTGGTGTTTCTGCAGACGTTCTAACTCTGTTAGAAATTCTTCTTCGATAGCGGTAACTTTAGCTTCTCTAGCTTCCTGTTCCATTTCCAGTTCTTCAGCAAGTCTATCTTCCAAACCTTCGAGCAAAATCTGTTGTTTTGCAGAACCATCGCGCGTATTCTCTTCAACAATTCTAACACGCTCTTCGTGTTGCATTTGAATCAATTCTCGCTCTGTTGCTAAAAATTGTTTTATACCTTCCAGGTTTTCAGCTCTAGCGGCTCTTGAATCTTCTAGCGCTTTTTGTTCTAATTCAGCTTTAGCAAGCGCAGCAACCTTTTCTTTGTTGGCTGTGTCTTCAGGTGTTGCCCCGCTTTTATTGAAAGTAGCTTGTTCCTCTTTCTTAAGTTCAATTATACGCTCTAGATTCTTAATCTGCTGAACCTGCTCTGTTGCGGGCCCTATGATATTTAAATCTTCAAATAAAGCTAGATCGCCATTTTCAGCCACAAACTTAGCTCGCATTGCTTCAAGCTCTAAAGTGGCTTTGTCTATTTCCTTGGTTATTTCAAATCCAAATCCGGTGCCCTTTTGAACTTCTACAGTTCTTAAAGCTAAAATTGTTTTCTCAGTGCTTTTTAACACATCGAAGTTCTTTTGTAATTCCTCGCGTTGCGCCTTTAACTGATCTATTTGAACTTGACCTGAACCGCTTCTACTACGTCCGCGACCTCTGCCACTGGATCTTTTAGCAGCTCTTGCCGCCTCAGATTTTTCAATTTGTTCGTCCAGTTCTTTCAAACCGTTACTGGCTGCTATAATATCATCTGATACACGTTTAACAGCCGCGTCTAAAGCCTGGGGTGAATTTTTAAGTCTTTCGTTTAATACTTCATCACGAATAGCTTTTAGTTCTCTTAAGTCCCTCCCAATGCTAGCAACCCCTCTTTTATTGCTTTTAGACGCGCGACTCATCGCCTCACTTAGTTTATTGATACGCGCAATTATATCTTCAATCGGCTTTTCCTTAAGTAACTCTTCGTTAGTTTTTCCTAACTCTAAGAGAAATTCTGTCATTGCATCAGTAGCGCCTCGCAATGATCCAATTAAACCGCTTTGTTCTCCCAGGCGTAAAAGAGCGCCTTCAAGTGCTGAATCAAATTTAGTAACGCTACCTGCTAAATTATCAAGTAAAGTTTCCGCCATTGTTCTAGCGGTCCCTTCGGCGCTTTTCATCTCTTCGTTTAATTCGCGCAAACGTCCTGTCTTACTAGTTAAAGCAAGTATAGCAGGTGCGCCCCTGCGCCCGAATATTTCAAAAGCTTCTGTAGCACCTATGCCGCTATCAGCTAATTTTTCTACAATCTCGCTTAAAGTATTTGTTTGTGGTGAAACATCAGCAAGAGTTAAGCCCATTTTATCCAAAGCTTGTTCTGCTTTAGGTGTAGCTGTTAATAGCGAAGCTAATACTTGTCTAAGTCCTGTTCCTGCTAATGTCGATTGAAGACCCGCATCCGATAGAACACCCATAGCAGCACTTGTTTCTTCAAGACTTACGCCTAAAGCGGCTGCAACTGGCGCTACGAATTTCATACCTTCGCCAAGTTGCTCAACGTTGGTATTAGCTTTACTTGCAATAGCAGCCATTATATCGGCTACACGATTGCTTTCAGAGGCTTCTATGTTGAAACCCGACATTATATTAGAAGCAATGTCTGCAGCGCGTCCTAGATCAAGCGAACCTGCTGCAGCTAAGTCTAGCAGCCCTGGCATTGCGCTTAGTATCTCGCTAGTTTCAAAACCAGCTTGACCTAAGAATTTCATACCTTCAGCGGCTTGACTTGCAGAAAACGCAGTTCCTTCCCCAAGCTTCTTAGCTTGTTCGGTAAGGGCTTTCATGTCCTTCTCAGTTCCTTGTGTAACAGCTTTTACTGCTGACATGGATTGTTCAAACTTCTTGTTTGTTTCCACAAATCTAGCAACTTCTTGACGCAATAAAATAACTGCAGTTGTTATTCCGCCAATCGCTAAACCACCTTTGACTATAGAAGCGGTTGTACTCTTGCTAGTTTTACCTAGCTTGTCAGTAGCCCTCTCAGTTCTTACACTTTGAATAGCTAGCGCCTTCAGATTATTGGTAGCTACTACACCACCTGCAGAATCAATCTTAATCTGTAAATTCGCTATTTCTTCAACTGCCATAACTTACGCTTCTATATATGTTGTCCAGGTCCATTAATACTTCTACTTGATAAGATTTGATAGGCCGCCTGTATAGAGTTGCCCAATTTTGAATTTCACTAAACGTAAGCACTTCTGAGCGCTTAAGTTCGTAAAACCAATTGAGTAAGTATATTGTTTCATTAGGCGGTGGTTCGTTATATAATTCTTCTTCTAATTCGCTACTATCTTTTTTAAGAGTTTTGTATGTTTTTATTATTTGATTAAGATGCGTTCTTTTCGTTATTTTTCCCCCGTCCAAAGTCTTATCTAACTCGCACTCTTTTCTAAAGTAGTCGTAGAGTCCTTGGACGGATCGGAGAAAAAAAGCTTATTATTTGTAGCGTATTTATCTATCTGGTCTGCGATTTGAGGCGCTTCGACCATTAATTTAAGTTTGTTTTCGTCGCTTAATTCATCCTCTAAGGACCAATCAGCTATTAAAGTGGCAAGCAATACATTTTGATCCAGAGCTTCAACCTCTATAGCATTTCCGTTTTCGTCTTGAGCGCCTATTGCCGCTTGCTGCATTTCGTATTGAGCTGAAAGCTTGTCTCTAAAAGCATCGCTCTTTGTATTGCGGACTTTTATCCAGTGTTTTGACGGTGAACCGTCAGGATGAACGAGGGGGAGTTTTACCCCCTCGTTCGATTTCTGTCTTGTGAAGAATTCTTCCATTGTGCTTTGGAGTTGATTTTTTAATTTAAGTTTATGCTGCTATACGTGTAAATATAACATTAGTGTCTAGATCAGCATCGTAGAGCGCTTGGAAAGGCATAGCGAGAGTAATCGCACCTTGTCCAGAAACGTCAGGTTGACCTGCATTATATTTAACGCGCGGCATTGTGATATGATAAGAGTTACCATCAGCATCAACTAGCGTTAAGTCTAATGTAGACTCATCTTCATTGATAAACTTATCCAACAAATCACTGTTTTCAAAGTAAGCTGTCAAGTTACCGCTTAGGTTAGAACGTCCGACTGTTGGCAAAATAGTCTTATCGCTGCCTACTACGAATCTTGGCTCTAGCCCATTTTCCATATTTAACGTTAACTCAGTAACAACACCGTTAACAACTCCACCTTCGCTAATAGTTCCTGTAAAGGAATCCATAACCTTAGTAGTTGTGGCAGCATTGTAAGTTGATCCTGCAGGCTCCGTTTCAGAAGTTGGTTCTTGATCGCGTCCCAATGTGGTAAACGTTCCAGTAACCTTAGCATCTGCAGTGATAGTAAGAGTCATGTTATTATACTCTACACCGTTGAACAGGTGAAAAGGCTTATCAGCAACTTGAAAGTCGCTAAATTCACGTAGAACAGAAAAACTTCTACGTGTAACCCCTGCTACTATATTTGCAGATGTAACTGTAAACGTAACAGAATCCCCTGCAGCTTCAGTAACTAACCCTGTTGCATCAATAACCACAATCTTACCAGCAACAACACTTTTGATTTCAAAGGTTGAATTGTTAGCTCCAGTTGTGAAACCTGCAGAGGTGAACTTATCGCCAGGTTTGAACCCTGCAGCTAAGAAACCATTGCCGGAATCGTTAAAGCTACCGTCAGAATCATCAACTGAAAAAGTCGTGTCATTGATAGGCGCTATAGTGTTCCATCCAGAATCGGAAAGTAAAACAGCTTCAAAGAAAGCGTCGTAAGTTCCGTAAGATAGTTCAAAGCCTAAATCGCCGCCAACTTGTTTCGCGCCATGCTTGAAATCTTGGATCTGTCGATTTTCTTTTAACTCCTCACTAATTTGCGTATTCTTGGAAAGTCCAAGACTTAGTTCAGTGTGTCGCACACTCTCGAAAACAGGCGATACCGGAGTTACGCCATAAGAACTTTCAAGAACTGCGGATAGTTTATGTCTACTTGCATCAGCCATTGTATTATTTATTTGAGTTTATATTTCTTGTTAGTTGTGCAAACCAACTAATAGTCAGCATTACACGGTAAAAGCTATCGGTTTCGAAACCGTTTTTAAATCCTGCAGATACTATTTTTACGCATTGCCCTTGATACTTGAAGTATCGACCTGCTGTAAAATAGTCTAGGGCGCATTGTGCCATTGCTAGCAAATCTTCGTCGCCTTGGCCCTGGACCATATTTAAATCTATTTGAAAAATACCTGTCACATCATCTAGACCCGCATCACCCAAAGTTCCTACTTCGGGTTGATTAGGTATGAAATTAAGACGCGCCCAAATCTCATCTTGAGGCGGTGTAAAGCTAACGTTAGGTACAGCAATATGCGCTTCATCAATGTCAGTATGATCAATAAACGCCTGAAACAATGCTTTCTTTGTGTTATGCAAACTCATACTTTTCTTGCTTGTTCCTGTACTAATCTTTCCCAACGAATGACATTCTTTCGCGCCATTCCTGCAGGCGCTTGATTTGAATGACCTTCTTCAAGGGCTTTGATATATGGTAAATTGTTTCTAATATAAGTAGTTTCATTGATACCACCTACGTTTTTTTCAAGTTTAGATAACGCAATAGATCCGTCTTCGTCTACAGTTTGCAAAATTCTTGTTTTAGGTGAGTTTACGGAGGTTTGCCAGTTACCTCTTGCGCGTCCAGTGTCAACGGGCGTGTCGTCTATAATAGACGCGCCTAGCTCGAACACAGCGCCTTTGTAAGCGTTTTCAATGCTTAGTCCTGTATTAGTTGCAAAAGCTGCTATATTGGCTGCAAAGCTCATGGTTTAGCGCTCCCCTTTCTAATAAATACTTCGTAAGTTAAATCTATTCCCGCAGGGCTAAGAATGTTGCAATGCTCTACTGTCCAGAATGTAGTTTCTAAAGTAACACGATTACCATTGCTAGGGACAAAAGGCGCACCTGAAGCACTTAGCAAAAGCTTGCGACTTTCGATATTTGTTAAACCATCGAAAACCTTCTTATCCTCTTCTTTAGTTGTGGGGAATACGGCACCGCTAAAGCTATGAGTAACGGTAGTCTTAGACGCAATGCAACCTTCAACCAAATCAACGTCTTGTTCGATCTGGTCTATAGGTATGGATTGCCCAAAGTCTGTCAAAAGACTTTCAGCTACTCCTAGCATATTATCGTAAAACGCGCTCATACTCTACGTGTTGTTATTCCCCCTCCTGCTGTATTTTTTAATAATGGTGCTAACATTACCTCAACCTTTCTCAAGATTGGTTTAACGCTAGGACTTCCCTTGTCTGAAAATTCTTGCTCAATCGGTCCGACCTTATTTTTAATTACATGTCCGGTTGTTCCGTTAGGTGTAGGGTCCGTTCCTGCTGCTATATCCATTACAGCTTGCGCTTGTGCGTTTAGCAGTTCTTTAGGCATAACGCCATCGTCCAGGTATTCGCCAAAGTAAAGAACGTTCTCCCTGGGATACATTAATTCTTGAACAGTTCCTAAACGATCCCCTTTAAGATTAGGTTCAAATTCAATAATGTAATCCATAGCCTTAATAACTGAGACTTCCAATATTACATCATCTGCAGACAGCGTAACGCCCCTTGCTTCAGCAAAGGCACGCGCATACGCTAAGTCGATAAAGGAATTCGCATCTGCAACAATTGTTCCGTCTTCTATTATTAAGGCCATTGGATTACTTATTAAAGGTTATTTCTTTTTAACTGTCTTCTTTTTCTTACCAGGTTTTTTAACTGGCGCAGGTTTAGAAGGTTTTTTGAAAGTTTCTTTTAACATGCGCTCAATGTCCACAAGTGCTTCTTCTGCTTCATCGCCTCTATATTTCCATTCCTGGCAATCACGAATCATTTCAACCAACGTTTCGGCTTCTGTCTCTTCAAGATCAACAACAATGTCGCCTTTCTTTTTACCGTGTGCGTTTGTTGCATCAATTAAAGCGTTTTCAACGCGATCTAACATTAAGTTCTTTTGTCTAGGCCATCCTGACAAACCTTTAGGCAGGTAAGCTAATGCGGTTTTAATCCACCAAACATAAGGTAGAGCTATAGTTTCAACAACTTCGCCTGTTCTGTGGTTAACTTTGTAAGGAATCATAACCTTACTTTTCTTTAGTATTAGTTTTTTCATTTCGTTTTGTGCTTTGTTTTTGTGCTTTGTTTAAGAAAAATTATGCCGTTAATCCTAAGTTCTGAAGAACTGCAATTACATCGCCTAATGTTACAGGCGTAGAGGCTTGAGCAACTGGAGTTGCACCATAAAAACCCATATCACCCTTGAAAAGCCAAGTGTCGTTCCCTGCATTATAGTTCACAGCTTCAAAAGAACCATTCTTGCGAACAATGAAATCCCTGTCATTAAACTCTGCATTGAAGAGAACATTGTTTGTATTAGCAGTAAATACTACTTCACCACTTCCCTCACGAAAGGTATCACATGTTAAATCTCCGCCGACATTTAAATCATCTGCAACCGTGACAACTGTGTTACTGACTGTCAGTTTTGGAACGGCATTGAATTGAAATTGAATCTCCCCTATTGTGCTTATATGACTAAATAGATAATGCCCTGTGCCATTATGCCACACTTTAGTATCTGCATTCGCACCACCACTTGACTCACGTCTAGTTACTAAACCTGCACCCCCTGCATTGTTGATGTAAAGTTCACTAGGGCCTGACGTTTCGCTTATAGTAAGTCCGGCATGGCAAATTGTGTTGCTTTCGACAGTTAAGACACCATCAACATTTAAATTATTCGTGACCGTAACAAGTCCACTTCCACGATCAATTGTAAACAATGGCGCACCGAAGCCACCCCCTGCGCCGATTATGAATGTGTCAACGAATCCTGTGTTATCTGTCCCGACTGTAAACTGATTTAAACCTTCAGTCTGATAAACTGTTTGGACAACACCATCAGCAAGGGCATTATTCCAATGGTTTTGAACTGTGCCATTCCTTGTTAAGTGAATATGGTCTGCGTCTATGTTGGCTGATACAAATAAATCTGCTCCATCAAAAGTTAGTCCTGTAAAGCTTTCAAATTGGAAAGTGCTGCTGTTCCAAACGCCAACACCTCCGTTAATCATTGCATTTGATCGCGTTGCCACATGCTGCGTTTCATCCGTATATACTATTGCGTTAGGCGTATCTAAAGTTCCTGCGCCTGCAATATCCCCTGTAATTGCTTCACCGTCTAAGAATGTGCCAATAGTAAAACGGATTTTAAGTGTTGGACTTCCTGCAACATCATAAATTCTTGCTTTAGCCCCTGAAGTTGCGCCTGTAATTTCTTCACCGAAAACAAACGGTGTTGTTATTGTGCTAAAAGTTGCATCGCCGTAATATTGCCCAATTTTAAAACTGTCGTCTACTTCATCAAAAACAAATCTATAGGGGTTTTCTGTCCCCCTATCAATTTCGACACCTGCAAAACCTGCTGTTACACCTGCAAAAGTTTCACCTTCATTTAGACCAGCTATAGGATTGTTTACTGTTACCGTTTCAATGTCTGTAATAGTAGAATCCCCTAATACATTTAAGTCACCTGAAATTGTGATGTTGCCATTTAAAGTTCCTGTCCCTGTGCCACCGTCAAATATAATTTGTGCGGCGTTGATCATTCCTATGCTATCAGAAATATTCACAATACCACCGCTTACAGCTTCAATGTCATTTGTTTTCAATCCATTGTTAAAAGTTGTTTCACCGTCAAAAATATGTGTATGTGTCCCGCCGTTGTATCGGTATGCAAATTGACCATTACCAAAAATAGTAAAATCTTGGTCGCCTCCTTGGTAGTTAAAAAGCGCATCTCCTTCAAATTGTGTATGCGCGTCAACTGTTACAGTTTGACCGCTACCATCGCTGATTGTGTGTGCTAAAAGTGCGCCGCTTACAGTTACATCACCACCGAAACTTGCAAGTCCTGTTCCGACTGTAAACTTTGTTGAGCCTAGCACCTCAATTTCATTAGCTACCGCATCATAAATGCGAAACATATTTAAACCACTAGCTTCAAACAGAAACGAATCTGCTTTTAAAGTTGCAGCTCCCCCTTGCCAATTAATTTCGGAACCACCTGAACCAAGCTTTAAATCTCCATCGACAGTTAAATCTTCAAAAGTCGGGCTTGAAGTTGTTAAAAGCGGTTGATCTAAGTAACCCATCTTAGTTTGCAATCCAGCATCTAACATTGAATTTGCAATAACTCCGGCTTGTATAATAGTAACGCCATCGGCAACACTAACCACATGACCGGAATGGTTTGGGTGCGAATAGTTATTTGCACCTGGAGCAATGCCAGTTAACTTAGAAAGTAGCGCGTCAGTAAATGCGTTGGTATCTGCTTCAGCTTCGTAAAGTGTCTTTATTTCGGAACCAGTCTGATCGCCTGTAGCTCCTGCTTCAATGCCTGCGAGTTTACTTACTGCAGCGTCATCGAATGCGTTAGTGTCCGCTTCCGCTTCATAAGCTATCTTAATTTCTCCCCCCGTTTGGTCTGCAGTAGCGTTCGCTTCTATACCTGACAACTTAGAAACGGCCGCATCGTTGAAAGCGTTAGTATCTGCTTCGGCCTCATATAAAGTTTTTATTTCAGCGCCGTCTTGGTCCGCAGTTGCACCCGATTCAACGCCCGCTAACTTATTGCGTTCCGCAACAGTCATTATTTTAAGACCTGCCGTTTCGGCTATATCTGCTGCGTCTAAAGTAACAACTCCTTGTTTACCTGCTACGCTCTGCACGTTGTCAGGTCTTCCGAAACTATCCCATTCAGCGCCGTCGTATTTAACTTCATCGCCTTCATAGTAAGTTTGTAGACCGTTGCCTAGATCTTGAGCACCCGTTACACCGATTAAATAATTGTCGCCTTGATTACCTACACCGTTCGTTATAGCAGGTGTATTTGTTAAAGCGTTCCAGCTACCCAAATATTCGCCGTTCTGCACGCTTGCAGGTAAATTAGCAGCAGGCACCTTACCAGATGCATCTAAAGGCGCATAACCATTGTTAACACCCTTGTTAGCGGACTGCTCCGAACCAGCTACTAAAGTTTGTTCTGCATTAGTAAAAGCATTTGTATTGGCGTTATTTTCATACGCTGTTTTAATCTCTAAGTCAGTCTGATCGGCAGTCGCACCTGGTTCTACTGTTGCTAACTTAGATTTTTCGGAGTCTGCAAATTCGTTGGTATTGGCATTACTTTCGTAAGCGATTTTGATTTCAGATGCGCTTTGATCAGCGGTTGCATTTGCTTCAATTCCTCCGAGCTTAGATTTTTCCGCGTCTGTGTAGGCGTTTGTGTCTGCGTTGTTTTCGTAAGCAGTTTTGATTTCTGCGTCAGTTTGGTCGCCAGTTGCGCCGGATTCAACAGATAACAACTTCGTCTTCTCTGCATCTGTAAAAGCGTTCGTGTCAACCTCGCCTTCATATAATACCTTTATTTCTGCTCCGGTCTGGTCAACGGTAGCATTATCTTCAATGTTGTTTAATTTAGTTAGTAATAAATCTGTAAAGGCATTTGTATCAAGTTCAGCTTCATACAACAATTTAATCTCTGTGCCTGTTTGATCTCCGGTTGCCCCTGCTTCTATTCCGGTAAGTTTCGCTAAATCTGCGTCGGTAAACGCATTTGTGTCTAACTCCGCTTCATAGAGAATTTTTATCTCTGCGCCGTCCTGGTCGTCCTTAGCATTCTCTTCTACAGTAGCTAGTTTAGCTTTTTCAGCATCGTTAAATTCGTTAGTATCAGGATTAGATTCGTAAGCCGCCTTAATTTGCGCGGGTGTTCCTACTCCTGGCGGTCCTTGCGGACCTGAAGAAGCGCGATCAACAACAAGCGTATCGCCTTCAACCTCTAAAACTAGGCTAGCCTCTTCAATATCTAATACTAATTTACTCATGTTAGTTTGTTGCAGCGCTTAAGGCCATTATGTTTTTAATTAAAAATGAAAGCATGCCTAATATAGTTATGGTTAGGAATGTGCCTGCTATCCACATATATTTAACTTTAGATTTTAAGCCTTTGAAATTGTCGCCAGATGTTTCAATGTGGTCTTTGAAGCTAACAGCATTATCTACAAGACCTTTCATACGTTGCTCAGGTAATCCGAAAACCGCCATATGTGTCGCTTTACCTTCTGCCATTGAAATGCCCATATTATTAAAATGTTCTTCTTGATCCTTTGCTATTTTTTCAACCGCTTCTGCAACGTCGTTAACAACCTCATGGCGTTTACGAACTTCGCGTTCCATATTAGTCTGTAACTCTTTAATTGCGCGTCCATATCGTTTTAATTTAGCAAGAACTATTACTGAATTTTGTTCTTCCGGTCTAACATTTGATAAATCGTGAGGTGCGTAAATTTCGCCATCCTCATCAATATCAATATGTTTAATTTCTGGCGGTTCATCTGACATTAGGTGACTTCAAGTATCTTGATTTTAACTTTTCCTTCTTTAGGCAACTGTATAACTTCACCCGCAACCGACGCATAAAGCTTAATGTAACCTTCGTATAGACCTGGAGCCAAAGCCGCAGTGTCAGTATCAGACAGAACAAATAAAATATTAGGTGAAACATCGTCTAATGTTCCGTTAAATATTACAGGTGTAGTGTCGTCTTGCGGAAATAGTAAAAGCTCTACCGCCATATAACCAGATAACGCATAAGGGTCGTTATTGCTGTCCTTATAAGTAAAAGGCAGGTTAAGAGTAGTCCCTTGTAGGACTTCGAGCTTTATATTTGCAGCAGACATTTTATTTAGAAAAAAAGAAGGGATACACCCGCAATAAGGCCCAGCGCCTAAGCGAATGTATCCCCAATCAATTATTTAGCGTCGTCGCCTTCTGGAATAGCAGGTATCTTTTCAGTTACAGGCTTAACTTTAACGTCCTTATCAGGATACGCTTCAACGTTAGCTTTGTAAGCCTCCTCGATGTCTTCATCTGTTAAACGCTTCGCGGCTGCTTTCTGACGCAATATGCGTAAGCGAGCTTCGCCCTTTGAATCTAGTTGCATTCCTACAGGAAAGCCGAATTTATTTCTCTCAATTTTTGCTTTTTTATTAGCCATAGTATTTTTATTAAATTAAAGATGGTTAGTTTAGAATTGCCCCGCACACTGTTTTAAATGCGCGGGGCGTTTTCCAAATCAGATTAGACGTTAGTTTCTAGGAAAGCTAGATTAACGTTCTTGCGTTCTACAACACGATCCCAAACAGCAGCAGTTGCCAATTCGGTTAAGTCAAACGACTGACCTGCAGGCGTTCCTTCGTGCTTGAATCCGCGAGGATGCAACAACCAGGTCTTACGTGTCCAAAGAATATCTTCTCCGGCACCCTTACCTGAAGCTTCTTTGCGCTCAAGCTCAACTGGATTGTCAGGAGAACCAACACCGTAACCAAATACACCACCACCGAAAATAATACTTGTGTATTTATCGCTGTTAGATCCAGTTGTTACAGGCATTGAATCGTCAATAACGATACGGTGCCCCTTATACGAACGATATAGAAGAGTTCCTTCGCTATCGCGAACGTCTTCAGCTTCGTTGTTATCAGCAAGCGTATGATACACTGCAGAGTGCATTACGATTGTGGTTAATCCGGTGAACGCATCGCCCATAGTTCCGATAACCGCAGCATTGAAGTTCTTAAGAGAGAACTTTTCAGCAGCAGTAGGTGAAGCTATGTCTTGATAAGCTGTAAAAAGCATATCAGCAGAATCATTAGCCACATTATCGGCAAGGATTCCAAGCGCAGACTGAATAAGCCTCTTCTGCCACTGGCGCGTCCAATAAGCGTCAATACGGTTACGAACATGCACAAGTGCGTCAGCTCCCATAGTTAGCTGGTTAACGAGATTCTTAGCGCTGAATCCTTGATTCATATATGCTAAGAAATAAGCTTCGTTATCCTGCCCAACTTTGTTAGGAACCGCAAGATCGTCGCTATCATCGCCATAATTAGGCTCTAAGGACGAATCAATATCATTCCAAAACGGTAGCGTTCCAGTCTGCGAAGGACTGTTAGCGAAAGTGTCAAGCTCTGGACTAGAGACAATAACACCGGATTCATAAAACGCGGTTTTCTCAGGAGAATTTACCGCAGAGAGGTCTTGATATACCTCAACGTCTATTACGTCAGCAAGTCTTACAGATGCCATAGTATTTTATATTTTAGGTTTATATTATTTAGTTTTCGTTATTTTCTTTAATAAGAAATTTTTCGACTAAATAGACTAGGCTTCTTGTGTCTGCTTTAAAGCATCGTAGGCTTGAGGATTTTCACGCTTCAAGGCTACGAGTTCCGCACCGGAATACTCTGCCCATTTCGTCTTTTTCTGGGCACCGCCCGTTCCTTCGTTGTTGGAGGCACCGCCTCCTGAAGCCTTACTTGCAACAACTATGGACGCATATTTTTCATTTGTAAAGAATTCTTTTCGTAATTCTTCAACAGACATAGCAGAAGGCTTGCCTTCAGTATCTAAAACACGGGTTATTGATTTGCCGTCTGCTATCTCAGTAGTAAGCCTAGCTGCAATTTGAGCCTGCATTAAATGCCCGTTATGCTCCGCAAGATCAGTTGCCATACTTTCAGCTACACTATCAACGGTTTGATTACGAATAATTCCGTCTTTTTCCTGAAGTCTCGCTTCATAGTCGTTCTTCTGATCCTCTAATTTCTTCTTATATGACTCTTCTAAAGCTGTGTAGTCGCCTGCTTTTTTAAGCTTTTCTTCTTCTGCAGCCTGGGCTTCATCTGCCTTTTTCTTATCTGCTGCAGCTTTCTCTTTCTCCAATTCCTTAAGCTTCGCTTCAGCAGCGTCGGCGCGCTCTTTCTCATGTTGTTTAGCACGAAGAACTGCATCCCCATCGTCGTTCTCAACCTTTAAATGAAATTTCCCGTCCTTCTTCTGTTCGTAAAGGTCATGGTATTTCGCGTCTATGTCTTCTAGTTTTTCTGCTATTTTCTTTAACATGATATTATGTGCTTTTAGTTATTATTTACGTTTTGGTTTCTTACATTGACCCCTAGTTCCTCAAATAAAGCAGCTTCTTTTTTCTGCATTTCGGCTAAGGTTCTAGGTTCAAAATTCTTATTTAGTTGTAATTTAGCGAATTCAGTAGCGCTTAACTTATTAGAGCGCAGTAGTTTAGTTCGTTCTTTACCAATTACATCTTCTTGAAATCCTTTGTCCTGGCGCTTAAGCCATCCGTAATAAGTTGTTCTAGCAGATACCGGACCATCTGCACTAGCGCGGGTAGCACCTCTACTAAGAAATTCAAATTCCTTAGATATTACAGGTATTGTAGTAGATCGGCATTGTATATGAATAGGAGGCATTGGACCTTGACCAACTGGAAATTCTTGACCGTCTAACCCTGCGCACTGTGTAGTTGTGCGATGATCTAAAACAGCACGATATTTATATTTTTCTATAATATCCTTGTTTGCTTCCCATGTAGATTCGCGCGCTTTACTAGACACATGCTGTATTGCTGTTCTGGCTACGGCCTCCGCTTGTCGCTTAGAAGTAGCAACTAAACCGTCGTTAAACGAATTTGCCTTAGTGCCTCTAATTGCTGTAATTACCTGCTGTGTCGTATTACCATTCACCCAGGCCTGACGGATAGCATTGTTTACAGAGGTTATTTGCTTGCGGCTCCAGTCTCTAACAAACGGCTGCAATAACTCACCTGTTGCTGATAATGGATCTCTAAGCGCAAGGCCCATTGCAGCTTTTGTTGTACTGTCACCTACACGGTTACGCATAGCCTTTTTAACATTGGCTTTTATAGCTTTGGTTTCGAACTTGTGTTCATTATCCGCAATACCTTCAAGGCTATCGAAAAACTCTGTCTCATTGTCTAACAACAACTTCTGCTGCGCTCTTTTAACTTTAGAAAGCAACGCATTGAGCTTTTTCCGGTTAAGTTTACTAATATCAGGTTCGTCTAGATCAATTAAAATATCCCTAACAGCTCTTTCAGTCTTGCGCAGAATCGACGAAAATTGACGGGCTTCGTGCGTCTTAACTTGTTCTAGTAAGACTTGATGCCGAATAATTGTGTCTTCAAGCGAGAGCTTCTTAGGCATTAATTATCTTCGGTTTCTTCTTCGTCTGCACTTGACCCCTCATCGACAGGGGGTTCTCCAAGCATTAGCATTTGAGTATCTAGATTTTCATCTTTAAAGGTTTCCCAATCTTCAAATTCTTCAAACGCATACCCTGAATCAATAAGCTTTGCTCTCATTTCCATGTCAGTAATCGCGCTAGCGTTCCAAGCTGCCATTATCTGCGCAAACTCTTGCGGTGATATTTTAAGCGAATCGAAATCTGTATTTAGTTTAACAGTAGCGTCTTCTGTAATGCCCACAAATGCACCGGCATATCGTAATGCGACTTCGTAAGCCTCGCTTACATTATTTGCAGCAGTGCCTAGAACAGAGGAATCGCTAGCGTTATCAGAGCTTGCCTCTTCAGCAGTTCTTTGAACGCGCTCTACTTCAACAAGTTTAGCCCCTAGAGAAAGCGCTTGTTTCTCTTTAGCGTCCATAGCCTCCTTTGGCATTGTGTTAGGTTCAACCTGAAGCATTCCCGCGTCAGCGTCTTCAGGTAAAGATACAGCAGCGCGTGCGCCCAATTGGATTTCACCTTGTAAGACTTCTTTCACCCAATGCTCAGTCAGTCCGGTAAAATAGGGAGTAGGTTGCCCCATTACGAAACAGGCTTCTTCGTAATCGGCGGAGTTACGATAGTGTGCGATATTGAGAACCGACATATCATATAAAGGGGGCTGGTCTATATTTGGGTCGTTATTCGTAGAACCTACGAAAGTAAGAGGAATAAAGTCTAGTGGTTTGCCTTTATGGTCTGTAGGAACTGTTGTTTCGATTAAAACTTTCTCCGAGTCGTTGCCTTCTTGCTCCTGCCAAATCTCTACAGTGTAAACATTATCAACCAATTTTAATACGCGCCATTGTTTAGCTAGGCATTCTTCAAACCCATTATCACTAACAACATAGGATTCTAGAATGTCTACCAGGGACAAAACCGTTTTACTACCTCTTGCGACAGTCCGCCAATTAATAATTTGTTCCGGTGCAATACGAATAATAACAGGATGAATACCGCCTTCGTTAATTACTTCCTGCGTTAAATCGCCTTCTGTTTTAGGAAAGTCCACAAACAAAGCGGATCTGCCTTTAGAAACTACAGCCGCTAATGTTTTCTGCGATTGCTGCAGTAACGATACGCCGCTTCCGTCAACATCTGTTTCTAGAGTCTTAAGGCTTGGGGGAATATCTATTTGAGGGTCTTTTTGGAAAACCATACCTACAAGACCATTTAAAGTTCTTGAGGTGAAATTATAAAATACAGCTCTGAGTATGTAAGCTGCGTATCTTGCCTTATTTTCGTTGCTTAGATCAGTAGCGTTAGGCATTGGCAGATACGTGGTATCTTGGGTTTTTATGGTTATTTCACCTTCTAAACAGTGCTGTATTTGCAACCATAAAGGTAACATTGCGTCGTATTCTGGTAAAGTATAGCTTGGGTCCGGTTTGTTATTAGTTGCTTCTGGCATTTTTGTTTTTAGGTTGCGTGCTTTACTTTAATTGCATTTGCGTATCGCTTTTTCTCCGCTAAGAGTTTATAGCGCACTTCATCATAAATATGATCTTCTGCGTCGGTGTCAACATCATCTGGATTCTTTTCGCAACGTGGAAGCACTGGCAGAGTTGCTATAGAGTCGGTGCAATTATCGAAGAAGTATAGGCCTGGACCAGCTTCGACACCATCAATTGCAGAGTCTAAACTATCTCTAACTAGCTGTAATCCTGTTATTCTAGTGCCAGGTGCTTTATTGGCTTTGATCCATTCAACCCCCGCTTTGGACATTTTCTTACCAATAGAGTCTTCTTCAGGGTCGTCTGTTCCGTAAATAGATCCATCTGCAGCCCCAGGATAAACCTTCGTTTTAATCCATCCACCATCTTTTAAAATCTTCTCACGCTCTAAAATACCTTCTGCGACTTTCTTAGCAGACATTCGTAAGCCTTCGTTGTGTTCATCTTTCTGACAACCATACCATTCCGCTATACGAATATAACTACCTGCAGCAGGGCACCATGTATTCCCATTAGCTAATTTAACTTCTTCGCCGTTTGCTTCAGCCCACCATCCTACAGAGAAAGGTTTTGTTGATCCCCAGTCGAAAGTTCTATCAATGCGCCATGAATGAGGTATTTTAAAACGCTGCTTAACATGAATATTCTCGTTCCATAGATCGTCTATCGCTCCACCTGCTACAATATTCCAGTCGCCTTCTAACCATGCTTTACGCTTATTAGGCTCCTTAATGCTCACAAGATCGGCGATGTATTTCGCATCCAGATAAATATTCTCCTTGTAGCTCCCGAATATTCTAACGCGGGTTTTAGTTACCATTTCTTTTTGCTGCGTCCTTGGATTAAATACTTCAACTTCTGTTCTATACATCTTCCCAGGGGGCGCAGGATCTATAAAACGTTTCTTTACTGCATTGTGCCCTGCGCCGTAAGGGTTAGTTGTACTGAAAGTAACCAAAGGCAGGTCTGGTAGCACAACGTCTATTTTACCCGTTTGCGTATTCTTAGGACTGTGCTTTTCAGGTAGAAAACCGGACCTGTTACAACTCATCATTGCATCATAGATTTTTAAGTCAGGGTATTTCGCTAGCTCATTCCACCCAATGAACGGAAACTCTTGCCCGTGATAGTTCCAATAGTCGCTTTCTCGTTTGATTGCACGAAATAGCAATTGCTCTCCTGTAGGCCAAACCCATCTATAATCAGACTTGGACGCAAGGAACTTTGCACCATCACCAAACTTATCGAACCACTTGCGCGACTTATCAACTAAATCGTCTAAATTCTTATACTCTCTATCGAATATAACACCCTTCCAGTAACCGCCGTAACCCTGTCCGACATGCTTGCGAAAGAACATAAGCTGCGCGTCAGTCTTACCTGGGCCACGCGTGCCTTCGTATAGTATTTCATCGGCAGGGCAAGAAATAGCTAAGGCTTGGGAGCCTTCGAGAGGTTGCCAGATGATTTCATTCATCTTTATCTATATTAAAAGCTACTTTCAAAACCTCATTCATTTTAAGATTTTCAAGTATTCCTACGACATCCATGTTAGATAAATTAAAAGCGTTTTTAAGTTCTTTCAATCGCTGCTGCATTTGATCGTAAGCTAAATAACGGTCTTCAGAGCTAGATTCGTTTAATAAGTCTTTCATGTATATTCGTAATCCTCTGGATCGTCTTCGTCGTCATCGTCGTAGTCTGGTCCAGTCATCTTCTATTCCCCAATCTACGCTTTAAACCTTTATTTAATTTAAGCTTCTCGCTCTTAGGTCTAGCGAAAGCTTTGTGTTTAATTACAGGATCAGGATGGAAAAAAGGCTCCTGTGTTTCAAATATAGAAAACATACTTTGATTCAAATAGATCATTCCTTTACAGCCTGTTTAAGTTCTCGTTGCGCTTCGGCTGCCTGCGCTTCCCAATCTTCAGGGGATGAAGTAGCAGGAACAACCATTACGTTATTTACTAGGGTATTGTTATTAGTAATTTTATCAGGTCCGATTAATCCGGTAATCCTGCATAACAACTTAAAGTTCTGAGTTGCGATAACTGGGCACAAATTATGAGACAAACGCTTAATCCCGTGTATTGTATAGTTGCGCAAATATTCCATGTCGCTTTTAAATGACAAATGCGAATCGTCAATTAACTGTCTAGTGTAAGGTTCTTTCATCCATTTACGCGCAGTTGTTACGCTCATGCCTATACGCTGACAAGCAAATGTAAGGTTGTAGTCCACAATATAAGAAGCTACAAAACGTTGACGTTTTAACTTAATATCGTCTGTTAAATGATGCTCAGTGCGCCATTCAACAATACCTGATATATGGTCGCTTTCGTTCTTATCGAACTTTACGCCTTTAGGTTTCTTTTTCCTTTTTGCAGACGATGCGGCCTTTTTCTTAAGCTCCCAAGGTCTTTCGGCGTGTGGCATTTTTCCAGTCTATAGAGAATATTTTTAAGACATGATCAACGAATTCTTCACTCTCATTCGGAAAGTGGACTTCTTCTAGATACTGTCGGCGGTCTTTTTCTGGGAGAGAGCGAAAATTCTCTATGGTTAATAGTCGGGTCAGTTTGGATATTCTCATATAGTTCTTTTATTTCGACACCATACAGGCGACCCTCGTTATCCCAGGCGTCAAGTAAATCAACGAACGCTTGAAACGATAGATCTATGTCAGTCAATGATTCGGCAGGTGTAGGTTTATGATTTGTTGAATGCCTATCTGTAACTTTTACAAGCACGCTTTTACCCTGGTAAGTAACCAGTAACATAGTGCCAAGCGGGTATTCCCAACTAGCACATGTCATTTTAGTAGGGTCGTAGGGTATTTCATCTAATGCCATAGGCAACCCGATATAATCATAATGATAATGGGTTGCTTCCTTAGCGTCTAAATAACGCGTTAGTATGAATAGCATTAAAAGCAGCAGGCCGAATTTAACAAAAAACGGCTGTAGCTTAATAGCGTCTGTATCTGTGTCCAATATATTGCATTCAGTTTAGTTTCGGTTTTAAAACTGAATTTAAACCTGCAATTTCAAATCCGTCAATCTAATTTTAATTTCTCTTGATTTGAATTATCTCTGCGCAACTCTTTTATTTTATCTGCCTCCGCCCATAACTTGCCTAAGAAACCCATTTTCTCTTCAATCTCATCAGCCTCTAAAATCAAATCCTTAAGTTCTTTAATCCGAGCATTCTTCTTAATAATTACAACTTCTAGTTTGCTTACTTCTCTTTCACTCATTTCTTTTGTGGTTCGTAGTTAATAGCGCGTAGGATTTGAGCCTTCTTTACTGGATCTGTTTCGAACCAGTAAAGAACCCAAATGTCAAACTGTTCGCGCATTGTTAGTTTTAAATAGTAGGGGTCTTTTTTCATTTGTAATAATTTTTATATTTCAATTTAAATGCATTTCTACCAGCATACGCTAACCTGCTGCATCTAACCATATGAGCGTTAATTTCTTGCGTACTAATTGTGTAAGTGCGCGACAGTGTTTCAAAAATAACACCCCATTGTTCAGCGTATAGAAAGTATTGCCCTTGCTTTCTCTCGCTCTCACTAACAACGCTCATTTTAATTGTCCTGATTGTTTTAGTGTTTGGTATTGAGTCACCTTTTTCACTGGAACAGCAAAATCGTGAACAGTCAGTCTGTTTTCAAATTTCTGTAAGACGCGCCCCTTAGTAAATGACGGTGTAACATCTTTGAAAATATAGTTGTCTACTGTAGAAGATGGTATGCCAACTGAATTAATAAGATGCGTGTAATTGCCCTTACGAATCTTGATATACTTTCTTAACCTAGCCACAATTGCAGCCCATTCTTTGTCGTTTTGTTTAATCTTCATCGTATTTAGCGAGTTCTTTTATATCATCAAATACTAATTCATACCCAACAATTTCCCTTTCCAATTTTGCAATATGATTGCTAGCATCTTCAAGATTAACTGTGTATTCTCTCATACTACCATTTGCGCGTATGCATCTAACCTGTATCGCAAACTTAGGCTCATAAATTAACCTGCGATGCGGGTTGTCACCTTCCGCTATTGTAGTGCCAAAATGACTATCTAGGCGATGCCATTTCATATCAGTATGAGAAAGCATCTCATCCCCTTTTTCTATTTTGTCACCTTCTCGCAACAAAACGTGTATCTCTTTACTTGTCGAACTCATCTGGTTTCACCCTCAATTTGTTAAAGTTTACGTCTTCGCTAAAGTTACCCTTATATTCTTTCCAGGTTTCTATAACTTCTCCGCCTTCAATATCGCAAATCCGTTATATTGGAAGCGCCTAAAACGCTAGTAAATGGCTGGCTGGCTGTCATAACAATAGCCCCGTTAGGTTTAATAACCCGCTTCAACTGCTCCCACATTGGTTCAAGCGGTATGATGCTGTCCCATTTGCATGCCGTTGTGCCGTATGGCGG